>ENA-OWNT01003672-OWNT01003672.1-seawater-metagenome-genome-assembly--contig:-NODE-3672-length-14225-cov-5.565451_pt1 | contig 14225 bp, 13 predicted proteins | sample MGYA00238136_ERZ651165 | MGnify/ENA primary metagenome ERZ651165 (study PRJEB26861, sample SAMN08777766) | seawater metagenome | isolation source: coastal seawater | place: USA: Florida | collected...
TATAAAGTTAAGTTTATCAACCTAGCAAACGGCGAATATCTGTCTGATGAATTAGAAAACACCGAAGGGCAGGTAGTCTGGGCCAATGACAACCGTACGGTTTTTTATGTAAAAAAAGACCTACAAACCCTACTTGGTTTTCAAGTATTCAGACATGTACTAGGTACGCCTCAATCAGATGACGTGCTCGTTTATGAAGAGCAAGATCGTCAGTTTTATATGGGCTTAGGAAAAAGTCGTGACGATAGCCAGATCTATATTTATCTAGCTGCAACCGAAACATCAGAACAATGGGCGCTCGATGCTAATAATCCTGAACAGGCATTTGAGTTATTGTGTCCGCGATTAGAAGGCCATGAATTTGGTATTGATAAGTTTGCAGAGCAGTACTTTATTGTTTCGAACCACCAAGCAAAAAACTTTAAGCTCTGCACAGCAAAGCTAGAAGATATCGCTGATATTGCAAAGTGGCAGACACAGATTGCACACAGAGACGACGTACTGATTGAAGGGTTAGAGCTTTTCAATAGCCACTATATTGTGACTGAGCGTTGTTTAGGGCAAACACGTTTTGTCGTACATGACTATCAGGGCGGTAGCCATACGTTGGCATTTAATGATGTGTGTTATAGCGCACATATGGGCAATAACCCCGAGCCAGAATCAACAGCCGTGCGCATTCATTATTCAAGTCTAACTACGCCGAGTAGCGTGTATGAATGCGAGCTAGCCACAGGTGAAAAGCAGTGCTTAAAGCAGCAGCAAGTACTCGGAGGTTTTTCAGCGGATGACTATGCCTCTGAGCGCTTACACATTGCGGTGCGAGATGGCGTTAAAGTACCAGTCTCTTTGGTATATAAAAAGTCATTATTCAAAAAAGATGGCACAAACCCTATGCTGCAGTATGGCTATGGCGCTTATGGCATCACCATAGATCCAAACTTCTCAAGTAATACCCTGAGTTTATTAGACAGAGGTTTTGTTTATGCTATTGCGCATATTCGTGGCTCTGAAATGTTAGGCCGTGAATGGTACGAGCAAGGCAAAAAAGCCCATAAGCAGAATTCATTTAATGACTTTGAAGATGTAACCCGTAGCCTTGTTGAACAAGGTTATGCTGATGCGCATAAAGTCTTTGCTTCTGGTGGTAGTGCGGGTGGCTTACTAATGGGAGCAGTGGTAAACCAAGCGCCACAATTGTATTTAGGGGTAGGATGTCATGTGCCGTTTTTAGACGTGCTCACTACCATGCTTGATGAGTCAATCCCGCTTACAACGAATGAGTATGACGAGTGGGGTAACCCAAATAACGAAGCTGATTATCAAACCATCAAGGCGTATTCACCGTACGATAATTTGCAGCCGCAAGCTTATCCACATATTTTGGTCACGACTGGCTTGCATGATTCTCAAGTGCAATATTGGGAGCCGATGAAGTGGGTGGCGAAATTACGTGAAACTAAAAAAACAGACTCTTTATTGTTATTCAGAACGGATATGGGATCCGGTCATGGCGGTGCAAGTGGTCGTTTTAAACGCTTGGAAGAAATAGCCCTAGAACAGGCATTTTTTATTAGTCTGCTTGAACAGGCGTCGTGATAAGAAGCTATACTTTTAAATGTCCAAGACGGGCTGTGACATTCACAGCCCAGTTTTAATAGGGGTATGAATGAAATTCAAAGCACACGGCTTGTGGCGGGTTCATATTGAACGCTCAACAATTTATATTGCGTTGAAAGGCGGCTTTAACCGTGAAGGTGTGATTGACTTTCAAAATGATATGATAAAACGCGTTATGTCAGAGCTTACGCCGTGTGACAGTGCTGTACTGAATTTATCTGAATTTGAAATGAGCACATCAGATAGTTTGGAGGCAACTAAAGAGTATTTCGAAGGAGTGAAACAGCGAGGCTATAAATGGGTCGACTATATTGGTGTGAATCCAATCGCTGAGCATTTGCTGAGGCAGTTGTGGCAAGGGGCAAAAACAGAAATTTGCTTTTACCCCAATGAGAAGGCTTATATTAGTGCTAAGCCTGAGCACATTAAGCCTTTAACTGAACTATCCCAGATAAGCTTTGAGCATCCACACTAGTTTCTCTTGCTCTTTAATATAGTCGCTCATTAGAGCGGCTGTACCTTCATCTTCTGCATCACTTGCCACCCCTAAAATCTCGCGTTGCTGTTTTAATAATAGCGTGAAGCCATTCAGTAGTGTTGTCACCGCCTCATTACCATCTGTGATGTTTTTTGCTTCTTGAATCTCAGCACGCTCAAGGTAATCGCTAAATGCATGTAAGGGCTGACCACCTATGGTTAGAATGCGTTCTGCTAGCTCATCTACTTTCAGTAGTAACTGATCATAAATTTCTTCAAATTTTAGGTGTAACTCGAAGAAGTTCTTGCCCTTGATATTCCAATGAAAACCACGCGCATTCATGTATTGAATTTGGTAGTTACTTAATAAGCTATTTAGTTTTACTGCTAGGTCTTCACTTGCTCGTGTTGATAAACCGATATCGTTGAACTGTGTCATGTAATTTACTCCTGTTGTTTGCATGGGAGTAAGTATGGGGTATGTAATTCGATTGGTCTAACGGGATAAAACAATAACTGCAATTCAAAAAAACGATTAATTGGAGGGGTCTTAATCCGGGGAATAAAGCTTGCCAATATTAATAGGGTTGTTTGCTTTTCAACCTGAAATTTGATCTATCACAACTTGGTGATAGGGGGTATAAATACCAGAAATAGAACTTGATTTAGGTCAATAATTGCACAGGCGTGAGGCGCATAATGAATCTGTAAACAGACAAAAATCAATGGGTGTCATCATGGAACTTAAAACACAAACTCAGCATAAAACAGAAATCACCGTTGTTGTAATCGCGCTACTGGCATTTGTCGTGGGTCTAGTTGGTCATTTAGCTGGTGCGAGCTTCGCAAACTCAGATGCGTTTGGGTATATCGCAGCGCCAATTCCGCTTATTACGGGTTTAATCGCTTTTGTTGCTTACAAAATTGCAGAAAAAGGCAGTCAATAATCAGTTGCTTTAGCAGGGCTCACACAGCAGAGATAAGATATATTCAGTGACCTTGCGAGAGTAAATCATACTGGTATGGCTAACATGAAACACTTTGTGTTCTGCCATACCTTGTAGTTTTGTCTCTTCTAATAATACTGTGCCATCAGAGCTACTGCCTTTTTGTAAGATAGGCATCAGCCCTAAAGGTAAATCACCAGCAATGCTGTAAAGTCTTGCCATATAAGGCCAATCTTGGTTATCTGAGACCAAAAACTCCACACTATTTTTTAAAAAAACATCGAGCCCTTTTTCATGCATCTGTTTGGCAAACATACTGCCTTTATGCGGGGTGCCCAAGGTAATGACTTTTTCAACTTGTTCACTGGTTTGCGAGTGATTGTCTAAGTAGGCTCGGGCGATCAGTCCGCCCATAGAATGGCATACCATCGCAGCTTTATCGTGACCGATAAACTCATCTATTTTAGAGAATATGTCTGATTTATTGGGGCTAAGGGTATTGTAGGAAAGATTTAAGATCTCAAATGGGTGTTGTTTGAGTTTATTGCACAATGGCTGCATCACAAAGCCAGACATGTAGAGTCCGTGCAAAACGATGATTTTTTTTATAGCCATTGCGCCTCCTAATTAAGCCGCCCTTGTTTGGTCAAGTGTACTTTAACAAGTGAAACTGAGCAGATGCTTAATCGATCGATGAAAACTCATAACGCTACTAATAGTGGTTAGTGGCGACTATTTCCAAATGGTCGGAATAATGTGCACACTTTGCTCTTCGTCACTGACCCAAATTTCACCATCTTGCACAGTCACGGTTAAGTTCATACCTCGTTTTACCATGGTAGCAAGTTGTGATGTAGCTTCATACGGTAAACTGATAACCGATAGATTATCGTGACTGTACAACTTAGGTTGATTCTTTTGCCACCAAATCTCTTGGTTGTTTTCGCCATAACAATATAGCACCACATCTTTAGCACGATTACAGGCTTTCTTAACGCGCTTTTCATCAGGTAGACCGAGCTCTATCCAAAGCTCAATCTCTTCATTGTAGTTTTTTAACCACACCTCAGGCTCATCATCAGCACATAGACCTTTGGTGAACTCCAAACGTTCTTGGTAATGAAGCGCAAATGCCAAAATGCGGATCATCAAGCGCTGTTCATTTTCAGATGGGTGTTGCGCTACCGTCAGAGAGAGTGTTTCGTATACATGTTTATCCATGTCACTCAAAGCGAGTTGTGCTTTGATGATGGTCGATTTTAAAGCCATTGTTTTCGTTCATACTAGTAAGAATGGCAGCAGTATACATGAGCAAGTGCGTTTAAATACGATTTTATCAATGAGGTTGTTTAGTGTTTTTGCTGATTTTTGCGTAAAATAGCGCAATCAATTTTTGTCGAACAGAATTTAGGAGCGCAAGTATGGCCATTCAGTGGTTTCCTGGTCTCCTAATACGACTTCCAGCAGTATCCAGTAAAGGTTGATAAGTTTATATAAAACATGTTGTTAAGTCGGTTTTTTGTCCGGGGTTGTCCAGAGTTTAATACCCCAAACCAGCACTTTTAATACCCCATTTAATACCCCCAACTAATAAATTCAGTTATATTGTTCTTAGTTAGCTATTCAAGGTGAGACTATGGCAAGACCAGCAACGCGACTTACTGACGCTAAAATTAAAAATGTTCAAAGTACAGGCAAAGAACAAACGCTATCTGATGGTGGGGGCCTTCAGCTTAGGGTTCGCGTGAATGGAACAAAGTCATGGCAGTTTCGCTTTAAAGATCCTATTTCAGATAAACTTCAAAAATTAGGCTTAGGCACTTACCCATCATTGTCTCTAGCTAATGCACGAAAGAAAGCGCAAGAATTTAGTGAGCTGGTAGCACAAGGTATTAACCCTAAAAATCATGTTCAAATTAAGAAAGATGAGGGCAAAAAAGCGCTCTCGAATACTTTTGAGCATATTGCGATGATGTGGTTTGAGAGAAAACAACAGCGAGTCTCTCCTGAGCATGCAAAAAGAGAGTGGCGAACTTTAGAGAAATACTTTCTGCCAATACTCGGTAAGACGCCTATAAGCGACATTAATGCACCGAATACGATAGATCATTTAAGACCATTAGAATCTGAAGGCAAGCTTTCAACTATAAAACGCCTTTGTCAGACAGTTAACCAAATAATGGATTTTGCTGTTAATAGTGGCTACATACAGGCCAATCCACTAGCAAAAATAAATAAAGTATTTGCTAAAAATCAGGTTGAGCATATGCCTACTCTTGAGCCTGAAAAGTTAAGTGATTTTGTAAATAAACTACTTTCAGCTGAGCATGTGCAAAACAAAACTAAGTATTTAATTCTTTGGCAGCTCCACACAATAACTCGACCAAAAGAAGCTGCCAGAACACGATGGAGAGACATTGATATCGAAAATAAGGTGTGGACTATACCGAAAGAAGAAATGAAGAAGAGAAGGGCTCATACAGTGCCTTTAACAGATGCTGCAATCGATATCTTAAACCGAATGAGACCTTTAAGCGGTAGAGCAGAATTTGTCTTCCCTGGTGAACGTGATCCTAAAAGCCATATGAGTACTTATACTGCAAATGCAGTGATTAAAAGAAGCCTAGGTTTTAAAGGTGAATTGGTTGCACATGGTTTAAGAGCCATCGCTTCAACCACATTACATGAACAAGGCTTCGATAGTTTGCTGATTGAAGCTTGCTTAGCTCACGCTGATACCAATGAAGTTAGAGCCAGCTATAACCGTTCTGATTACTTAGAGCAAAGAAGACCGATTATGAGCTGGTGGAGTGATCGAATAGGATTAATGGCTCCTTAGCAAAATTAACTATCGGATCTAGAAGAGGGTTTAGATTTAGAAAACCTTTTCAAAAAAGCAGACCTAACCTCAAGGTCAATATCACCTTCACAGGCCCTCTCAACGATGAGGTCTATTAACTCACTTTGGCTTAACCTTGTTGTTTTGGCAAGCTTAGCTAATTTTTCAATAGTACTAATTTCTAAATTAAAATTTCGGGTTTTCTTTCCATTATCACTGTCTCTGTACCTCTTACTGGAGAGCGCATTCTTTGCTTTCGCTAGTAACTCATACGCTTGGAATTCATTTTGATTGACTAAAGAGAAAATTTTTTCTCTTAAAGATTTGAATACATGAATAGGTAGCGACTCGGGCTGATAGCTTAGTTGTATAAGTAGTTGACTACCTTGAGTTTTTATTGCGTTATAGAGGTAGTTGTTTAGCCATTTCATTTCATCATTTTTTAAATTTGATACCCATTGAGTTCTGCTAGTTAAGTTGTTGTACTCTTGGATTTTTTGATTTATTTTTCTTTCGAAATAAGGGTCAGAGTTTGATAAATAAATAGCTTCCAATTCAAATAAAAGTTTAGAGTTTTCACATTGAATTTTTTTGAGCGTGAATGGTAACGATGAACTATTAGCTATTTTAAAACTATATTCTATTTTAAAAAACATGTGTAAAAACTCATAGAAGTACAGGTCTTCACTTTCAAAAGGTGATTGATACCTGTTATTCCATAAGGAATCTATTTTGTTTTTTTCCTCCGCTATTAAGGGGTGCTGTGATGAAAACTGTTCAATAATATAATTGCGTTGGTCCTCAACCTTTCTTAATCCATTGTTCAATTCTCCAAGCCTAGGTTCCTCACAAGTAAGAACTAAAGTGTTGTAATAAAAGCAGACCTTAAGATCAGACTCAAATTCTTTTTTTAAGTTAAAATTGTCTTCTTTACTCATAATCACTCCGTGATTTATTGATTAAGCAATAGTGCTTTTTTCGCTGTTTATTAATCAAAAATACGACATGTATTGCAGATTTAAAAGTAATAAATCATCTGATTTCTATATCAAGATTTTTAATCCACCCTCTGAAATGAAAGGCTTTAAGTCTCTTTAATAACTTCAGAGTTAATTGAAGAACGAAATTACTAAGAAGGCATTGGCGAGTAAAAATTTCTTATAAGCAATTTCTAGGGTTTTAGATGAAGCCAAATCCGTATAGTTAATATATGTAGGTATTCAATGAAATAGTTAGGTAAGACATGATAGGAGTAATCTCATAAGTAGAAAAACCAATGAATACTTGGTTGCAAGAAATAGAATAATAAGTAAAACAATACTCACGTTCCTAGTTGTATGAAAATTAACAAACTAGGATCAAAAATGAGTAATCCACACTTCTCAATTTCACTTAACCCATACAACAAACACTTCACTGTAATCACCAATTACTTGAGTACGATAGAGTCCGTATATGATAAAGCTCAAGCTGAATACCCAAGGCTTGCAGTATTTCGTTTTGACTTAAGACTACCTGATTCAGTATTAGGCTTAGATAACCCAAATATGCCAAGAGCTGATTTAATGAAACGGTTCTTTGCTTCTTTACAAAGTAAGTTGAAAGCTTCATTTAACTTTAGGAAGCATATAAGAGATCAACACTTACATTACGTTTGGGTAAAAGAGTCTGGAGGGCAAAAAAATAAAGACCATTACCATGTAGCTGTGTTTCTGAATAAAGATGATTTTGGAATATCTTTAAAGAGTCGTTACAGTGATATGGTGAAAACTCAACCTAGGATGGTCAGAAGAAGAGCTGGTAAAGACTACAAGTCATTTAAAGAATGCGTTCAGGAAGCTTGGGCATCAGCACTTAATATTGATAATCATCAGGGTGCTCAACAGGTGTTCTTTTCAACAACAGCATGTCGCTGGGTGACAAAAGGGAGTTTAGCTTTTAAGGATGAGTATATAAGCCTTATGGCGCATTTAAGCTATATGGCTAAGCCACAATCTAAACAGATAGGTGTAAATGGAAGATGTATAGGTACAGGCGCTCCACTTATTTACAGGGCAGTTAAAAGACAACCAAAGCCATGTTTATGTGCAAATAAATACGATTTATAAGCAGAGGGCCTGATGGCCCTCTTTTTTGTTGTAAACAGTCACTGCTTGTGCAGAGCCATTTCTCGCAAAATGACGAGAATGGCAATTGCATGAGTTATTAAGCGGGCTGTACTAGTGGGAGGTAGCATTACTTCTCCTTTTAGTTAAGTAGGTTTCGCTCAGCAAACGAGGTGTATGACTCGCCTAGAATTAAGTGATCAAGAACATTGACGTCTATTAATGCTAGAGCTTGCATGAGCTTTTGAGTGATCCCTTTATCTGCAGCTGAAACATCACAACTGCCAGAAGGGTGGTTATGCGCCAAAATGACATTGGCTGCATTGCACCTTAGAACATCTTTTACAACTTCTCTTGGGTAAACAGAAGCTGCATTGATTGTCCCAAAGAACAATTCTTTGTATTCGATTATTTGATTTGCTGAGTCTAGGTACAAAATCGCAAATACCTCTCTTTCATAACTCATCAATTTTGTTCTTAGAAAATCGACAGCATCGGTTGGGCTGGTGATTGTTCCTTGTCTTTCTAGTCTTCTTAGCAAAATACGAGAGGCTAGGCTTAAAACTTCATCATCCGACAAAGCAAACTTATGAATCGGGGTTACTTGTTCTTCAACTTTCATAATCACTCCAAACGGGTACGTTTTCATAGGGGTGATATATGCGTAAAAAGTATTCGATTTGAGCGGTCGGTAAAACAATACCTCACTTGCTTATTTGATGACTAAAATTAGGAGTTATCAAAATGAGTACAGAATTACGTTTAATTAAAATCAGTAAAGTTATTGAAAAAACAGCTTTAAGTCGTTCAAGTATTTATGACTACATGAGCAAAGGTTTATTTCCTAACTCGGTGAAGTTGGGTGCAAGGTCAGTGGCATGGGTCGAAAGTGAAGTAGATGCTTGGATACTTGGTTTAAATAGGTCTTAAAACTGAAGTAGTTTCATGATCTAGATAAATAATCAGTTACTTAGCGCTATAAAAATAATAAGACCTCTGCTAAATTAATTGCCAGTTAGCACTCTAGAAAAGGACTTATTTCAGATGGACGCTTCTTATAAGCTTATATTCAAAGGAAATACTCAGCCAAACACCAACATCGAAGACGCCAAGAAAGGTTTGTGTGATTTAATTGGTATTTCTCCAAAATCAATAGATAAACTGTTTTCAGGCAAAGCCTTTGCCATAGCTAAGAACCTCACCAAACAAGAAGCTGACGATAAATTAGCTAAGCTACAAGCGATAGGACTAATCGTCCATTTGAAAGGTGGCGAACAGGCTCAGCAACCAAATTCTCAACATTCATCTAATGCAAATAAAGTAGACTTAGAAGCTTTATCGAGCACAGTAAAGCAATCGATCACATCTGCATCTGAAGTCTGTAAAAATGCCACCAGCACGTTCATGTCAAAAGCGAGTGAAGTCGCAGCAGATTTAAAAGAGCAGAAAGAGTCACAAGCTAATACAGTCGTGATTGAAAGCAACCAAACTGTAAAACCCAAAAAGTCTACGATTTGGCAAAGGCGATATTTTAAGATTGTTGCCTACATCAGTTTCTTTTGGGCCACTATTTCCATCATAGCCGCTATTCTTATCGCAACAGGTACAGGTGTAAAAGTCATGGATGCGTTAGGTGATCCAGATGTGGAAGCTCAAGAAACTTCTTATAGCTATTTAGCTGAAGAGCTTGAAAAAGAAGAAGAGCAAAAATATGCAGTAAATGATGACAATGCAAGCTATGAAAAGGCGGTAAAAGAGTCTAACGAAGAACAAAAGGCTCGAGAAGAAAGAGCCAAATTAATTGACGACTATTTTAAACAATTTGAAGTCAATATTAACGCATACGCTAAAGAGCTAGGTCAGGAGTCAGTTAGCAGCTCAGGTAGTCGAAGTCAGCTCAAGCGCATGTTTACACAGTTAGACAATGAAGTTGAGAACAATGCATTTTGGAAAGACTTAATTCGTTTTACAGAAGATTTAGCAGATGATGCAAGCGCATTAGAAGAACTGAAGAAAGAGGATGCAAGAAAAATTGAGTGGATGACAGCGTTAAAATGGTTCACTCAAAGATATACCAAGAATTTAAAGGCTCAAGAGCAAGCAGCACAACAACAAGATAAAAAAATAGCCAAAACTTTAGACTCTATTGGCCCTCAATTGATAGCGATAGGCGTAGCCTTCGGTTTATTCATGAACTTCACCATGATATTGGCTTTATTGAGAATTGAACGAAATACAAGAGTTGAAGTGTAAGCATTAATAGGCAGATATTTTTATCATTTAATAAAAGGGGGATGCTCAAGTGTTAGTTAAGGATATTTATAAATGGACAAAATTATATTCCCAGCTTCCAGCATGTGATGAGCTTTTTGAATTTAGCAATAGTTGGCATTTTGACGATGCTAAAAGTACTTATCCGCCATTTAGAGGTAGCCCAGGTGTGTATATTTACGCAAAGGGGAAAACTCAAGCTGAGTTTGATAACTGCGATCTAGAAGTTCTGTATATTGGCATGAGTGAGGTTGATGTTTGTGGCCGAATTTGGAGCCATGTAGGAACCATTTACGATCCTGAAACAAAACAAGAATGGCTTCCTAAGTTTAAAAAGCATCAATGGGAATCTTCGAGTTACGTAAGTGGCGATATTAAAAATACAGTTGCTAATGGAAATATGACGGTTTTTTGTATAAGGCCAAACAGCGATAATTTACCGAACTTACCAAGGGCGCTAGAGGCAGCGCTGATTAGCTCATATTACTTAGTGAACAAATGTTTACCTCCGCTAAACTTACAATTTTAAAAACTATTTTAAATATAACTATAAGCTTTTTAGGAACTCCATAGACTAATAAAAAGCGTGGGTTTGATTACTAACAAGAGTTGTATTGTTTATTTTTATTTTATATAAAATCAACTAAAGCATATTAAAATCAATGGGTAAAGTGCTTGCATTAGACCCTTGATACAGAGGGAGAGAAATGGAATTTTTTATTGGGCTATTCGTCATTTATGTGATTTATAAAATATTTAAAGGCAATAACAAATCGTCCATACAACAACGCACCTCAACAAGAAACCCTCAAGCTTTTCATGAAAGAACTCCCCCAACTGTTTCTGAAAGAGAAATGTCTTCCCCCAGTATTGACGTAGGATCTTCCAGTATAAGTGTATCAAGTACGTCTAATCATGATTATTTAGATGATGATGATGACTTTGCTACTTTTACTATTCATACGAGCTTTGGCAGTGAGCCAGAAAAAACAACGAATAAACAAAAAGGCCGATGGGTAAGAGAAGAAGAACAACTTTCTGTTAATGGAAGACGGCTGAAGAGAGGTTTTTTCTACTTTGGTGGAGCAATGAATTCACTAGATGGTTACGGTATAGAACCATCTCTAGTAGATGATAAACGCCCGGCTTCAAGTCCTTCGGTAGATTCAGAAATATATACTGATGAATCCTTAGGGTACTGGCCGAGCTACGCTTCCTTGTCTAAAGGCTGTAGAGGTGCTTATCTAGATTGGCTTGCCTCTGATCGCTCAAACCCCAATACCCCAATTGGTTATGTCTTTATCTATTTCTACGGGTTTGAGAGAAGAGTCATCGAAAACAAATCCAATAATCAAGTATCTGATGAAGAGTACATAGCAATATTTGATGAAGTGTTGCGTCTCAATAGCGTTTTCAACGCAAATCGCTCGTTTAAAGGATACTCTGCTAATTTCCTGGAATTAATGGCACTGCAAAGACCCGCCTTATTTGAAGATAGACTGTCCGATATACCAGAAACTAATAATGCATTATCATTTAAAGTTAAACTTGCAAACACTATAGCCAATGGGAACCCTGTAACAGCTCCCTTAGCTTTAGATTGGCTAAAAAATACATTCGAGTATTCCCTAAAAACTCCCGCCCGTAGATGTGAAGAAGAGTTTAGTCAGCTTTTCAAAATTAGATTTTCTGATAAGTTTGGCGAAGGAATTTCCGTAAAGCCCAATAAAACTAAACTGCGACTTTCATACCATGCTGCAAGTAATGGTGTGCATGGGGTTGATTTGGAATTGGGTGACTTACCTGATCCAAGTATTCTCAAAGGACCAATTAAAAAACTCATTCCTATTGCCGAACAATGTACAGAAGAGTTGAGTAGCTATAGCCGTTATTTAGGAAAAGCTGATACCTCAAGGAGTGACATTGCAGCGTTAATGTTATTACCTAAAGAACTGGCAAACGAAGCAAATTCACCAGTTATAGAAACATTTAAGTCCTGGGCAAATCAGATAATTAGTTCAAATGATGGGCTAACCACTGTCAAGGATTTCTGGTCTCATACAGGTACACCTCTCCCTAAGGCGTTTAACAAAAAAGAAAATGAACTAGTCTCTAATTTGGCTGCTAAGGCTGAAATAGGTATTGCGCCAGACCAACGTTTTCACCATGCAAAATTGAAAATCGATGACAACATTGTGCTCTTCTCACCTGGCCATGGAGAGTTTTTTGAGCCAAGCCCGGCATTCAACCAAGTAAGTTTAGCAATTAGGTTAGGGACAATGGTTGCAACGATAGACGGTACTGTAGATCAGCATGAGAAAATCGCCTTACAAACGTTGATAAACCACGATGACAAACTCTCACCTTCTGAAAAGAACTCGTTAAATGCATATTTAACTTGGCGTCTAAATGCTCCTGTAAATAATACCGGCTTGAAAGCTAGGATTGAAAAACTCGGCGTTCCACAGGTGGAATTCTTGAAAAGATTTATGCTTTCCATCGCTCTTGCTGATGGAAAAATCGATGCTTCTGAAATTAAGCAAATTGAAAAGTTATATACCTCGTTAGGCTTAGACAAATCACTCGTTACAAGTGACATTCATGCGTTTGCCTCCAGTAAACAACCTATTTCTGCCACATCTAAAGGCGCTTCAACTGATAAAAATACCTTTCAGTTGGATGAAGGTATTTTGGCTATGCATGAAAGTGACACCAACGATGCAAAGAGTATGCTGGAGAGTATATTTGCCGTTGATGAAGAAGCTGAACTGGAAGTGACCCCCACAGCTGATGTCAATGAAGAAGGCTTAGATAGCCCTTACAAAGAACTTTTTGAAACTTTGATAGCTAAAGAGTCGTGGCCACGTAAAGAAGTTCATGAACTGTGCAGCAAACTAAACATAATGGTTGATGGCGCATTAGAAACTATTAATGACTGGGCTTATGACAAAGTCGATGCGCCAGTTCTAGATGACGATGGTGATATCTATGTCGATCTAGAAATCGTAGAAGAATTGAAGGGATAAACAATGGTTGCAAAAAGAATACGAGCTAAAGAAAGAGATGCAATTATCCAATCTCTGAAGTCAGGTGTGACTCCTAAGATTGGAATCCAGCATATCCAAGTTGGTCGAGTAAATGAATTAAAAGCGCTGATCCAAGACATTGATCGGATCTCAGATGGAGGTTCAGCTTTCAGGCTCATTATCGGCGATTACGGTTCTGGTAAAACATTCTTTTTAAGTGTTGTACGTGCTATTGCTCTAGAGAATAAGCTTGTAACCGTCAATGCAGACTTATCTCCTGATAGACGTATTCATGCATCGGCTGGTCAAGCTAGAAACCTTTACTCTGAGTTAATGCGTAACATGGCTACTCGCAATAAACCTGATGGTAATGCTTTAACCAGTGTAGTTGAAAAGTTCATCACAGAAGCGATGAAAGAAGCTGATGCTTCAGGAAAAAGTATAAATTCAATTATCCATGAAAAATTAGCATCACTTTCTGAACTCGTTGGCGGTTATGATTTTGCTAAAGTTATTGAGGCTTATTGGATAGGTCATGAGAAAGATGATGAGATATTAAAAGCTAATGCCATAAAATGGTTACGAGCAGAGTATTCAACTAAAACCGATGCCCGAAATGACCTAGGAGTTCGAACAATTATTTCGGATACATCTTTTTATGACGCGCTGAAATTAATGAGTTTATTTGTCAGACAAGCTGGCTACCAAGGGCTTCTAGTTAACTTAGACGAGATGGTAAATCTATATAAGTTGAACAACACCACAGCGAGAACTTCTAACTATGAACAAATACTCCGAATTCTAAACGATTGCTTGCAAGGAAGCGCTGAGCATTTGGGATTCCTTCTCGGCGGAACCCCTGAGTTTTTGCTAGATCCACGTAAAGGCTTGTATAGCTATGAAGCACTACAATCTAGATTGGCAGATAACAGCTTTGCTA
>ENA-OWNT01003673-OWNT01003673.1-seawater-metagenome-genome-assembly--contig:-NODE-3673-length-14224-cov-4.020570_pt1 | contig 14224 bp, 11 predicted proteins | sample MGYA00238136_ERZ651165 | MGnify/ENA primary metagenome ERZ651165 (study PRJEB26861, sample SAMN08777766) | seawater metagenome | isolation source: coastal seawater | place: USA: Florida | collected...
GTCGTCGTCGTCGTCGTCGTCGTCGTCGTCGTCGTCGTCGTCGTCGTCGTCGTCGTCGTCGTCGTCGTCGTCGTCGCCGTTGCCGTTGCCGTTGCCGTCGTTGAGGCTTAGTGTTGTTGCTGAGGCCCCTGTTGTCGTTATATTCGCCCTCCTCCTCCTCGAGTGAGTCTCTGTCACTCTATGATTTTGTTCGGCGAATGGCGTTAGACAGGCCCGGGTTCTAGTTTGACACACCCCGTAAAATTTCTACATTGTAAAACATTGTGAGCAAAACATCACAAGCATCACTGCTCTTGATACACCACAAGTCGTGAGACGCACCTTCAATATCCTGGCTGATTTCGTAGCCGCCCCACTTGCCACCGCACCAGTGATAGGTACCGGTGCTCCAAGATGAACGCCAGCACTGCGCAACCAGCGAACGGAACGGGGACCGCGGACTTTATTTCGAATCTGCTGCCGGCAATCGGACAGGTATTTTTCATCATTTTCCTCGGGTTCATACTCGGCACAACCAAAGTAATTCCTGTCGAGAGTTCGAAAATTCTCGGAAGACTATGCGGTGTCGTGCTTCTTCCAGCCGCCGTATTCGTGGCAATGCTCACCTTGGAAGGTGGACAGGCATCTTGGAACTTTTTAGTTGGGATTCTAATTGCAAAGTCAACAGTGTTCGTGCTCGTGCTGGGCGGAATCTTGGCGGTGGACCGCTCTGTGTTTCGGCAGGGCAAGGCCGCCATCCGGGCAATTTTTTGCACGCAATCCAATGACTTTGCCTTTGGACTGCCCATCTTCACTGTCCTGTTTGCTGCCCACCCGGAGTACAGCGGATTTTTATATATTGTTGCGCCAATCAGCTTGGTGGTCCTGAACCCGATTGGGTTCGGACTCATGGAGCTGTCGCGCCAAAACAGTTTGAAAAACGGTGACTCTGATATCGACGAGGTTGAACCGGGGGCAAAGAAGAAGAAGAAGCAACCGATCATTGTCAAAGTCATTTTGAAAGTTCTTCGCGATCCTCTCGTTATCATGACATTCCTTGGAGTGTTTGGCCGTTTGATTTTTTTTGCAACGGACCAGACGTTACCGACAGTGGTTCGTTGTACAGTGACTGCCGATGGTAGCCGTGTTCCTGGAGTTCTTAATTGCGCACCGTGTTGTTCCTCGTAGATCCAAAATATGCTCGAGGCAGTCGGCGGCGCGTTCACCCCCGTGGCTCTCTTCTGTCTTGGCCTTCTCTGCGTGGGCAAACTTCAATTGTTAGCGCCGCATCGACTTCCTGCCATCAGCGGCCTCACTGTGGTACGGCCGTGCACGTGCACTCAGTGCTCCATGGATTGAGTTGAACTTAAACCGCTCGCTGGTGAATGCTCTCTTGTGTTGGACACAGATGAAATCGTTGATCTTACCCCTCCTGTGCAAGCTCGTATTCTCGTTGCTGTACCCGAACGACAGCGAACTTGGAAACGCTGCTTTCATTTATGGCGCGTTACCAACAGCACCAGGCGTCTTCACCTACTGTTCCACATACGGGATGCGGCACGAGACTGTCGCAGTCGCCATGGTCGTGGGGACTCTGTTATCTGCCTTCATTATGATATTCTTCGGGTTCGTTCTGGCAAGCGTGGACAATCCAATGGACGGCTTCAACGCGAGCTCGGCTGCAACTTTTTCTGCGTAAGTACACCCCTGCAGCACTTCAACGCTCTCCAGTTTAACTCCGTCTCACAACTGTGTTGCTGTAGGACATTGCAGGAATTCCCAGCTGTAGCTTCAATAATTGGCGCCGCTATTACCATGGGAGTCGGTGGCGCCTTGCAGCACAGGATGAACGAGACACGGCGCTCCTTGTGGAGTTTCATTCTCGCTGCCGCAGCAGTCGGTTTAGTGCAATGTGTTGCTGCTTTCATTCTCAACATCAACTGCATCGACGACACGAATAGCACTACGCCCGGCGGCGTCATTTCCAGTTGGCAGCAGATTGCCGTGGTTATCAGAATCTGGGTTTGTATGCACATATAATACCCTCGTTCAAAAGTGACGGCTCTCGTGCTCATGTTCATTGTTTTGTCCGCCAAGGCAATCTCGCAACACCGGATTTTCATTGCCGCCATCGGATTTGCGTATTGCTTGCTGTACGTCGTGGCTTGGCAGGCGTGGCGGTGATCGCGTCAACTGAGTAACAGGGTGTTTTTCACAGGTACAAAGCAGATGGTGAGCCTAAGTACCCGACATCCTCCAACTTGTTGTCCGAGGAACAAGTTCAGGAAAATCGGGTAAATTGAAGCATTGTTAGCGGACCTGCGTGTTTGAGCGCAAGTCTAACCGCGATGTGCTTGGATTGGCAGTCCCGCATTCACCACGTCTTGTATCGCGGACACTTAGCAGCTTGGGGCATTGGTTCGTTCACCTCACACACTGCACATGTGTTGGCGGGCTGTCTCTTTGATATCTTTTCACAAACGCCCGACATGGCTTACAGGTCTCGTGTCCTCGCTCGTGACCGCCTTTCTGGCTCAGGGGCAATCTCTGTACGTATGCACGATCCGTAGGTGCTTTGTGTGTGGCAAGGTGTTGAAGATGTGACTGACACTACCACGCAGGTGCTCTGAATTTTCCACGACAGTTGCCTGGCTCTCGATGTCGATATCCGTTTGCGTTCTGGTCAGTCGAGCTTGTTGCACGAATTCCAACTCTGGTGTGGACAATGTTTAACCTTCGACCATTGTTGGCATGGATGCAGGCATGTTTTGTCGTGATATTGATCTGGTTGAACCGCCGCAGAAGCGCAGGGCGGAAGAGCAGTCGCCGAGAGGTATGCTCGCAGCAGCATGGTGGCAGCGTGACTGTGGTACCGCGACGCATCCGTTGGTAATGACACCGCCACCTAACATTGCAGGTATCTGTTACCACCGACGATGACGATCCACTCTCTTCCAAATTGATTCCAAACGCATACCCAGAGCAGCTTGGTAATCATGGTGAGGGTTCACGAACGCACAGTCTTGACAACGTTGTTGCCGAGTCAAGGGAAGAACGAGACGCCCCAAGCCTATTGCAACTGACAGAAGAAGATATTGAGGATACTCCGAAAACCAGCTTGAACTGGGGCGTGTACGTTGTCTGTTGCTAGTTTTGTCGTTGCTGCTGTGCGTTTTCTCCATTCGACACCTAATGTGCAAAATCATTGTCGCAATGTGTGGTTTTACAGGTGCCGGCTGAACGCATTGCTGTTGTTCCACGCCGTCGCCACGACGTTAGCAATATCCGTCACTGTAACCACGCTGCTGGTAAGTTCAGCTGTATCTCGCGGTGTCGGTACGAACGTAGCTTCTCACTCATTCTGTTTCGACGCTAGGCTAATGGAGATAGGACGATTCTTGATGGCGGCGATTTAAGCTTGGCTTTGACGACTGGTTTCCTGACTCATATTTCAGTACGTGACCGCGGAGCAAGCGATGTGCCTGCGTGTTTGTCCACCACTCATCTCCTCACAATGTATTGACCCTTCCCAGGCATTAATCCTTTTCTTGGTGTACGGCACGGCATTGCGATGCAATTGCTCAAATGTTTTCCAAAGTTCATCTCAGGTACGCTTCCGACCGCGACATGTGCTGTTTCACAATGGACTGCACAAAGTTGATTGAAATTTTCATTAAAAACGTGGGTTTGTTGTGACAGGTGGCTGCTCCCGTCCCAGAAATAGACGATGAGTCGGAAGTCGCTGTCCTTGCAGAAGCTTGAAGATCTTGCCATTACACATAACAAAATTTCTAACAATTATACAAGAAAGTGATTCCCTTGTGAGCGTCCCAGTCAACAAACAATGTTGCACCGGCTGCATGAGCCATGTTCGCGCTTCAACTGTGTGAGGTGTGTAATGCAAGGTGCATATAGCAATACCTATTTCGCAGGGTCTGACATCATCACCGCCATGGTGTACGTCTACGAGCACAGAATGTTTCATTTAATCAAAACCTTTACACAAACCCATGCGAACGATGGCGGGACATTGGACTTACAGTATGCATCTTGACTCGTCTCTCCAGATCGGCGCTGGGAACGTTGGTTAACTGCGCAACCTCAAGACTCTGTCACGTTAACGCAAAGCACCGTGACATTCTGATACGCCAGAACCCGCATTGCAATACACAACACACCTTATCAGAAGACACTGATTTCTGAAATAATGGCGACGCTTTAATCGACCCTCCCCAACCAACATCGCCCGGGTGCGTTGATGACGCTCCACCTTGCGCCGCATTCCAACCAATGATGTCAGTGGGTTCCAAATCAAGCGCGGCCTGAAATGCAACGGTGCTTGAGTCACGGCACACTGTTGTCAAATACAGGCACAGTGAGTCCGCACATCAACAAACCAAGTCATCCGCGCTCGGGTACTGAATAAATAGCATGGCACGGAAGTACCCTTCAACAAATCCTTGGAAGGACATGAAATCTGCAGTAGCAGCCATGTCGTCAACCTACATCCGCAGGACAAACATGTTACCGACTTATATTTCGACGGCGGTACCGGTCAGCAACGCACCTGAAACACGCTGCAAACCCTGAATATTGTGGCCGCTGCACTTGTGGACAGCCCTTGATAATTCAGGATACCAGCAGCTTTTAAAAACGATCGCCACTGCTTCAGGAACAGGCGCTGTGAGGGTTCTTGTGGCGCACTCTTCGTGCGGCCGCGCACACCACCTTTTGGTGGGGTTGCTTCGACAAAGTTTTGAAACCACTGTTTCAACACAGCATCATTTTCGGACAGCCATCGTTGCACTGGCGCGGCCTGCAGGCAACAAAATGGGCCGTTCAAAACCACGCATTTGTAGTCATGGATGTTGCAAGGTCCCCAACGCCACATACCTTTGTCAACACTGCTGGGAAATTGTCCACATCGATGAGTGCTGCTCGATTCTCTGTGCGACCAATCGATCGTCCCCCTTTCAAACCTGCATAGCAAACGCAATATCACGCGTATTAAGTGGGGATGTCACACAGAACGGGACATGACGGAATTGTAGCAAACACGCGTACTTAGTTCGTCCTGACACAATTTGTCCAGCGCAGTGGCAGGAGACGAGCCGTCGTAAATGTCTGATGCCGCTTGCATTAAAAGGAACAAGAAGTGGAAGCGAGATAAAGAGACCTATGAATAGAAGAGCACACACGTTGTTGAACATTTGATACGAGAGCTGAAGCTTCAACATGAAGATGACCTTTGTGCCAGCTCGTTTCCCAGGTGTGAGTTCACGAGGCACCTTCTCAGCAATGCATGTGTTGTACTGCCGCCGAAGTCGAATGACTGACTCCGTTGGGAGTTCAAGATCTCGAAGTAACAATTCGAAAGAAGCTGAATCAAACGTAAAATGGTCTACTCTGGTTCCACCGCGAGCTGCCTTGCAAACCACTCGGTAGTGGTTGTAAACGCATGAAAGATGGCGGTGATGTTTTTGAAGAGTGCGCTTCAACGCGGATGTGCGCTTTTGCAGAGCAGCGTCTGATATTTCCGGTGCTTTCTTTGATTTCAGAGACTCAAATAACAATGGAAATCCCGTGCATGTCTGCAAGCGCGCCCAATCTAGCTGCCACGCTTCCTGGCGATGAATCTTCAACTGTTGCTGCACAGAGTCACTCCAAAGTTTCTGAGCTGGAGTCTCAAACACTTTTTGAAGCCATGCCCTCTCGGCCGCAGCGCGTTCCTTTTCGATTCTCTTCGCCTCGTCTTTGGCCTTCGCTTCTGCTTTGGCTTTTGCGATGGCGTCTGCCTTGGCCTTTGCTTCTGCTTCTGCCTTTGCCTTCGCTATTGCACGCCGTTTGGCCTCGGCCTCGGCCATGGCTCTCGCCGCCGCCTCACGTTCCTGTTGCTCCTTCTCCAATGCTAACCGTTCTCTTTCGTCGTCCGAGTCTTCATCATCGATGGGGACACCCACGCCTTTCAGGGCAGCAAATACTCTTAGGCGGTGTTGAAGCTTGTGAACGCCTTTTCGGAGACCTTCCAATGACTTTGCGGCAAGTCGGCGTTTGATGTACGCCATGTGCTCATCCATGGCTTGCATCCATGAAAGAGTTTTGATGCATTCCTGCTCGAAAGCCGTTGCGGACGACTCCGCTGTCACTGCAGCATCATTCTTCAACAGCAGCAGCATGTAAACCACATCTGATTTCGGCCAATCACCAGCTTTTGTGACGGCAGTCTGCGCAACCAATAGACGGGCTCTACAGTTGTCCAGGTGATCGGACGTCGAGGAAACGAGCTGTGTGAACACACCCTTAGCACGAGTGGTGTGGCTTTCTGGCGTTGCTTCTGTCAACCGTTTCCATGTCGCATCAAAGTCACTTGCCAGAGTCTCGGCTTGCTCAAGCGCAGCCTGGCCAAGCGCAAGCTTCTGATGTGCGTTCTCAATTCGCTTGTGAAACTCGACCTCCCGGTCACGACGCATCCTGTTCACTGCACGTCGAATACGATTTTCGCTCTCCTTTTGAACAACGGATTGAACATATCTCTTGAATTCGTGCAAGTCAACGTCGGCTCCACGTCGCACAAAAAAGTGTTCTGCGTGGCGGAGAGCAGCATCGTTTTTTTCTGTTCCTGGTGCACGTTGAGAAGACACCACCCTTTGAATGCCGAATAGTTCGATCGCAAGAAGAAACTGCTTACGGTCAAGAACACCCGTCTTATCTGAGTCTGCTCGAGCGAATATGGATTCAATACGGTCCTCGAGCGTGTTTACTCCGTCGCCAGAATTTGCTGGGCCCACAGTTTGCGGTTCGTCGCTCAGCATACCAAGCACTTTTCGGTGCAGTAGCCGGCGCAAGAAAATGCCAAGCGACTCTTTCGGACGAGAAGACGCATCCACTGCCCCAGGGCAAGAATTGAAGTTCGATGATTTCACCGACAGATCAAATATGAGCTGCTGCGAGATACCCATGGTGAATTCGTCGTAGTCGAGCTCTCCATCTCCATCAACATCACACGTCTTCATTAAGATGACGAAGTTGTTCATGAAATCGGATTTCATTTTCTCTTCACCACCGAAGACATCGGCAAGCTCGTCAAACATTGACTGCTGATCTATTTCACCACCGAATTGATCGCGGTTGTCATCCACAGCTCGCATTGTTGGCCATAACCATCTCAAGATGAAAGGGCCAGCTGCGTTGACTTCGTCCATGTCCAATGACCCGTCGCCATTGGCGTCGATTGCCACCCACAGTTCGTCTTTGGAGTTTGCAAACCGGTCCAAGACTTCCCTCGCGATCGCCGTCTCCCACTCCTGCCTCAGAATTTCACGTGCCAGGTGTTGGCACAAGTGTGGACTTATGCGATTCTCTCCTGTCAAGGGACGAGCGAATACGGAAACATACTTCTGCTGCTGTTTCGCGCTCGAACGAGAGCCGTCTTTGACGGCGGCCAAGGACTGTGTGCCTTTTAATTCAAAGCGTGGGTTGTGGCGCATCAAGTACTGTGCAACGAACGTGAACGCATTTGCTCTGGTGGTTTGGTCGAGGGCCTTGTACACTTGGTCTTTCGCTTTTTCTGCAGACTGCGCAGCAGAACCGGCTCCGTTACTTTGTTGCTTTGTATTTCCGATCACCGCATTCAGCTCCGCGGCTGCTGCCGCCGCTGCACTGCCGTAGGCCTCCTCCCGATATTTCTGCAACTGCTTCCACTGAAATTGGCTGATGGATTCAATCAACAGTGGCGCGACAGGGACGACGGAGCTCAAGAATTGACGCCGCTTGAACAGTTGCTGGACCATCGACGGGTCGCCAGGTTTAGACGGATACCGTAGTGGCGGGAACTTGCTGAGGATCTTGCGCAGTAGATCGCGCACCAAATGCTGCGGGTCAGGGCTCGGATCTCGAAAAATGATATCGCAACAGGGTTTCCAGAACCGAGATGAAATTTCGGCCCCCTCGTGAGTCTCGTGAGGCACGGTATCATCATTTGGAGCTGTCTTGGCCTCGTGTTCGTCGTCATTTGGCTTGGAGGCCGCAGTAGCGTCGCCGTCCCCGTCCGGTTTATGGCCAGTGTCGGCGTCGGTTGACATGTCGTTATTGTTCACATTTTCGTCCACATTCAGTTCCTCCGGTTCTACGGACTGTTGATCGCTGTCCATTTCTAGATTCGTGCGTAAGTGCATCAGTTGAAACAGTACATAGGTCGCAGCTCCCGGTTGCTGGCGCGTGATTCTCGTGAGGAGCCGCTCGTTCACGACGATGTCGAGTTGTTGTAGGCGAGGAAACACAATGCGGAAATTGTGAGCCGCAGCAGCAGGGATGCGCAGATTAGTCAGCGATTCCATTTCGATAGGGAAGCCCATGTGCATGAGCAATTCTCCAAAATTGTAGCCGTTGGCAAAGTCACGCGCAATGTTCGAGACTTTGTGCCGAAGCAGAACTTTCTTGTTGAGCCACTCTAAGATGGCAGCATCGGCGGCATGCGTCCACTCAATCCAGTCAGGATTGTCGAAACAAGTAGACCCACCATCGTTGGCATCGGCCAAAGACATGGACGACATAATGCACCTCACAGTGGTAGTGCTGTCACGGGCGCCATCAGACCTCCTCGGTTGAGGTGGGCAGCTGAGGCGTTCGTGCCGGAACCGAACTGTCTGCAAAACAGACCAGATGCACTGCCCCCGTTTTGCAAAGCGCTCAAAACCACTAAATATCAAAAAAACGTCCGTCTAATCCACGCGTTGCTATGAACAAGAAAGTCCCCCGTCTCAAACCTTCGCCCGCTGTGAATCTATCTACCAACCCGTGCCCAACCGCCACTTCGATCCGCGGCATGACGCCATTTCTCCCGCACCCTCTCCAAAAACTAGCCACCACCACAACACCCACACCTTCCACACAGCAACATCCTCGGGGTTCTCAGCAGTGACGTTGTCGTGCCTCCCGCCCATGTGGACTTGTTCGTCTCCAACCGCTCGCTCCGTCGACACGATGGTTTTTTTTCGATTGCCTTCGTCGTCGTCGTCGTCGTCGTCGTCGTCGTCATCGTCGTTGTAACGTCCGAAACGGTCTGTCCACAAACCGACCCAACGATCACTTTGAACTTCTATTCCGGTATTCATTCGTACTATGTCAATGTCAGTACTTAAGCATTCTGAATAAAACTACATTTTGAGAGACTACTTTTCGGTGAGTAAGAGTGAACATTGCGTGGATACAGTAATAGCGAAATGTACAGTACTACAATATGGGGTACCATTTTTAACGTTATTGTTTTACATTGCGTGGATTTCGTCACATCGACGCTTCGACGTTTCGTCGTCGTCGTCGTCGTCGTCGTCGTTCGTCGTTCGTCGTTCGTCGTTCGTCTTTCGGCATTCGTCGTCGGGATCGTTGCGGAGATGTGACGGAGGTGTGATCATCAGCTTTGTGGCTCTTTAGTTTGTTGTTGGAATGGTATCTAGACCGACGTGGAAAGTTTGATCGAAGCTTGGTACTGCGAGAGCGTATCCATGGCCTTCGAGGTTGACTACAACGGACTCGCGGCAAACGGCGATTGAAAACCCCCAAACGGATGCACCGAGCTGCGTATCTAACTAGTGGATGTAAGGCTATCTAGTGCGTACTATCTCGTTTTTGTTTTTTGTTTTTGTTTTTGTTCTCACGCGCTGGGCACAGGAGACTTGGTGCAAGAAGATTTTATTCTGGGGGCTGACATTTGGGTGAGTGAGTGCCGTAACGCTCTCGCACCCACACAATGAGACGGAGCAGCTTACTCGGCTTGAAGACAAACCTCGACGCCCTCAACCTCAATGATCCATCTCTCGCAGACAATGTCAATTCCACCGGCGAAGTTTTACCCGCGGCGAAGGTGAATGTGGCTGCCCGCGCCCGACCGACGGGAGCGGGAGTGAACTCTCTCGCAATCGCGGCCGCTCGGTCAAAGCGTCGCATTCGGCGTGCGGATCCATCGGGTGGAAGCAGCTCCCCGCTGGCAACAGCGAGTCGACGCGGACGATCAGGTTCTGGTGAGGCCGTCGTTTCGCCACGGCGAAGAACACCCAACCAACGACGAGTATACAGGCCTCCAAATGTTGGACAAAGTGGCGCAAGTTCCGCTGCAGACCAGAGCAAGCCAACACGGCGTGAGTCGGCTGAAAAGGGTAAACTGCTGTTTGCAGCAGCGGCAGCTGCAGCTGCCACGACGGCACCATCTTCGGGTGAGGTACCTCTCCCCGCCGCCTCAGTCGGCGCCGAGCCGGTGGAAGTCGTGGAGACGCCTACGGATTCACCAGAGCTGGTAATGCTCCGGCCCAGTGAAATTTGGAAGTGCGTGGACCCTAGAGGCGCTTTCTTTCGATCACAACCGAGTCCTGACGCGGTCGTGGGCGATGGCAGCGGCACTGATCCGGGAGAAACGATTGCGGTGATGGCTCGAACAGACAACTGGCTCAAGCTCGACACATCTGCATTGGATGGAGTTAAGGGCAGTCGTTGGGCTCCGCGCCGAATGTACTGGGGAGATCACAAAGTTCTATTCGCCAAGGTCACGAAGAGAGCCGCGCCGCCCACGCGTCCAAGGAGTGACACCGTGGTTGCGCGTTTGTCGATTAGTGAGTTCAATAGTTTGAAGTTCGACGGTGGGACGCCGTTCCCGGTCGTGACGGGATTCCGAAACAGCAAACCAGAATTTTGCGTTGCGTCTGGGCACCGACTTATTCCAGGAATGGCGCTCTTATCTGTGGCGAAGTGGAGCTTGGTTCGTAGCAAAATCGCTACAATAGCAGCCATGCTCAACGCTCGACCAGATAGTGACACTGCTGAGGTCCAGGTGAGTTTGCTATGGCCCACACAATGCACGTTGCCCTCAACTAGTCATGTTTCAGTTGCTCACTCGTTCTGCGCATTGTTGGCACCTTGCTCGTAGGTCACACTTCGTCTTCCACCTTCCATCGCTGCGGACAAAAACATTTAGCAGTGCGAGGCAAACGCGTTGGAGCTGCATAAGCGGCGCCCAGTGCTACACAACGGCTTTAATTCAACAACCAACATGCCATTTTGTGTAGTTTTGTACTTAGTGAAACCACAAAACGCTGCATGGTCAATTGGTCTTAATTGCACTGACGGCGGTCTAAGAAGTCCAAATGTTGCATGATCACGTCGTGGCGTGCGGGTCGTGACTGTTTGAGATCAAGGCATAAAAACAAAATAAAACAGGTAAGACCCTTGAGAAAGTAACTGATTCTTGCAACACACACCAACATACCGGATCTTGGAGTTGTTTTATCCAAAGTGATACAATTTTGCTCTCGAAGCGACCCAGATCGGGTCTAGGTTCCAGTGGACCGGCCGGGAGACCTGTGGGCGTGGGCGCGGGTTTCTTCTGGGGGACGTCACTGCTAGGTTGTTGCAATTTACTGTGGGGTGATGATGACTGCTTGCTATTGCTACCATTGTGCCCGCGGCTCGTCGTAGCGGTGTGCTCTGGAGTCTTGTTGGCTTTGTCCGCCTGAGCTGGAACTTTCATCGCAGGAGTCGACTCGACCGGTTGCTTTTGTGTGCCTGTGGCTCGTCTCGCCTTGGCCATCGCAACAGCTTTTGCCACAGATTTTGCAATTGCTTCAGATTTAGGGCTCTTTCTGCCGGGCGTGGTTCCCTTTGCCGGGCTCTTGTTGGACTTTGCTGACGTTTGCCCCGGAGATCGGCTTGTGTTTGTTGTGGCTTTCTTGGCGCGTTCTGTTGATTTTTTAGTCTGTCCTTTTGAGCCAGATCGTCGATCCGTCGATGGTTGAGATTTCAATTTGTCCTTTTCTTGGCGTGAACTGCTTCGGGCGCGTGGAGGAGACTTCGAAGGTGTCTTCGACACAGTCGGAGCGTCACCATGTGACTTCGTTGATTGTGGTGCCGCGGGTTGGTTGCGTTTGTCATTCTGCGCGCTGGTGTCACTTTTGTCAGTTTGTCGTTTCGTCGAACTTTGCGTGTCGCGGGGTTGCGTGCGCCCCAAGTGGTGAGTAAGGGTCCTAAAAGCCGCTGCCTGTCTGTTCAGGACCTGCGTCCTTGGCCGGCGAGAAGGCTTTTTCGCCTTGGAAGTACGTTTCGGCGGTTCCGTAGCTTTTGTGCCATCTGAGCTGGCACCTCTGCTGGCACCTTTGACGCCTTTGCCGTCACCTTTGGCGCCTTTGCCGTCACCTTTGGCGCCTTTGCCGTCACCTTTGGCGCCTTTGCCGTCACCTTGGCTAGCATCTTTGCTGGTCACCTCTTTAGTGGGAGACGTTCTTGATTTCACCTCCTTCTTGGGAGTGGCTTTTGATTGGCTGTGCGAACTAGATGCTTTTGAAGCGGGCTGACCTGCACTTTTTGTTGCAGACCGCTGTCTGCGAGACTCAGAAGCTGTAGGGCAGTCCCGAACGAAATGTCCAGGAATGTTGCATATTTTGCACACGTAATGCGGTGGCGGCGACCTCCCCGACTTCTTGGTTTTAACCTTTGCCGATCTGTCTCGTAACCTCGGTTTAGACTCGACTGGACTTGAGTTTGTACTTGCCGTGTTGGATTTCTTCGTTTTTTCACGTGAACCACTCGGACTGGATACACTCGAAGCAGTTTTGGGAGAACTGCCTGCAGCGCGGCGCGACCGCTGTTTTTCTGTGCGGGCCGGAAGAGCTTCTTGGTGCTGAGGGACAGCAGCATCGCCACCAGAGCCACCATCGGTTGCAGCTGCAGCAGCCTCATCGCTTTGTGTTGTTCCGCCAGTCGAAGGGGACCCGGCCTCGCCAAACTGTGGGCTGGAGGAGCTCGCCTCGCGAGGGGAAGTGGGTGTTCCATCCCCATCGGGGCCGTGGTTGGACCACAGCTTTCGGCGGGGCGAGGTTGAAACTGAGGCATATCGCAGAACCCCTACTTGCGGTCGTCGCGGACCACTGCTGGAAGAGGACGTCTCCTCGGTGGCGCTGTTTGTATTTGGCGATGCAGCACGGTGAGAACTCTTGTTGGCGCTGGCTTCACGTGCGTCGGATTGACCTTGGCCTGAGTTTGGGGATTTCGCCTCAGCGCCACTTGGATTTCTTGCGTCAACTACATCGGTAAGATTGTCAGCCTTGGGGAGTGGCACAGCAGGTGAAGCAGCCTCGGTCGCTTCAGAACTTGGGCGAGACTGATTCGTTTTGCGCCGATCTTCGGATCTCCGTGAGCCGGAGGACGGCGGGCGCTGCGCGGGACGAGATGACTGCTTGTTGCGGGCTTGGCAATGGTTCTTGGCTGACTCCTCGTGGGGTTTGCGGGGAGAGGGCGACTTCCGGCGACCGCTGTTGTTGTTGCTGCTCTTGGTCTTGTTCGTGTTTTGTTGGGAGCGGGGGCGGGGTTGAGCAGGGCTTTTCTTCTGCGCGTCTGCCCCAGGGCTGGGCCCAAAAGCGACGGCGGAGATGTCATTCGCAGGGAGAGGAGTTGCAACGGGTGCTTTTCCTCCAGAACCCCCACGAGAACGCCGCGTGCCCGGGGACGGGGAGCTGTGCGATTTGCCCGAGCTCCGACGCCGGTCTTGTGTCCGAGGCATGCTTACACACGACAGTGCCACAACAGATCAACCAAGCAGTCAAAGAAAGGACCTCCAGTACCACGCTGTGGAGGGCAGCACTATGTACCAGCGCGTGTGTGAAGATCACCGACAGTTTTAACGTTTGCTTTTTTGCACTGTGCTGCCTTCAGCCTGCAGCCCACCCTTCTCGCGAATAATCGCCCCTGCTGGTCCCGGTTTCCCTCATTTGGAGCGCGTCGGTGTCGGGAGTTCGCCACAGCAGCGGGTCAACCTCGCATGGCGGGTCGCCCCGCTACCGTGGAGTGAACACGTCGCCGCTATGACAATTCTGTACTGAGTGAACTTGCATTGCTATCAAATCGTGGCTACACCCAGAACGCGCACAAGTGTGTTCGCGTACGTGCGGCAGTCGAGTGCACTCCAACCAAGAAAACGGGCGATAGCAGCATACCTCATGCCGTAGTCGTTCCGTTTGCCGCCGGGAAGTGGACTGCCCGTGTATTGTCGTTGCCAAGACGTTAGCTTGTGTTTTGTGCAGGGAGGACGCGACAGGTGAAGCGAAGAGGGATCACACGGTCTCCTGTGACGGCTCCGGAAGGAAGGAAGGAAGGAAAGGAAGGAAGGAAAGGAAGGAAGGAAGGAGTGAACGAACGAACGAACGAACGAACGAACGAACGAACGAACGAACGAACGAACGAACGAACGAACGAACGAACGAAC
>ENA-OWNT01003675-OWNT01003675.1-seawater-metagenome-genome-assembly--contig:-NODE-3675-length-14218-cov-4.091295_pt1 | contig 14218 bp, 2 predicted proteins | sample MGYA00238136_ERZ651165 | MGnify/ENA primary metagenome ERZ651165 (study PRJEB26861, sample SAMN08777766) | seawater metagenome | isolation source: coastal seawater | place: USA: Florida | collected...
AAAAGATTTCTAATGACTGAAAAGGACATCCAATTAGAACGTAATTCAAGGATAATTAGAATTTCCTGGATTATTCTATTGGCTAGTAGTGTGATACTGTTGATCTCTCTGTTTTTTATTCGAAAAAACTATGAGAATATTGGGACACATTTTGATTTTATTAATGCCATAGAAAATCAGGAGTCAAAGGTTATGCAACTTTCGGAAAACTGTTTACTTGTTATTGAGGACAGTTTGAATATCAATCAATCCGTTGAAATATTAAAAAGCGGAATTCAGGAGGTAAAAGAAATGAATGGGGCATTGATCGAATCTGAATATTTATCGGAGATAAATAAATCGAATGTTCGAGATAGAATTCAAGAAGTGCACAGAGTGCATAATAGCTATCTGGGTATTACGGAGCTTATTTTAAATAATGATAAAGGCGTTTTAGAAAATAGGGAAGTGATTCAATCTCAATTAGAATCAAAAACGAAATCGTATATATCTGAACTAAGAGGTTTGAGAAATTGGTCGTTGGAAATGAATTCCAGCAATAGTTTATCAATGTATAAATGGCTGGGAATCTCCAATTTTGTTTACTTGTTTTTATTAGTTTCTGCATATTTTTTGATCATTAAGCCTTTACGAAGAAGTTTACATCAAATTCAATTATTGGTGAGTAAGTGGAAAACCAGAGTTAGGAAGTCTGAGAGTGCAATGAATGTGGCTATAGGTCAGGAAAAGGAAAGTAAGTTACTGTTAAAAACCAAGATAGCACAGGTAATGAAGTTGCAGGAAAGTTTAAAAGTGGCTATTCATACTGCAAATCAGGTTAAACAAGATAAAAATCTGGTATATTTTAATGCGGCAACGGATTTGGGTGATTATTTGAAAGTATTAAATCGACAAAAGGAGATTTTAGAAAATCAAACGAATATTGCCCAGCAGATAGGTTGGAGTACCATGACCAACACAATTGCGCAATTAAATGCTATGGTGGGAGATTATTTCAACCAATCGAAACATGGACATACCAATAAGAATCAAAAAGAAGTTTATTTATCGCAGTTAATCAGTGAGATTTTGATTTCTAGTTCTAATAACAATGATCAAGTGGTATTTGAACAAGTAGCAGATATGCCCACGGTGAAAACGGACGTGGAACTTTTAAAGCGAGTTCTGGCTCCTTATTTCGAGCTTATTTCGGATGTGGAAACCTCGGGTAGCGTAAAAATATCCATCATTGAAGATGGAGCGATTTGTGAGATTAAGTTCATGGGCTTAACAAATAAGTTTAAAGAGCGATTAGTCAAAATTGAGAATAAGGAATTATCTGATCTGAATTTTGAAGAATATAAGATTCATATGTCTAAAAATACAATTGAGGAACGTGGGGGAAAACAATGGATACAGTCTATGAAAGCCCACAATGGTGTATTTATTATTAGTTGGGTTTTATAATGACGATTTAGTTAAAGAGTTTAAATTTTGATTGATTGTAGTCATAGATGAAAGTCAGTAGTTTTGGTAGACACTAAACTACCTTTTACTATGAAAACATTATCTTCAATTAAATTGAGGACTCAAAAAGAAGACTTCTCAGGGGCTAGATTTATTTTAAAGATGTCAGTTGTTCTTGCAGCAATGTTTATGCTTCTAGAAGCGCTAAGAGTACCTGTTTTATAGATTTTATTTGGTTTTATTAATAAAAAAGTCCCGGAATGATTTCATTCCGGGACTTTTTGTTTTATCTGATGAGGTTAACTGTACCGTTGTAGATATAGCCCTTAGCTTCATCGGTATCTTCATGAGCGATAATTCGCCAGACGTAAACGCCATTTTGAGCCATTTTGGTAGATCCCTGAACACGTCCATCCCAAGGTTGATTGAGATCGGTGGATTCAAAAACAATACCTCCCCAACGGTCGTAAATAACCAGAGAGTATTTTGTTGGATCTAGCCCGGTAGCTCTCGGGGCAAATACATCATTGTTTTGATCATTATTTGGTGTGAATGAATTTGGAACAAAGATGTTGTACTCGGCTCCTATTCTAAGAAGTTGAGTTACATCATTCTTACAAGACTTGGTTGTTGTTACCTCAAGCGTTACAGGATAGTTTCCAGTATCAGCTGGGAATTTATAAGTAGGATTTTGTTCTGAAGCAGAATCTAGACTACTAAAGTCCCACGCCCAACTTTGGATATCACCAATAGACTGATCTTTAAATTGTACTACAGTGTTGTAAATAGTAGTTTGATCGGGATTCATATTGAACTTGGCAATAGGTAACGGATGAACAGTAATAAAATCAGTTTGAGTGATTTCATTTTCACAGCCAAACGGAGTGATCACTCTTAAGTGGACATCATATACACCTTCAGTTAAATCAGTAATATCGACCTGGAATCCATGAGCAGTAATATCCGTACCCGGTATAGACCACTCTGCAAACTGAACAGGCGCAGAAGTATTGACTAAAGTGATATCAAAAGGCTCACATCCTTCAGTGGTATCCTTGGCAACAAATCCCATAGTAGGGATTGGATGCACATTGACCCATAGAGAATCATAAGCAGCAGGAGTTTCACAGTTGTCAGTAACTTTAACGGTGTACAGCGTTGAATTAAAAGGTTTAGCGGAAGGATTTGCAATAAAAGGATTGTTTAATCCCGCAGCAGGAGTCCATTGATAACTCAACCCATTTCCATTTCCACCCGAAGCGATGGCATTAAGTTGCGCAGATTCTTCAGGACAGAGATCCTGATCCGGTCCTGCATCAACGGTTAAAGAATCATAAAGAGTTAGCGTAATACCAATAGGATCAGAAGTACAGCCATTGGTATCGGCAGCATATACAGAATAAATAGTAGTTTGAGTCGGACAAGCTGTTTGCGTTCCATTAGAATCTAATCCCTGATTCCAGATGAAGTTATAAGGAGGTCCAACCCCACCCACAGCAGAAGCCACGAGTTGCGTACACCCAGTAATACATAATTGTTTTTGGGTAATGTTAGAAGAAATGGTAATCTGCGAAGGTTCGGTTAAAACAGCAGTTACTGTAGCATCACATCTAAATCCGGAATCGGCAATCACGATGTTATAAGTACCCGGAGCTAAAGCGGAGAAGTTCGGAGAATTACTAAAAGTACTTCCACCATCAATACTATACTGATAAGGGGCAGTACCCCCTGTAGCACTTAAAGAAAGTGTACCATCATCAGCTCCATAACAAGAGATGTTAGTAGAGGTGAAAGTAGCGACTAAAAGATCAGGATGAGTGATGACAAACGGAATAGCTTGCACACAATTATTAGAATCCACCACAGTAAACTCATAATCGATACCCTGACATAGGCCAGATACACTATTGCTATTTGCGCCAATAATATTGACACCTTTTTTCCAGGAATAGGTATAAGGCTGGGTACCACCATTAACAACGGCATTAGCAGCACCTCCACAAGCATTGAAGCAAGTATCATGTGTAGGATATACAGTAGCAGTTAACAAAGTAGGTTCTGTTAAGACCTGATTTTGCATTGTAGTCGTACATCCAATAGCATCTTTGATGATGATGTTATAAGATCCAGCACTTAATCCATTGAATAAAGAAGAAGGATTATAAGAGACGCCATTATTAATAGAATATTCTAAAGGAGAAGTACCCCCATGTCCAAATACTTCGATGATTCCGGAAGAATCCTGGAAACAAAGCAGATTAGAAGCCTGAATAGAATCTAAGAAGAGTTGATTGTTACTGACAAGGTTTACAGTTTGTGGGAAAGTTTCACATAAACTATCATCACGAACCACGATGGTATATGTACCAGCAGCTAAACTGGTAAAGTGATTATTGATCAGAAAAGGAGCACCACCTGAAATACTATAACGTAGCGGATTGGTTCCCCCAGTCGCATAAATGGTGATTTCCCCATCAGTAAAACCAAAACAACTAGGATCAACAGTAGAAATGCTATCTACGATTGGAGTACCCGGATTGATGAGCGTATCAGTGACCATAGGTGAAAGACAACCATTGCTATCCTGAACCTGAATATGATATCCTCCCATAGCTAAAGCAGTGAAGTTGTTTGTAGAAACAAATGTGCTCCCTGAATCGATACTAAAAGTGAAAGGTGCAGACCCTCCAACACTGTTGATGAGGATTTCCCCATCAGCTAATCCACAAGTAGGATGCGTCAATACTCTATTAGGATTGAGCATGTTGTTGACAAATACGGTAACGGTATCCATAAGAGTACAACCACAAGAGTTGGTATAAGTGAGGACATAGTTAGTAGTTTGGTTGACAGTAGCAACCGGATTAGCAATATTAGGATTGCTGAGTCCGGTGGTAGGAGACCAGGAATAGGTATCGGTACCATTCGGACAAATAGCGACCACGTTAGGATTGAACTGTACAGAATCCCCTTCACAGATCAAGGTATCATTACCGATTTCAAGCTCTCCGACATATATGGTGATATCAGCAGTATCTGAACAGACCCCGAAAGTATCATTGACGATGACCTGATAGTTTTGTGTAGCATCCGGCCACACAAAAGGATTTATGATAGAAGTATCAGAGATGTTCACATTTGGAGACCAGTTGTAAGTATAAGCAGCGGTATCCGCTCCATCACAGAAAGAGAATCTGGTGTTAGGTCTTTGGAACAAAGGACTAGGCGCACCTGGAGCAGAACAAGCATTATTGAAGTTGTTGGCATAATACAGAGAACTGGTAAACGGAGTAGCAGAGAATCTGGTAGCAGAATTAGAAGTAGTGACTGAAGATGAGTTATCAAAACAAACTTCAACCAATAAGCTAGAAGTACCATCCCAAATGTAAGGGGTAGAGAAGACTAGCATGTTCCACCCTAAAGCAATGGTGATGTTAGCGGCAGGGAAAACGGTAGTATTCACAGCCTGGAAAGTAGCAGGAAGAGAAGTCAAAGAAGTACACTCCATTTTGACGGTGAAGTCATTATAGTTGGTGGTACCATTAATAGAAGCGACATCAAACCCGATTTCGGTAATCATTCCCGCAGAGAGCCCCATAGCGGTTAGCTCAGAAGCACGATAAAGGAATTGATGTTTAGCAGTTTCTCTAAAGTTACCAAAAGGCGCAGGATATGTAGTTGTACCATTGGAAGTGGTGCCGGTACCGATATCAGTAGCAGTAGTTGTACTTAAACACTGAGAGTAGCTAGGACCACAAGCATTAGTGTTACTATGAAGGAATTCGACATTGAGTTGAGTACTATCACCATTTCCGCACAAAGCGGTGTCAATCGCAACAGGATTGAGCAGAGGGAAAGGAGGAGTGATAATGATGTTTGCAGTAGAGTTTTTCTGACAACCATCACTGGAAGTCATGGTGACAGAATACACGGTAGACCCCGGAGGCACCGCAACAGGATTTGCAATGGCATCATTTGAAAGCGAAGCGGAGTTATTCCACTGATAAGTGAAAGTACCCGGAATGGTAGCAGAAGCATTAAGTTGAATGGTATCTACGTTACACATGATGGTATCCGGAGTAGCGATGACCTGATAGTCAGGAGCGACAGTGATTGTGACAGTGTCAGAGTTTTGACAGGCACTATTGATGTTGCTGGTGACTACATAAGTAGTTGTTTGCGAAGGTGATGCGACCGGAGAAGCACAGGAGTCACAAGAGAAGTTGACTCCGACTTGAATAGGGTCCCCTGAAATGGCATTCCATGAGAAAGCGGTACCACCGGCAGAGAAGATTTGAGAGGATTGATTACCACAAATGGTGGCATCAGGCCATGCGACCGTACTCCCTGTGACGTTGACGGTAATAGCTCGGAAGAAGTCCTTTGGAACCTGACAGTGATCATCATTGACCCCAACATAGAAGTTATAGGTACCTCCACTATTAGGTGGAGCAGTCCAACAGATGGTACTGGTGATTTCCATTAAGGAATCTCCATTGATGACTACGGTATCGAGAACGGTGTTAACGATGGTAGCGGTATCAGAAGGATTAGGACCGTTTAACCAATCTTGAAGGTTGGTGAAAACAAACATGTTGGTATCTACTAAGTCAGAATCATGGAAGACTACATCAAAACAGAAGCTATCTCCCTCACACATATCGATTTGATTTGGACCGGTTTGTTGGGCTCCACTTGTAGAATTAAAATTAACAATGTCACTAGCAAATGGAGGAACATTAGGTGCACACGCCTGAACAATAAAGAGAATATCTCTCATATTTTGACCTTTTAATAATCCAGTTACAGGATCATACTCACTTACCTGAATAGCAACTACATATCTGCCCACAGGTTGTGCGACAAAACACACTTGTCCTGTAGTAGGATTTAATGTAATACCATCAATTGGATTGGTTCCTGAATAAACAGTGGTTCCAACCGTATTATATACCACATTTGCTGTGGCAGTTGATTTTGCAGGAATTAATTCAAAAACTAAACTATCTCCATTGGATTCGGTAACTCCAAAGTTGTAACATAAGGTATCACCTAAACATACATAACGCAACGGATGCGCATTTGGATTATCTTCAAACTCAACCCCACTGTTACAATCTCCCTGAGGAAGGGTTTGATTCATTTGAAAATCACTATAGAAGTTTCCTGTATTCGTATTTACAGCTCCTGCTGGTCTACAACAAGAACCCCATCCACCAAACCATAATCCACTACAAGTAACACCAGAAACTTGGTTTATATTAGGGATAATTGGTAGTGGTTGTGTTATGGTAAATGAATCAACCACAGAACAACCATTGGCATCGGTAATGGTCACAATATGAAGACCGGCACATAAGTCATAATTCTTTTGAAGCGAAGTACCATTGTTCCATGCATATGTGTATGGAGCTGTTCCTCCATATGGGTAAGCTTGAAGTTCACCATTACAATCCCCATTACAATTAATGACTGTATTTAGTGTAATAGAATCCTGAAGTACAGCAGGGTCAGTAAGTACAATGTTATTTTGGGCGAAAGTACATCCATTACCATCTGTGACAGTTAATGAATAAGTACCGGAGCATAAGTTCGATTGAGAAAGTCCGGTACCACCATTACTCCATAATACGTTATAACCCCCACTACCACCGGAAGGTGTAATAGCAATTGTTCCATCACATAAACCATTACATGTTGGATCAGTTGAAGTTAAAGCAACGTCTATAGCTAAAGGATCGGTAACAGTAATAATATCGACTAATTTACAACCACCATTATCAGTAATAGTAACTGTATAGTTTCCGGCAGCAAGGTTAGAAATAGAATTGGTAGTTTGTCCGGTACTCCAAGCATAAGTGTATGGTGTTGATCCACCAATAGGAGTTAGCGTAATAATTCCATTGCTATTTCCATTACAAGAAGGAGGCGTGATCGCAGCTCCGGATGAAGTTGGTCCACCAATATTACTAACTCCAAAAGAATGTGTTGAAACACATCCGTTAGCATCAGTAATGGTTACTTGATAGGCAGCAGCCTGAAGATTGGTAACAGTATTAGTATTTCCTGGGTTTGGTGTAATATTCCAACTATAAGAGTATGGTCCAACACCACCAGAAGGTGATAAACTGATGGAACCAGTTGTTCCGGCACAAGTTGAATTTGTTATTCCCGGATTAGGTAAAATAGCAGCGGGTTGTGTAAGTACTACGTTTTGAACGGAAGTACATCCATTTGCATCTGTTGTAGTGACAACATAAGTTCCAGCACATAAGTTAGTTTGAGTAGTACCCATAAAACCATTATCCCATTCAAATGTATATGGACCAACACCCCCTGTAGCAGATACAGTAACAGAACCATTACAGTTGCCATTACATAAAATAGAATTATTTACAGTGAAAGATGAGTTAAGAGCTGTGGCAGCATTAACGGTTACGGATGATGTGGTAGAGCAGCTATTGGCATCGGTAATAGTCACATTATATGTACCTGGACACACATTAGCTTGAATGTTTCCAGTCAAACCTCCTGACCATGCATAGGTATATGGAGGAGTACCACCTGTAACTTCAGTACGAACAATTCCATCGCAAGCCGAGGCACATGATTCGTCTTCAACGATAAAACTAGTAAAAAGCGGTGTTGGATTTTCCAGATTTACCCAGTAGGCATATTGACTTCCGTTATCGTCCATTACTGTCACAGAATAAAGACCAGGACAAAGGTTAGTACGCGTGTTACCCAATACTCCATCTTGCCAATTGTAAACAAATGGGGCAGTTCCTAATGTGGGTGTTACAGAAATACTTCCGTCACAAGCTCCATTACAAGAAATTTCAGATACAGTAGCTGTAAGTTTCATACCTGCCATATCAACTAATTCGGTAGTGTCGGTTATGGTACAACCATTGTTGTCTTGGATGGTCACCTGATAATTACCCGCACATAACAAATCAATATCAGATCCAGTAAGTCCCATTGGCCAGGAGTAATTAAACCCTGGAGTTCCACCAGTTGCTGATGCTTGAAGTGAACCGGAACAAGAAGATGGGAGGATATATAAGAATTCATAGGTATAAATCTTCATACCAGGCTGAGAACCACCATTACATGTACTTTGTCCAATAAGAGGACCACATAAAAACGAAACTTCAATACCATTCACGGCAACCTGGGTCATGGTATTTGTTACACCAACACCACAGGAATTAGCAATAGTAACATCAATGGTATTTGGAGGGTTGATACCCGCACAATCCCTAAAAACATTTAATCTAAGTAAAATGGTATCGTTCACAGGACCCCTTCCCATACAGATGTACTGAAAGTCTGCCCCTGTCAAGTGAGAAGCAAAAACATCACTTGAGACAAACGATAACAGGCTGATAATTAGTGTTAAACCAAGTTTGTAGAGATTTTTCATATATGAATAAATTATAACCTATTTAAAACCAGAAAATCAGGGCAGTATACGAACTGCCCTGATTTTATATGATATGACGTAGCTTCCTAAATTAGGTTGCTTCGTGTTTATTTTTATCTACCGGACCCAGTAAGAGTAACGGTACCTTGTTTTTTATATTCAGAGTCATCATTTCTGATACCCGAAAGTACGTAATAGTAAACTCCATCGGGTTGGTCTTCACCTGCCCAACCTTCATTAGGATCAGTCCACTCGTAAACTCTTTTACCCCAACGGTTGTAGATTTCTACTTTGTATTCTTTTAATCCAAATACAGGGAGATAGAACACATCGTTTTGTCCATCACCGTTAGGAGTGAATACATTGAAGAAAGCTTCAGTAGCTACACTCCAGATAAGAGCTTGCGCAGTATCCTTACAACCGAACTCATTAGTAACAATAAGTTGATTGATATAAGCAGAGTCAATGGCCATACCATTTTCATCTAAGTTGGCAAGGTTGTAACTGAACGATACATTATCAGAGTTTGTGGTGTTTACAGAGCCAGCTGGTGAGCCAGGATGTTTCTCCCAATGGTGATACCATGCAACAGAATCAGTAGTAGTAATGTTTAAGGCTTTAAAGTCAACATTAAAAGGCGCATGTCCATATATAGGCGATTGCCAGTGTGGAATATTAAACTGCGAAGTACCAGTAGTATCAGTAAAGTTCATTTCAAACTCAGCTGTAGGTGCATCTTTAATAGGTAATTGATATTTAACAGCCGGAGAGATACATCTGTCATTATTTTCAGTAACCCAAACGAATACATCCCCATTGTTAGGATTAGGAGCCACGCCCCATAAAGTAGGATTACCAATACCGACAGTATCTAAAAGGTTGATATCGTTATACCAGTATAAGCTATCAGGATTAGAAGCAGTAGCAAAAAGATAGACATCTTCTCCTTCACAATAAGCGGCTGGATTAGGTGAAGGTGAGCTAGGAGTTTCGAGCACACGGATAGTATCACTACTCACTCCCGTACAACCATTTAAGTTGGTATAAGTAACTTCAAGAACCCAGGCTCCAAGAGGAGAGTTAGTCGCATCAAATCTACCATTAGAACCGAAAGCATTGATATCAAGTGTATCATTAGGTCCTAGTGGACTAATCGGAGTTTGAGTGAAAGAAGTACCATTACCGAATAACCAAGGGCTCACGCTGATTGTTGCTTTATCTTCATTATCACAGAAAGTAAGACCATTAGGGAACTGTGGATAATCTTTTTGAAGAACTTTAATAGTCATAGTTTTAGACGTACCACAAGAACCATCCAAACCAGTAACGGAAAGAGTGACGATGTAATCACCCGGAGTAGCACCAACGGCATCGAAAACACCATTAGTATCGATACGTCCAGTAGGATCATTCCAAGTAGCTTTCACAGGTCCGGCACCTTGAAGTGGATTGTTAGAAAGCGTGTAGTTGTTGGTCACATGAACAGTATCATCCTGACAAACGTTTACTTGCAGTTGATTGAAAGTAAAGTTGTAAGGTTCGATAACTTTGATACCCATGGTATCGGTACTTAGACAAGGCGTATATAAAGTATAAGCGACATTATAAGTACCTGCAGAAAGCCCGACAGGATCGAAGACCCCATTAGTAGTATCAGTGATAGCAGCACCAGACCAAACACCGCCAGCAGTAGCAGCAGTAAGAGTGATAGGAGAACCACCTACACAAACCTCGTTGTATGTGATAGAAGCATCCGGAAGTGGAATTACCTGAACATTGATAGTTGAATCATTGGCACAAAGTGCAGGAGTAGTTAAATGATAAGTGATTGGGAAAACACCTACACCAGCAGAATCCGGATGGAAAAGACCATTAGAATCAACAGCTGTACCAGTGAAGTATCCACCGCCAACATTAACAGTCGCAGAATCCGGATTAGCACTTACACAATAAGGATCATTGAAAGTAAACCCGGCATCAAACTGAGTAACCATGTCTATGAAATGAGTCAAAGTATCTGCACAACCACCGAAAGTATCAGAAACAATTACTTGATAGGTAGTTGAAGCAGGAGGACCTGCAATAGGATCCGGGATATTTGTGTTACTTAAACCAGTAGCTGGAGACCAGGAATAGTTTAATGCAGCAGGATCTACACCTGCACAGAAGTTAAATCTGGTATTTGGACGTTGGTTTGTTAAAGTAGCACCACCAAAAGTTCCGATAGGACTATAAGTCTGACAAACAGATTGGTTGTTGGCCGATTGATATATTACCGATTGGTAACCAGTAGGTGTGTAAGGCATAATGCTATTACCATTAGCCGCATTACCAACGTTGTTGAAACAGATTTCAAAAACCAAACTAGAAGTACCATCCCATTTATAAGCAGTGTTGAAGTTGTGCACATTCCAACCTGCAACAGCAGTATACAGGTTAGCAGGAACAACAACAGTCATATTTCCAGGAGATACCCATCCGTTAGAAAGGTCCATTTCAGAAGTACAACCCATTTTGATTTCAAAGTTGTCATACACAGTAGGCGTACCAACAGTGTTGACAAAGAACGCGATAGAGTTTAACATTCCACCAGCAGCAAGTCCCATGTTGATTAAATCAGCAGGTTGATAGATGATTTGATGTTTAGCACCCCAACGAGAACCTGCATAGATAGAAGGGAAAGTACTACCGGAATTAGTAGCAGTACCGGTACCGATATCCCCATTTTGCACGACTCCTAAACAACCTTGCGTAGTTGGTCCACAGTTACCAGCAGGTACTGGACCATAGTCAATACCTAATTGAGTAGTTTGACCAACACAAAGAACAGTGTCTCCTGTGATTTGCATGTTGTTTGGGAAAGGCGGAGAAAGATCAATAAATACAGACCCTGTTTTCTTACAACCCCCAGCAGAGGTAACAGTCACAGTATAGTTGGTTGGATCGGAAGGATTCGCAAGGGGAACCATCACTGTATCGAAATCCAACGAACTGGAAGGAGACCATTTATAAGTATAAGAGAACGAAGGTTGATCGGTAGATATTTGAAGTGGATAATCATCAACAGAGCAAATGAGTGTATCATTTGGCATAGTTAAGTTGAAGTTAGGTGCCACATTTACAACTACAGTATCCACGTTTGAACATGTACTAGACAGATTGGAAGTTACAATATAGGTTGTTGTGACATCTGGCGAAAAAGATGGGAACTGGCAGTTTTGACAAGTCGCATTATAAGTAGGCGAAGTAGGCACAGTATCAATAGGTGATCCGGAAAGTACAGTCCATGTAAAGGAAGTACCACCAACAACCCCCATTTGAGCCCATTGAGTACCCTGACAAATAGTGAGATCAGGTCCGGCATAGGTTGATGGTGTTACAATAACATTGTAGGATGCTGTTACAATACCAGGAGTAGGACAAGCGTCATCGATTCCGGTAACAGTGAAAGTGTTAAATGGTGGTGTTCCAGGTTGTGCAATCCAGGAAACCGTCATAGTAGCCGGATTACCAGGAGTAGTAGTTACAGTAGCTCCAGGAAGAACCGTAGAGATATTAGAGAATAATGTGACCGTATCACCAGTATCTGGATCTGTGAAAACTAAATCAAACGTAAAGTTGTTACCCACACAAACCTCCACAGAGTCAGGACCTATGAGCAAACCATTACCCTGGAAGTTAGAGATTCCACCAGGTGGGGCCAGAGGTTGTTGATTGGTACATGGGATGACAACAAATTGGATATCACGTGTCACACAGCCTTTTAAAATTCCAGTTCCATATTCGTACTCACAAACTTGTACAGCAATAACGAAATTACCTTGAATAGTAGGAGTGAATGTTAATTGTCCAGTAGAAGAGTTTAAGGTGATTCCCGTAATTGGTTGATTAAATGTATAGGGATTGTTAAAAGTTACAGGGTTACCAGCTCCTTGAAGTGGGTTTACAAAGCTATATGCTAAACTATCTCCATCGGGTTCGGTTACAGCGAAATTATAATTTACAACCTGATTGATACACACATAAGGAATAGGTTGTGCGTTAAACAATGGAGAGTTGTTACAAGTATCCACGCCACTATTAAGTGTCGCATTGATATAAGAACAAGGCTGACCTACAAGGTTAACCGTGGTATTTCTATCACAAACCTGGTAAGACATGGTCCAGGTGTTACAAGGAGGAGCTAAAACAACAATACCTTGATAGATATGTTGCTGCATACCCGGAAGTGTATCTCCATTACACGTGGAATTGTTTATTGCAGAAGGGCATAACTGAGAAACTTCGGTTCCATTTGGCCCATTAATTTTATTAAAAACTTGATTAAGGTTACCACCACATGTGCTGGTAAAGTTAATGTTTACTGTTGGAGGGGCAGGAATACCACTACAATCTCTAAACATATTCAATGTGACCAGAAATGAATCCTGACCAATACATTGATAACTAAAATCTAATCCTGATACGTGTGTTGCATTTGCATTTTCAACAAATGAGAAAATCACTAAGGATAAAAAGACGAGGTAACGGGATAGGTACTTCATGAGAATTTTATTTTACGGTTTACCTCAATGAGACGAATATATTTTGTGAAAAGTTGCCAGGCAAAATTTTATATTACCGAAAGTCCATTAAATAAAGGGTTTAAACAACGAACTTTTTCCACGAGATATGTCATTTTTTGAGTTTAAAAACTAAAATGGTATTGTACTTTTGAGTTCATTTTCAGGGTAGGAATTTCCTTTTTTAAACTTGTTTTTATAAATAAAAAATGAAAAAAGCTGTAGATTTTTTGATCATTGGACAAGGGTTAGCTGGAACAGTTTTAAGCCATAAGTTGCATCGTAAAGGATTTAAAATCCATGTAATTGAAAATTTGGTTTCAAATTCAGCTTCCAGAATTGCAGCTGGTGTATTTAATCCTGTGACTTACAGGAAACTAAAGATGGCAGAATTTGCTGATTTTTTAATCCCTGAAGTTTTCGATTATTATGCTCAGGTGGAGAAAGAACTAGATCAAAAGTTTTTTTATCCCACTTCTTTTTTGAAGCTCATTACGGATTATGAAGAATTAAATAATTGGCAAATTCAATCCGAAATAGCGGCCAATAAACCATTTATGTCGCAGGAGATATTGTCGGAAAATTTTGGTGATAAAATTTTAAACCCTTTTGGTGCAGGACAGGTATTACAATCCGGGCTGGTAAAAGTAGGGCAGTTTTTAGATGCATGGAAATCATATTTAAGATCAGAAAACCTCATTCAGGAAACTATATTTAATCATGATAATTTGGTCTGTATTGATGATGGATATGAGTATGAAAATGTATGGGCTAAAAACATCAT
>ENA-OWNT01003677-OWNT01003677.1-seawater-metagenome-genome-assembly--contig:-NODE-3677-length-14216-cov-4.150294_pt1 | contig 14216 bp, 15 predicted proteins | sample MGYA00238136_ERZ651165 | MGnify/ENA primary metagenome ERZ651165 (study PRJEB26861, sample SAMN08777766) | seawater metagenome | isolation source: coastal seawater | place: USA: Florida | collected...
CGAACGAACGAACGAACGAACGAACGAACGAACGAACGAACGAACGAACGAACGAACGAACGAACAAACGAACGAAGTTGATAACAAACAGAACTTTGCTTGTCAGTTTTCGATGTACTGACTGCTTGCTTGTCGATTTCAGCTGCTGTGGCATAACGTCTAGTAGAGCATCGTTTCTGCACCGAGCAGTACATAGATTGCATTTCTGTATTCGTTGGTTCATCGTTCGTTCGTTTGTCGTCGTCGTTCGTTCGCTTGTCGTTGTCGTTGTTCGTTCGTTCGTTTGTCGTTTGTCGTTTGTCGTTCGTCGTTCGTCGTCGTCGTTCGTTCTTTGGTTTTCGTTCGTTAGTTTGTCGCTCGTTCGCCGTTCGCCGTTCGCACGCCGTCGTTCATTGTTGCGGTGTTCGTTCGTTCGTCCGTCCGTCCGTTTGTCGTCGTCGTTCGTTGGTTGTTCAGTGTTTCGTCGTTCGTTGTTTCGTCGATCTTCGTTGCTTTGATTTTGCTTTCGTCGTTCGTTCGTGTGTTGTTCGGTATTTCGTCGTTCGTCTTTCGTTCGCCGTCGTTCATTTGCCGTCGTTCGTCGAAACTGTGTACTATGGCTTTGGCTCGAACGACGAACTACGAACGACGAACGACGAACGACGAGTTCTTCTTGGACGATACCAGATGAACGCTTCTGAACGATAGTGGAAGTGCCACGCAGCACGACGACGAGTCATGTGTTTGAACCGACATTTCGTCGATGACAGTTAGTTAGCACGGTGACCACCGTCATTGATATATGTATGCGTTGCAAAGAAGGTGTGCCACGTTGAATGATACGGGCATAGTTATACGTATGCGAACAACCAAACGAACAAACATCCATACTCCTCACTCTGCTGGTATTGATTTGCCACCAACGGGGAACTTGCACAAACTCATCATCATATTGAACTTGCACAAACTCATTTTTTGTTTCCGCGTTTTTTAGCGACTCGGCTTGCCGGTTGCTTGCGCAGTGATAAGTGAATACACGTGCGATCATGGCTGGGACAGTTGGCGGCGCAAAGTACGGACACGTGTCCTTGGTGTGTCACATCTGCGTGCTTTTTGGCCTAGTTTTTGTTGGCCGCGTACGTCGTGTTGATGCGGCTTGGGAAGCGGGTGGCGCAAAACTCCCAGATGCCACAGTCGACGGAATTCCAGCAGTGCTGGCGTGGGCAGACAAGTGGGTGACATCCGCGGAAGACGATTGGGCAGCACGCCACGGTGGCTCGCTGAAGCATGGCCGCATGGCGTCGCCGGCCAAGTGGCATGAGCAAATCGTCTACCAGATCATGCCTGACCGCTTCAACAACGGCAATCTATCCAACGACAAGTTGAACCTGCCCCCTCAGCAGCGCGACGCCGATCCCAAAAACCCTGAGGGCCTCCCCGACTTTCGACACGGTGGTGACGTGGCTGGCATCACCGAGCGGCTTGACTACATTTTGGATTTGGGCGCCACTACGCTGTGGGTTACTCCTCTTTTGCACCACGACGGTTTGTACCACGGTTACTGCATCACTGACCCGACAAGCATCGACCCAGGGTTCGGCACGCTTGATGAGTTGCACGAGCTTGTCGACGAGGCCCACAAGCGTGGCATTTACGTCGTGTTGGATGTCGTCATTAATCATCTCTGTGACGACCTCACCAACTACAGCACGCCGACAACTGACCACGCGGCGTGCGCGGACGCGCTCAACGCCAATTATTGGGCTGGGACTCCTGGCGGCGCGCCGCAGCAGGGCAACTTGTCGCTTGCTGACACCTTTTTCCCGCCCCTGCGAAACGAACTGTTCTTCAACCGTTGCGGCCCCAACCAAATGAACGATACTGCCAGCGAAGAGCCCGTGGCCGTCTTTGGCGACTTCACGTGGCTAATGTTTGACTTGGACACTCGCAATGTTGATCTCATGAACATAACCACGCACCTTCTGCAGTACTGGGTTGCTCTTGCTGACTTCGATGGCTTCCGCTTCGACGCCGTGAAGCACGTGACAGACGACTACGTCGCGCACATGTGTACCGAAATCCGCACCTATGCTCAAGAGAAGTTGGGAAAAGACAACTTTTTCATCGTCGGCGAGGTGGCCGCCAGTTCTGACTGGGAAGGTCGTGCACTCGGCAAGATGTTCTCGGACCCAGACGATCCCACGCAACATGGAACTGTCCCTCAAGCCCTCACGTCTCGCCTTCTCGAGCTGAAGGAGCAGTATCTCAACCACAGCGCCTTTCCTTTGCCTGGGTTAAACGCCATTTATGATTTCTACGTGTCTGGGACGTCGAGAGACGTCTTGCTGGGGCAAAACGGGCAAGCGCCCCAAGCGATTGCGGACTACTTCTCGTCCAGCGCGTACGCCACAACCGCCGCTCAGGCGGACCCTCGCGACTCGTGGACCATGTTGGAAATACACGACTGGCCCAGGTACGTCACACCTCGCGAACGTGGCCCAATTGTTGGGGCTCGGGAGTGTCTGTTTGACTTCTTAGAGCCATGTGCATGTTGCTGGTTGCATCGTTGTCACCTGGTTCGTGTCCCACTTGTTTGTGCGTTAGACTGTTGCATGATCAACCTCTTGGTGACGTCGGTATCGGTGTTGCTCGCACGGGAGCTGCTTTGTTATTGACCATGCCTGGAATGCCCATAATTTGGGCTGGGCTGGAGCAAGGATTTGCTGGAAGGTGCAACGAATCGGCTATTGACGCTGGCACTGCGACGGCGTCCATTGTGGCCACCTGTGAGGTGCGCTGTGTTCCGTTCTGGCTTGCGTGTCACTGATGGTTTTGCTCCGCATCTGTGCTGACGAGTACGGTTGTGTTGGCGGCCGTTGATCGCACAGGCCAACCAGGATGCTAGTTGGCGGCAGGACATGTTCGTCAGCGGGCCATGGCGGTTAGAGAGCGTGGTAGATGAAGTAAACGACCTTGCTTTCATTGGCACCACGGCTCCGAAACGCTCGCCGAAGTGGACTGAGGATCCCATGCTTGCGCGCGATCATGCAGTTTACCAAACTGTGCGGCAACTGACCAATGTGCGCAAGAGTTGCGCCCCTCTCATGGACGACCGCGTTGCCTTCCGCGCCATGAGTACGGTTCCCAGCCAGGGACCGTTGTTTTTCAGCCGTTTGAGTACCTCGATGGAGGTGGTCGTCGCCATCAATCCATGGACCGCTCCGCTCGTCGTGCAGTCTATTCCTATTGATGGCACCATCAACGCTCAAAACCAGGGTCGCAACTACGTGGACTTGTTCGACACGTCAAACAACGCTACTGCGTCTGTCAGCGGCAGTCAAGCCACCTTGCAGTTTCCGGACGGCTACGCCCTGGCCCCGCACGACTTCGCCGTGTTTGTGCTCGATTCCGAGGTCGGACCCCTAGACAATGCGACTGGTGTTCACTTGTGCGCCGAATCTACAAAGTAAGTAACACTCTTGTAGACCACGTGGGACACTGTCACCGAACGCTACGATGGTGGGTGGCGCGAATGCGCGTTGTGTAATGTGAAATTGATTGTAAGTAATAAACAAAAGCAACATGGATCCGCGTTTAGGGTATCCGCGTTTTCGGGGTGCTTCACGCACTGTTCTCTATCACACATTTATACGTGCTGCATACATACACGCCAAGCTGGCACGCCCAGCTGGCACGCCCAGCTGGCTCAATTAACGTACAGTGCCTTTTCTCCCGCTGCAAAGCACAGTTCTGAGCCTTTCAGCGCAGTCAGAAAATTGCCGAATCCGGCCACAACGTTGGCGGTGGTGTATCCCGACGCGATGGACCCGGCAAGACCGAGCGTCCCGGTGTCTTGGCCAGTCAGGTAATAATTTGGGCACGCGGTATAGGGCGTCAGATCCGGGCACGCCCAGTGCTTCGGCATGGCCGCTCGGCCATAGCACTCCCCGACGCGCTTGCCGAGGTAGTGGTTGGTGGTGAGTGGGGTCCCGACTTCCGTGAAAACGATGTACTTCTCCATCTCGGGGAACACCTTGCGGAAACCTCGTTCCATGAGGGTCTCTTCGGTCTTCTTCTTGAAGGCTTGGTATCCCGCATCCTTCTTCCGCTGCTTCGGCGTCAAGTCGGCCCATTGAGACACCCAGTGCCACGGACACTGCGTGAGCACGACCACCGTCTTCTTGTCCGGTCCGAAGCGGTCCTCCCATCCGACGTCCTTGGCGGACCCCGAGGCCACGAACATGGTCGTGGCCACCTCCCACGGTTCCTGGCAGGCCTCGATGGCGGCTTCGGCGGCCGAGAATCCCGTGCTGGGGTACAGCCACCTGTTGTGGGACGAGTTGTCCCTCTCTTCTGCGGGTTGCTTGGACACGTCGAGGGCGATGAACAAGAAAATGAACGCCACGGACGGCTCGTCGGTCGCTTTCAACCGCTGGATGGCCTGGCCGGCCTTCTTTGGGAAGTGCGGCCGCAGCATCTCCATGGACGGGAGTGCGCCGATGCTGTTGACGACGCAGCGGCCGCGCACCTCGACGCCGCTGTCGAGGACGACACCTTGGCACCGTCCGCCAGACATTAGCAGCCCCTGCACCTTTGCTTGCACGAAGCAGGCGCCGCCGGCGGCGCGCACGACAGCGCCCATCTTCCTCGGGACGGCGCCACTGCCCCCGACGGGGTAAGTGGACCCGTTGATGTAGTGTCCGATGACGCCCAGGAACAGGGTCGAGGACAGCTGGTCGGGCCGCACGCCGGAGTCGCTGTACTGGCCCATCATCACGCTGCCGAGCAGGCTGTTGGGGTCCACACCGCAGTCGCGCAGCACGTCTTCCGCGGTTTGCTGCGTTGAGGACCAGAACACGCGGCTCAGCACCTTCGAGAGGGGGGTCTTCCACGAGTCAGGCAGGAACGAGGCGGCCTTGAGCCGGAAGAACATGAATGCAGACGCCTGGAACTCGCGGGAGACGAAGCCCTCCACCCTGGCAACGAATTTGTCGATGGACTCCGCCGACTCTGGGAACCGTTGCTTGAGCATCGCGCGGTAGTTCTCGATCCCCGCGGTCAGTTGGAACGTTTCGTCGCCGATGCGGATCTCGTCGTAGCAGACGCCGTTGGCGACCGGCGTGCCGATGTCGGCCAGCTTCAGGCGCCCGTGCGTGGCGAACCGCAGCATGTTCTCCATGCCGGGGTCCTTGCCGAGGTAGTGGACGCCCGTTTCAAACTCGTAGCCCTTCAGGCTGAACACGTGGGCGCCGCCGCCCAGCTCCTCGCCCTGCTCCAGCACGCACACTTTGGCGCCCAGGCGCGCCAGCGAGGCAGCGCAGCACATGCCGCTGGGTCCGGAGCCAACCACCACACAGTCGAATCCTTCCTTGGGCTCCACCTTGGCGAGCCGGCTGGGCGTGAACCGCTTCCTGGCCTCGCGGTCCTCTTCCTCGTGGGTCTCTTCTGCGGGCACCGGGCAGGAGGTAAACTTGCGCGGCAGCGCGGCATCTCCTTGGCGGGCGCACTGCACCACCACGAGGACGACCACAATGCCCAGCCAGTGGTACCAGGCAAGCGAGGCGAGCGCCTCGAGCATGGTGATGATCGATGTGGCTGCTTTGGTCTTTTGGCGACTCCGATGCAAAAAATAAGAGAAAATCAGAACCCATAGGGGACATGGTCTGAACGGGATGCTGCTGCCGCGAGCAGGCGGGCGGGCCGGCAGGCCGCCAGAGACAAAGCGACCCAAGAGACGAAAGTGGCCTCGGCGGGGGTCAACGAAGCAACTCATCGAGAGAAGTCAGTGAGTGGGTGCGAGTGTGGTAGTAGTCTCGTTTGCGCCAGAAGCGCGGGCTTTAGTGCGAGCGAACGAACGGGATTAACCAACCAACCAACCAACCAACCAACCAACCAACCAACACTGAATCAACCCACCCACCAACCAAAAATGTCAAACCACCAATCAACAGTGTCAAACCACCAACCAACCTTGTCAAACCACCAACCAACCAGCACTGCAACCAGCAAAGTCCATCAACCAACACTGCAACCAACCAATCAACACTGCAACCAACCAACCAACCCTGCAACCAACCAACCACCACCGCAGCCAACCGACAACCGACCGACCGACCGACCGACCGGAGGAGGCATCACAGGACGAAAGATCGTTTGCTGCTTTATGTATTTGTTTGGTGGTGAACACACACACAAGACAGGCAGACCGACAGACAGTCAGACCAAGAGACAGTCAGACCAAGAGACAGACCAAGAGACAGACAGACCAAGAGACAGACAGACAGACAGACAGACCAAGAGACAGACAGACACACACAGAGACACATGACATACATACATACCCGGTACATACAACATACATACATACATACAACACGGACAACAATAACTCTTTACAACAACACGCACAACAATCAAGCAGCAAACAGCAAACAGCAGACAGCAAACAGCAGACATCAATCAAACCGCAAAACAAAACGACAGCAAGTAAGTCGACAAGTACCCGGGTAGTATTTTATAGACTACCCCCAGCACCCACCCCCCCGGTAAGTGGGAAGGAAGGAAGCAAGGAGTGTCAGAGTGTCAGTCAGTCAGTGTGAAGGAAGGAAGTAAGTGACTGTGTGTGGTGTGTGTGCTGCGGCCAAGCTGTATGTATGTCTGTCATACACTCTCTCACTCACTCACTCCCTGCCGACTGGCTGGCTGGCTGACCCACAGGCCATGCATCCATCCCCCCCACTCACTCACTCACTCACTCACTCATCTGCTGCTGAGACAATGGATGATGACGTTCCACGACGATCTAATCCGAGTGGAAAGTACTCAGTACTACGTTTCGTACTAGTACGATTAACATGTTATGCAATTGTGGTTGTGTGAATACCGATAGTACAAATGGTAGTACGTTGTACGGACGTAGATAGATCTAACAATGTCGTGCTCACTGATTGATTTATGCGGCACCACCGCCGACGAGGGACGTCGGCTGATTTACGTGGCATGGCAGTGAACGAGTGGATGTTGCTGATTTGTGAGACGTGACAGTGAACGATTGATAACGACTGATTTGTGAGACGTGACAGTGAACGAGTGGATGTTGCTGATTTGTGAGACGTGACAGTGAACGAGTTACAACGACTGATTTGTGAGACGTGACAGTGAACGAGTGAGTCCAACTGATTTATGGGAACTGAATGGGAGCGAGTGACGCAATAAGTGATTTCTACGAGCTGACAGTGAACGAACAAACGAAGTACAAAGTTGGTTGATTTATACGCGCTGACAGTGAACGAGTGAACGAACGAACGAACGAACGAACGACCGCGGCGTTGGCTGAGTGAGAGAGAGAGTAACCAACCAACCAACAGTGAATGACTGACTGCGAAGGCAAGGGACGGGAAGGGAAGGGAAGGGAAGGGAAGGGAAGGGAAGGGAAGGGAAGGGAAGGGAAGGGAGAATTCGCCCGGCCACCCACCCACCGAACACTCAACCACAACCACCAACACCCACCCACCCGCGAGCTGGCTATACGTGACTCGTTCCCTGTCAGCGCACTGTAATCAGCCAGCCAGCCAATCAGCCAAGCAGCCAAGCAGCCAAGTCGTCCATCTTTCAGTCAGTCAGTCAGTCATAGAATTAGTCAGTCAGTCAGTCACTTCCACAGTCAGTCAGTCAGTCAGTTCCACAGTCAGTCAGTCAGTCAGTTCTTCCTTCCATCCTTCCTTCCTTCCTTCCGACTGACCGACCGACCGACCGACCTGGGCTGACCCGACCCGACCGAGCTGACTGACTGACCGACCGACCCGAGCTGACTGACTGGTCCGGGTGGGTACTCGAGTACTTTTTACTGTACAGTACAGTACACCCACCCACCACACACCCTCCCTCCCTCCCTCCCTCGGTCGGTGAAGTGCAGTTTCGTCTCGTTTCTATTCATTCATACCCACCCACAGTGAGTCAGTCAGTCAGTGAGTGAGTGAGTCAGTGAGTGAGTGAGTGAGTGAGTGAATGAAGTTGGAAACATTATAGTCAGCACGCAGGCAGGCTGTTTGTTTGTTTGATTCTTCTTCTTCCTCACTCACCCACTCCCTCACTCACTCACTCACTCACTCCCGCCCGCCCGAGCGGTGACTGCGCGCTGACTCACGACCTTTCCTTCCTTCCTTCCTTCCTTCCTTCCTTCCTTCTTTCCTTTGCTGTTTGCGTTTGCGTTTGCGTTTGCGTTCGCGTTCGCGTTCGCGTTCGCGTTCTGCCTCCTCAACGCCATGTACGAATGGGAATACATTGACAACGCGCACTCCGCACTTAGCTTCTCGAACGTCAGCTTTGCACTGTATACCTACTTTCATGGGGTTTCCAGGTCCCTGCGGTGCGTAAATCCATTCAGGAAATATAAAGTCGGCGGCATTCTCTGAGGACTCAGCCGTAAACCAGTGAATTCATCGGTGTTGACGAGGTGTATTCCGGATTATAGACACCATGGTCATTCTTTGTTCGTTCGTTCGTTCGCGTTCGTTCGTTCGTTGCCGCTTTCTCGCGGCTTGCCGTCCCTTCTTCGTTCGTTCATTCGTTCGTTCGTTCGCGTGCGTTCGTTCGTTCGTTCGTTCGTTCGCGCTTTCACCCTTTTTGATGAGTCAGCTGCGGCTGCCGACTGCGGCTGCGGCTGCACGAACACACACACACACACACACACAACACACATTCACACATTCACACAACACATACATACTCACTCCGCAGCTTGCTGCGCAACAACGACAACGACGACGATGACAGCGACGGCAGTGACAACAACGGTGTAGGAAGCGGCGGAGGCGACCACGAAGACTGCCTGCGGCAGACAAGCCAAAACTGTTGTTTGCTGCTGCTCCTGCTTCCTGCTTCCTGCTTCCTTCTGCCCTGCTCCTGCTGGGCGTGCGAATCGACTTGAGTGCAGTGCCGACGTCAACTTTTGTGCACCTCGGTCGTCTCTAATCCCTTTGTCCGTTGATGCCACGTCATCGCGGCGTGTCATTCGATGCCACTCACTCGATAGTCGGCACGTAGCACTCGACGTTGCAACGTCGGTGCTGGTGTACGTTCTCCCGTGCAACCGCGTCTATGTCCTGGCGTCGTCCGGTTCCGGACTCTACGCGCCTTACTTACTTGCGCATCGGCCGAGGCTCTAGTCGGCGAAAGGCACAACGCCGTGCACAGTATGGCGCTGGTGCGTTGCCGTTTGAACTAAAAAGTTGAACGAGTAATTAAGTAAGTATTTTCGGTGGCGGCACTTCTTTCCAAGCGACGATAGTAGGGCCACTTGTGTTATTGGCAACCATCGCGTTCGCCTGCCCGGCTTGAGGAGCGACCAGCTCGCGAGCACCATGGCGAGTCTCGGTGGGATCATCAAGATCCTCTTCGTGCTGGCATGGGCTCTCGCGCTCTCAACAACACTGGTTTCTGGAGCAGTTGATGCCCGGCCCGCTCACGTGAACGACGCGGCCATCCACAGGTATGCACAGTCTCACCGTGCGCGGCTGCTAAAGAAGAAAAAGGGAGACGACGATGACGACGACGACGACGACGACGATGTTGACAACCACCACAACAACAATTGTGATGACAACTATGACGACGATGATGATAATGAAGACGTCGAACATGAAGACGACAAACCGAAAGTGGAAATCAGCAGCACGCCACGACAACGCCGGCCGAGTCGGGCCGAGCTGCCGGCACGATTTCGACACCTTGACCAACAACGACGAGTGTGATAACGGTCACGATGGCCATCAGTACCAACAGAACGCGGTGACTCCAGTGCCCGCTTGCGCAGAAAAGTTGGCTGCATCTCTCTGTCCCTCGAGGTCTTCCTTCCGCAGTTGTCTTGCTGCTTCGTTTGACTGAATTTTGCTGGTCAAAAGTTTCGGGTGAAACTTAATTACAGTATTCTGTTGCTGCAGGACAGGAGTTCGCACACAGTTCATTTTGCTTGTCTCTGTCGTGTCCCATCGTCATGATGGCGGACGAGTCAATGGCTGCGGCCACCAACGTCTTGCGGAGGCGTGACGTCAACATTGCACCCGCATCCGGCAGCCTTGCGCAGAAAAGAACAGTTGCTGGAAGTGAACGTGGATCAGATGGCGCACAATCTGCAGTACCCAATCAAGCCGTCACCACCGACGTGAACACGGCATCTCAATCGCACCACCACCACCACCAAGAATTCGGCGACAACTTGCAGCGTCTGCGAGAACTGGACACCAGCGTCAACTACCGCGAAGGGTGGCTCAAGAAGCGCCCTGTGTTTTACAAGCACGACGCCCGGAAGTGGGGCACCAGAGGGCTAAAAAAACGGTACTTCAGACTGACGGACGACACGTTGTACTACTTCAAAGACGACAAACGTTCAGAGTTCAAGGGTTACGTTTCCTTCAATGCAAGCACGCAGATTTTGCCCGGCGCCGATCCCAACAGCCTGGTTATCGAGGACCACCACATCCGCTGCACCCTCGAAGCCGCCAGCGAGGCGGAATGCACGGATTGGACGTGCGATCTGCAGCACGTTTTGGAGCGCTGGCAGAGCAAGGATTCCCAGAAAAGTGCTGATGGCGGCGACGGCAAGCCGACTCAAGAGCGTGCCGAGGTGACGGGTACGCCTGAGCAGCCAGAGCGCGCTTCTCGCAAAGAGAGTGCCCCTGACCAAGGCCATTTTGCGATCGACGCAAACCTCAGCCCCATCAACAGAAGGGCGTCCGTGGACGAGCTTTGTGACGAAGACGAGTTGAACTTGCCAGACGTTAGCGAGGCGATGAGCACTTGCAAGAAGCGCCGCCCGTCAACAAGGGTGGATCAGCTGGCACGCGAGAACGAGGAATTGCGCGCCGCGCTAGCAGCCCAAGCACTGGATCGTGAGACTGAATTACTCAAAGCAACCGTGGAGAGGCTGGAGAAGCAGATTCATGGACTGAAGAAAGACAAGCCGGAGCGCCGAAGTCGCCGCAACGTTGATACAAGCGACCAGGCGTGCAATTGCTCCATCATGTGAGCTGGGACAACAGCCGACGCTTGAGCCCCGCCGGCTTTGGAAGCTGGTGGGAACTACAGCAAGCCGTTCGATATGCATTGTTTGTGATAAACGCAAAACAAAAAACATAAGGTTGATCTAGTTTGTGCATTGTTTGGTCGCACTAAAAGAAGAACCAAGTGATCGGAATTTCAGAACATTTAAATGTTTACAGTGGACTGGCACAGCCGCCACAGAAGCCAGGCGCAGTGGCGAGCTTAGGTGACGCACTGGTGCAAGATCATGTTTTCGCAACGTCGGCACGGCTGGCTTTGGTCGCAGTCGTCGTCTGACTCGCAGCTTTCTCCACATCTAAACAAAGCCAGAATGCAACGCGCTGGTCAGCTGTGACAGCAATAAACGAGCACACCAGCGAAAACTCACGTCGCATCTCCTCGCACTACAGATGAAGGCTCGTAACCCCACAGTTCCTTCAAATCGAAGCGGAGGAAAGGTCGGTGGCACGCCATTCCTTCGTCGTTGGGACCTACGTTGGAGAGCACAGCATAATTAGGAGATGTCGGGGCGAGCTCAATCGACCCATAATGCAATCATATCGCGCTCACCGTATGTGCCGTTGACGTCGACTTGCCCGACAGACACGAGCATTTTTTGATTTGGGTAGTCATAGATGGCGATGTGGACATCGCCGGTGGGCCCAAGTTGCTGCGGAAGCTGTGAGAAGGTTTCGATGGAGAGGTTGCCGTAGTGGTTCTGCAGCGCGAATGCACAAACCGGGTCATGTCGTGGCGGCATGATCGTATGCTGGTGGACAAACAGTGTATTGACTCGTTTGGTGGGTGGAGTCTGAAGCGTTACGCACCTTGAGAATAGTAGGCATCATGTCTGGGTCGTGTGTGGGCTGCGGGTGGCGGTCGACGTAAGCAATGTCTTCAATCGGCACACTTTCGGTGACATTAGTGATGTTGCGCCAGTCAAACACGTCCACAGCAGACTCGTGGTACTGCAACACGTCAAAATTGTTCCCGGTGTCCCCCATTCCCAGGAAGACGGACCACGTGCGGTCCGCTCCGCGTGCGTGCTCGATGGCTTGCGCTGTTGTGTTGCTGAACTGGATCATCTCGCGCATCACGGTTGCGACGGCACGGCCCTATGCAAAAGATGACACGCAAAGAACAATGCACGCGTCAGAAACGAGAAGCGGGCCACCGCAAAATTCGGGAAACAGAACATCACATACGTGGTAAGTTCCCGGCTGCAAACCAGATCCATTGTAAGTCATGTGAACCTTTTCCGAAACCCCGACGTACTCAGAGATACCCGTGACCAGGTTGGCAAAGCCAGCGAACCCGACGGATGCAAAATCATTGCCGTCGTCGGGATGGTACACGGTGAGGACGCTGTAGTTGGCGAACGGACCGCCTCCGAAGTCCAAAGCGCGAAGCTGGTTGAGCCCGCCCGAAGGAGTAGCCTTTCCTGTGGCCCCAACGATAGAGCAACTCATTCGAATGAGTTCTGGCAACATGTTCAGGCGAACCAACTTGTTGGTCCACTTGCCAACGTTGCATTCGCCAGAAACGGCGCCGCTCTCGCACAGTCCTTGCGCCATGCCAGCGAGCTCATCAAGCACCTTCGACGGGCTGGACTCGAGGTACTTTTGTTGCACTGAGTAGACGTACTGCAAGGCGACGTCGAAAATCTCCGGCGCGGCGGGCGCCACGGCCTTCTCGACCAGTTCCTTGAGCCACTCGGGGAGGCCAGTGGAATCGATGCTGTCGATCTCAGACACGAAGAAGGCCGGAAGTCCGTTCTCGAGGAAATCGAGCGCAAAGCTGCCGAGGAGCTGGCCATGTGCGCGGCCCATCTCAGTCGGAGAACCATACAAATGCATGACGTGCAGGGATTGTGCGGCGTCAGGGCCACCGTCGGGCGATGGAACAGTGACGAGCTGCAGCACGCCATTGTCGGTCTTGTTCAGCACGGTGCTGTACGAGTCGGCATCGTAGATGGGGATTTGTGGGTACGGGTCCGCAACCACTGCACCAGTACCGCTTAATGCGGCAGCGGCGGCGACGGCCGTCGCCAAGATGGCGGAGCGCATGTTTGCTCGGCAGTTCTTGTCGAGGCAAGATCTGCTCAGGTAGCTTTCGTGATAAGTTCGTCACACAACAAGGTGCAAACTCTTTTCGAACGAAAAAAAGCACAAACAAAACAGAGCACACGATATTGAAACCAGTGAGGCAGTCTCTGCTCGCCAAGCGACTTCACGCTGTTGCAGGACCAACATTCACCAAAGTGTGTCATCAACCTTCTTTCGTTGCTTCTCACGGAAGAGTGCGAGGAAGTGATGAACGAAGTGATGAACGAACGAACGAACGAAGTGATGAGGAACGAAGTGGCGAAGAAGGAAGTGGCGAAGAACGAACGAACGAACGAACGAACGAACGAACGAACGAACGAACGAACGAAGTGACGAACGAAGGAACGAACGAACGAACGAACGAACGAACGAAGGCACGAACGAACGAACGAACGAACGAACGAACGAACGAACGACGAACGAACGCCGCCGCAGACTGACACACTATCTATCAATCGACTGATTGCCGCCCCCACGCCCACACGAGTGACTGACTGACCGATCGCGGCACTGTCTCACTCGTGTGGGCGTGGGTGCGAGAATCAGTCATTCTCTCAAAAGTGGTGAACGGTGCGGCATTGCAGTGGGTCACCGTGACCACCGACCAACAGTGTACGATGTACGGTGTACGGGTGATGTACATGAAATGTACACTTCGTCGCAGTTCACATTTTAAACCCTGTCGGCAGTCGATGTGGACGTCGGTGTACGGAACGTGTACAGAAAGTGTACGGTGTCGGCTGGAGTTGTTGGCCGTGAGTGAGTGAGTGACAGTGAGTGAGTGAGTGACAGTGAGTGAGTGAAGGTGAGTGACAGTGCGAATGAAAGAATGAATGAATGAATGAATGAATGAAGCACAGTGTTACTTTGCAGATTTCTGTGTTTGTTTCCAAGGTTGAAAATTGGAAGTCGTCGTCGGAGTTTGCAGGTTTCTGTGTCTGTGGACGAAGAAAGAGTCTTTCGTTCGCTTTCGTTCGTTTTTTTGGAGAGTCTTTTGGAGAGTCTTTGGAGTCTTCGATGGTTCGTTCGTTCGTTGTGGCCTGGCCACGTGTTTCTCACGTGCGTAGTCTGCGTGGTGCTGTGCACTTTCAC
>ENA-OWNT01003678-OWNT01003678.1-seawater-metagenome-genome-assembly--contig:-NODE-3678-length-14213-cov-3.860286_pt1 | contig 14213 bp, 15 predicted proteins | sample MGYA00238136_ERZ651165 | MGnify/ENA primary metagenome ERZ651165 (study PRJEB26861, sample SAMN08777766) | seawater metagenome | isolation source: coastal seawater | place: USA: Florida | collected...
TTCGCGGCGAAAAGTTGTTCACCACCAACACCGACGACGACGACGACGACGACGACGACTGAATAGCGACTCTGCTTCTTTGCCGTTGTCGTTGTCGTTGTCGTTGTCTGTGTGTCTGTGGAGTTTGTCTGTCCGTTCACTCTATCTCTCTTTGTTTGTTAGTTCTGTCGCGGTCAACGATGATGTGAAGTGAGGCGGGATATTTTCTCATGGATGCCCAACGAACCCATTGGACTGGACTGTGCCAGAGACAGGACGAGTCGCAGGCAAGCTCATGTATTTGGTGGACTCAGTGGGACTGTGTATTGTGTACTTAGAATCGACATGGTACGTAGCCGCGAGAGATTATCAACTTCATGACTAACTAAGATGCGCTTGTCCGTTGTTTGTTCAACCTGGATGCCTTTTTTGTCGATGCCGTTGGTTTGTGTCTCGTTCTTTCTTCGCGTTGTGTTCCAAGAAATCAAAGCTTCGGGAGTCGATTAGAGTTGTACTCTGTTCGTTCACAAGAGTCCAGTCATCATGGCCGCAGTTTGGACGGCTTCGCTTGCTGCCGTGGCGGCTTCCCTCTCGATCCAGGGAGCCGCCGCTGGAACAACGAATTTGACCGTGTACCGAATCACGCCCCGGAACTACACTGGGATCGCGGACTTGGACACTGGTGACTCTGCGGGAGACGCATTCTTCGGACTGTACGAAATGTCTGCCCCAGTCGTGTGTAATGAGTCGACTTCAACGCAAGGCGCTAGTGGTCTCCTTTGCTCCAATGAGCCCATCCTTCAGATCCCAGGCTTCAATGTGTACATCAAGGTAATTGTGGAGGTCGACGATCGTTTCGGCGACTACTCTGAGTGTAATCCGAGCCATGACGCTCCGCATGACTTCATCTGTGAGCATCAGTGGGACGGACAATGTTGGGGTGAGTACTGCGCCTCATGCCTTAAGTCGCGGTCCTGTTCTATGTTTTATGTTTTGTGGCTTCGAGCGCTGACCGAGCTAACCGAATTTGCGCCTTGTGCACTGCTATGAAGATACAAACTCGAGACATCCTGATTGGAAAGAGACTTTCAAAGATTTGTGCGACCCAAAGAAGTGCACTTGCGACGTCATCGAGCGCGAAGCAGTGGGCCGCGAATACCCTCGATTTGGGGCCACGTCGCCACCAGGAACGCCCAACGTTTGCTCCAACAACTATTACACCATCGAGAACTTCGCGAACTACAACTCGCGGTCTGTTGTCACAAAACTTCAGAATGTGACTCTGGCCGACTGCTGCACTTCTTGTTCGAACATGAACACCATCGACAAGACGGTGTGTGGCAGCTACACCTTCGTGCCCGCCGTTGATGACTCGGAGGGCATTCCAACCGGACCTGGCACCTGCACCATTCATGGCCCGACAAGTTTTTCCGATTTCGGCCCCAGGGCCGGCGTCGTGACGGGCTATTTTAGTGGGCTTGGCCTGGTAGCGTTCGTGCAAAAGGCCGCAGGTGACTTGTCAGACCTGATGAATGGAACGTGGTACTCCACACAACGCCCCGGGCAGTGCAATTCTTCAACGGATGTCATCGGCACGGATTGCTTCTGGCGTGAAGTCGAACAGGTCGCACAGGTGCGTGAATCTCAACTGCTCACGTTTCTTTGCGTTGGTCGCAGCGTCGTCGTTGACGACTGGTCAACATTTCGCAGGTGAACGCGACATGTGTCAACGACAACATGCTCAAGAATATTATGGCCCAAAGGCCGGACTGCGTGTCGGCGTGCCCAGAGCCAACGAACACCAAGTCCCCGTGCTACATCCAGTGCCTTTTTGAGACATTGGTTGGGAACAAAAGTGCCGTGCCACCGGTTCCCGCAACCTCCAAAGATCTTATCATCGACGCGTTTGAGGCCGCCTTCGACCCCTCCGTGTGTCCCCCGGTTCCCGACTGCCCCGACCCCTGCTACCCGCCATGCTGGGCAGTCGAGCCCGGGACCCCGTGTGACAACAGCACACTGGTATAGAGGTAGAACCACGTTGTAGCGCAAGAGCACGTCAGTCAGCGTTTCATCATCAGACGATTAGCAACTGAAGCAGTGCATTCGACAAACACCCAAAGCGAATTAGCGATCGGCACCTCAAGCAGTCGTCGGCAAAGGCGCAACGCAACACGACGCCGCGGCCTTTCAACGTCAACTTTGTGTAAATATTATGAACACAGACGAAACACACAGACTGACGACGCACAGACATGAACACTTGATTGCACTGGCCACCTTTGATTCGTTCTGCTGAAGAGAAGGAAGAATCAAATGTTCATTGGAAACACGGTCATTACGTTGATTCGTCCATGCCATCGCTGCAGCTGCATGCACGCATGCATGGTGCATGCATGCGTGCAACATTGTGGACGTAGGTAGCGTCGCGCAGGAGGACCATCGCATGTCAACATATCCACCCCTGGGATTACACGTAACTGAGAGGTTGCGGGAGTTACCACACTTGGTAATACTGTTGAAGGATAACTACCAGTTGCAAACCACGTGCCAGCGGCTGAACTGACTTTGAACGACGAACGAACGACACCGAACGAACGAACGACGACCAAAGGCCGCAACTCGAACATGCCACGTGGCACGTGACAAGTGCCACGTGTCACCCGCGACGCGGACGGACAGACGGACCGACACGTACGTTGTGACGTTGCTGCATCGCACAACGGCAGGCGACGAGAAACTTAGACATGGTAAGAGGCTATCTCCGCAGAGGCATGATAAGAAAATGGGATGCAGCTGCAGCAACATGGTGCGGCATGTAGGGACGGCATGAGGCACTCGGCCGTTCGCGCGGGCATAGGATCATGAGAAAACCAAGTGGAAGGGTGGAGGCTAGGGTCGACGCATGGTCATGCGCGCGAAAGTTTGACATGGGTATGGGTAGAGTGTGCCTGGCTTCATATTTGTTTCGATTTGGGAGCAGCCGTTCAGGAAGTTGACTTGGATTTCTAGCACGGATGCAGCTCGCTTTGTTTGGGAATGGAGCGAAAACGCAACTTTCCATGTGAGTAAACCAGCTCAACACCACTAATAACCTGATAGGGCTGTTGTCACCGTTCGCTGTGACGCGGTCGGGTCGTTATGTGGTCCTTGCGCGCCGTGGAAGTTCTTTCCGCAGGTGCTTCGTTCGGCGCTATCGGGTTTGGAGCAGGATATGTTTCCACCAACAACTACTTTCGTGATCTGGAGCAGCGTGTAGAGCGGTCTCTGTCGGAGTTGCGAGGGGAGATTGCCGACGGGATTGCTGACGAGAACGGCAGTCGTTCTCACCAGAAGAATTCTTTGTTCGCGGACATGATTGCTGAAGATGTTTGCAGCAGGTTGGCGAATGAGCCGACTCACGGCAGCTGGCATGTCAACGTTGTGTACAAGGATGCTAGTGCAGGAAACTTCCTGCTGAGACTTGTCGACCGCGGCTGGGGGGCACCAAGAGTTCAAATCGTGCAGCCTTCAACGCCAAATTGGGCGCTGAGCACACTGAAGCACCTAGCGTACAACGATGCGCAGAACAAAGCAGCAGCGCAGGGCGAAGATAGCACAACCCCCAACGACGATACAGAGGCGAAAGAGGCGACGAGCTATCGGGAGTATTTCAACGAAAAATTGTCTCAGCTTCGACAGTCACAAGACCCTGGCGGAGTGTCCCGCTCCATGTTGGAATCGGTAGTGCTGTCACAAGAACTTGCCAAAGATATTCTGTCCGTGTGCTTCTCGCGTGTTAACTCCCGTCGCTTGAGCCGACGAGATTTGCCGATCGTCGTGGTTGATGATGTCGATGCTGAATCGAAAGAGGCGCACGGGGGGTTGGACAAAAGCTTGCAGAACTTCCTCACAGAGTTACCCAATGCAGTGCGTGATTCGTTCTGTGTCAGGCGCATCGACGATTGTTCTCTGCTTTCTAAGTCTTGTGTGCACACTTAGGTGGTGGTGCTTCAGACCTCGCCATTTGGCACCGCATTCGATCAGGTTTGGGGCCAGCATGACCTCAAAGTATCTCCCGCTTGCTTCTAATCTCACGGTTTGTGTTGCAGGTGGACACCGCGGTGTCAACGCTGCGTGTTGGGTGCTTGTCACGCGCTGAGTCGCAATTGCTCAAGCAGGAATTGGTCAGTTTGCACTGCGCGTGACACGTGTGCGCAACCCATGTGGTACGACGTTTCACGTAGCATGTTACACCGAAACACAGGCTATCGACGAACAAAATGTTGCAAAGGATGCATGCTGCTTGGCACACGGGTACTCCTGCAACAGCCACAGCCACGGTAGTCCAGTCCAGCCGGATGCGTTCGCGGAATTTTCAAAGCTTTTACATTCCGACTTTGAAACTTGGAGCTCAGTTTTCAATGCGTATTCGGCGGCGAATGCGGACGTTCAGAGGGAATTGGATGTGGCGTTTTTCTACGGAAGCAAGATCGGCGCTGCTCTTGGCATGGCGGCCCAAATAGAAACCGAGGAAATTGTTGCAACAGGTTCACAGCTGGCTAATGGCATGCATTCATGTGTTCCCAGTGATTTCATCCCATTTGGAAACGAACTTCCTCAACTACAGGTGGTCGTGTGCATGCCCCAAAATCGACGAGGCGTATTTTAGAATTCAGTGACCTACTTCACGAGAGTTTCTCAGCATTCGACGGCGACCCGAATGGAGTCCGCCTCCTCTTCGAGATGTTGCGGATCCCTCATCACGCAGTCGGGGTTCTTCGGTGAGAAAAGGCTTAACTGATCATTCCATTCGCCTCGTGCGTGTGACCAGTCGTATGCTCTTGCTCCCAGGCCAACTCGCTCTTTGGCGCCGAGGGAAGGTGGCCTTCCTCTCCTGCAGACGTTCGTCGAATCAACGGCGAAGTGCGGCACAGATCCCAACGGCGAGGCAAGAAAAGTCCATTGTGTGTAAATTCCGCATCATTCTTTTCAATCCTTTGCTTCCGACATCGCAGGCATATTTTCCGGATGCGGAAGTTTTGTCACTGCTTGTTTTACACCCCACGAACACTTTGTTCGCTGTGCTCGAGGAAATGGAACAAGAAGTTGGAGCCAATAAACTTCAGGTCGGCCTGCAATACAATACATTGCTCGTTTCAACCACTGCAAGCTTGATAACTCTGCATCGCCTGCCACATAGGCTGTGACCAACTATCGATATGCCTGCATGGATCGACTAGAAGTTGAGGTTGAGGCCCAACTCCTTTCGAAAGAGATGGAAGACTTCTATGAGTGGAAGGATAAGGCGATTTGCACCTTTGAACCGGAATTGGAAGCTTTGCACCAGCAAGAAATTAGAATCACCCCGGCAAACGCTGACAACGACGCAGAGGACTCCAAATCCTGGTGGTCTTGGATGTGGTCGTGGTGTCGCGCCCCATTCCGAAGCCAACCCAAAACATCAGACACCATCGTGGCATCGCCCGAACTGCTCGACTTCAAGCTTGAGGTTGACCACAAAATTAGCACTTTTGACATTCGTGCCAAGGAATTGGCAGCGAGGGTTTGTGTGCTGTGGCTCGTGCCAATCACCAGGTCTATTTTTCTTTGATGGTTTGAACATTCTTTCGCAGGCCAATGTTATCGCGCGTAACCGCGCCAACGCGCTCGAATTACTTCAAGAGAACCAGTCCCCAAAGCCGCAAACAGCTAATGCGCAGGTCACCACAACGAGTACAAGCAACAGCACTGGAGAAGATCAATCTGCAAAACCGGAATTGCTTGACGCGTCTTCAACAATAGAGCATGCGTGACCTGTCTCAAGCTCGTTGTCATACTCTCAACGCCTTATGAACGATATTTGCTGTGCAGTCTTTGTAAACTTATCAAGCTTGCCGTTGTGAACAGCAGTGCGCCTTGCGAGTGTTCGTTGAAGTGTTTCAAGAAAAAAAAGAACACGCTTCACGTGTCCCAATCATGGACTTTCCGGCCATGCGTCGTCGCGGGGCGCTCGGGAACAACGTACTTGTCTGTGTCCCCGGTGCCGTAACGACCCTCCACCATCGCCGAAATGAAATCGTCAATCTGTGCAAACATAGGGGTCATATTGAGGTTGTGGCGAACGCTGTGCCAACGTGGACAGAACCGCACCTGGTCTCGAGGGAGCACCTGAGCGATCAACGTGCGCATCTGGGCGTACGCCGCCGTACACTTGGAGGGAGCGATAGCGTCGGCACCATCACCGTCATTCGTTTCACTTCCGTTCAGCAACATATTGCGAATTCCACTCAGGATTCGATCGAGGTTTTCTGTGCCATACGCGTCTTGGATCAAACTCTCTACGTTGCGACGCACACAGAATAGCTGCCTTTCGGGCAGTGGGATGGAGAAAGAAGCCCTGCGTCCCGGATTCACACACGACAACGCATGCGAAGTGAAAATGACGTGGCGACACTACACATGGCACGGAGACAGAATCGTACAAGTTGAAAGGCTTTTGCTTGGACCAGAATGTGATGGACATTGCGTGCTGGTCTCGGTTTCGGAAGTGGTGCCACCAGTGCCCAGGCAAATACCTGCATGATTTCCATGACATTGCATTCAACAGGTAGACATCAACGGTGTGCACAGAGTCGCTATTTCTTTGGCTTACATAGTGTCGCCTTCCTCCAACATTGCCCAGTGTGGTCTTGCGTATCTGTGGTTGGGAAAGCGCTGGTACAATGGCAACAGGACGCCAGTGAGTTGGTTGAAAGGTTTTGCAACTCATGCGACAACGTACATCCAAATCCGGGTTGTCAACGTTGACCATTGATTGTCGATCACAGGCGTGGTTGACGGGGAACGGGTAGAATGCACTAAAGTCAGTTGGCGGATACACAAACACGTCCTTGCGACCTGCGTGGTCGGGTACCATGATTAAGGCTACGAATTGTTCAATCAATAAGCACTCAAAGCATATTCTTGCGAACCTCGAATTTGACAGAAGAAGTTCTCCTGGTCGTCAAAATGCACTGGCGTGCAGATTCCTTCCATGCCAACAAACAAGCTATTTGATTCAGGAAGCCCTGCGCGAAGAGGTATCATGTACGTGATGTATGAGTTTAAGTAGTCGGCAGTGGACGCGAGGGAGCTGGGAATTGAGACACGTGAGCGTTTTTACACACCCCATCCGTACGTGGACACAAGATTCAGGAGCCATTTCCAGTCCCACGATTTGAATTCACTTGCCAATTCTGGGTGAGACGACAAGTTTTCTTGCATGTAGAACAACATGTGCGGCTCACCAGCACGTTTAGCCCGGAGAGCATCTGCAGTCTTCCGCACGAACTCTGGAAAACTCATCTTTATAATTTCGGTCGGTGGACGGAACGGATAACCTCCCGAGTGGTGTGGTCGGTGCCAGTATCTGAAGTATTCTGAATCGCTGGAGTACACGGTCAGTTCCCGGTCCGAGCCAAATGCATGTGCCAAAAACTCCGGTGTCCATCGAGAACATGAACTCGAGACAAGTGGGGCATCTGTCAAAATAATTGGCAGTTGAAGCCGTAGGGCCGCCTGGAATGCCTCCGTGTTGGACGCTGATATTCTCGGGATCGAACGCAACTTTCGATATGACTCCGGGTCTTTACGGTCGGGACTTGTATTCAGTTGCTTGGCATACTCTTCGATATCACTGAGTATTCCACGGCCGTCTTTGTCCCCGTACAATGGATGCGCCTCGACTTTGAAGCAAACAAAATCTTGTGCAGACGCTAGATGTGGTGGCAGATCCTGATGCAACCCGCTGGCAGTGGATTTGGTACGGTTAACGGTGGTGTTGACGTCTGGCGTGTGCACGGGTGCTGAACCCGGCGAATCACGCGATGAATTGTTGGGACTGGAGGATCCCAATGACATCATGAAGTTTTGAAGCCCGAGGGCATCTTGTGGCAGCATGGCCATCTTGAGACCGAAAACAGTGAGATGGAGTTTCAAGGATTGTACACCAAGGACACCCGGTCAAAGTGGCTACCATTCAGCGCAAATGGGTAAAACAGTCAGTCTCAACGGTGAACCGCCTGCCGCCGCAGCGGTTTGAGATTGTTTTATTGCGCATTTGCACGACGCATGGGGAAAAGTCCAACGCAAAACTTCTGGGAGTCGGGTAGCGCAAATGTGGGTAGCCTACGGTTGAATCTGAGTCCCCTTTAGGGACATGACCACCATCGACCACAGCAGCGAAGTCAATTTATCGACAACGCGAGAGCACGAACGACACGACAACTAGTAGCATGCTCAAACAAACAACCGAAGCCGCCACAACAACACGCAACACGCAAACGACGTTTTAAAAGTACAATAGCACAACACGCAACAACAAGCCAACAACAGTGCAGCAAGCAACACGCAAACATCTACAAGCAAACAACTACACCACCCCAACATTGCTTTGATAACTCCTTTTTGGATAAAAACAACACCAACACCAACAGTAACACACCAACAGTAAAACACCAACACCAACGACAACGACGACGGCAACAACGACAACGACGACGACGACGACAACGACGACAACGAAAACTTTAACGACGACGACGACGACGACGACGACGACGAAAGCTTTAACGACAACGACGACAACGACGACAACGAAAGCTTTATACGACAACGACGACAACGACGACGACGACAGCAACGCGCAACCGCGCAACGCGCAACCACCAAACACGCTAGCTTTCGGCGTTCGGAATTCCGAACGCTCGCTGCTGCTCTTCGCAACCGCCGAACCGCCGAACCGCCGTCACAATTCATTGGGTGTTTGAAGAACCTTTCAGGATCTCCTCCACTCATATGGGCTCTTAAAGGCCGTTATGGCAGCAATGGCTCACACTATATATTGGGTCATAAAAGGTACCGCCGTACTGAGTAATGGGTGTTGTGTGGTACTTTATGACGAACGCACCGTCAACGTGCAGTCCGTCACCGCAGCATCGCGCGCGCGATAGCAGCTCAATGGCAGTTGGCAGTCATGTCGACCGAAGACGGCCGGGCCGGCGGCAGCGTGTCGTATTGAAGGACAGACACTGCCAGACTGGTGAAGACGCATACAATGTTTAATGGGAGTGCGAAGATTGGTGGCGTGGTGCAGGGACCTCTTTGGACAGAACGGAGAGCTTGGGTGGTGTCATAGCTGCTGCTGAGAGCTTTCGCTAATTCACCAAGCGCTGATTTAGCCCCGTTTTTCAGATGTAGTGTCGACTTCTTCTCTGCTGTTATGACAGTCACATTTATTCGTAAAGATTACACGATAATACCCTCACTACCACAGTTTGCGAATGAGGAATCAAAATTTTAAAAAAATAATCTAGGATTCATGCACCGATGTAGCTTGAAACTCTGCAACACCGCAACTCTACACCTATTCCAATGCGTCGTCAACGTCATCGAGATCTATGGGGATTCGCGACCCTTCTAGCTGCGCGACAGGGGGACCAGGGGGACCGTCTTCAAAGCCGACCATGATTTCCTGGTCGACCTGCCCGAGAGAATCCAAGAAGACTCGGCCAAAGAACACCACGTCGCCGGTTGTTGGGAAAGTCGGCGGTTCAAACCCTTGAATTGTCTTTGGGATACGGTGCCACACATTGGAAACACAGTGGACAGGCGCAATGGTGCTCGAGTGCGGCGTCGAAGCCGCGATTTCTTGCTTCACAGCAGCCGACACTTGAAATTGACTCGGCCAAGTCGGGGGCCGAGTATCACTACTTTCACCCTCATCTTCAGCGTCAAATGCATCCACGGGCACAGGGAATGGGGAAGTCATGTTTGGTCCCAACTCGTCAGTTGGCATCTCTGTTGGGTCCTGTGCCCACCAGCCAATCATCAACGTGGTTCGCAAGCCTCCGCAAGGCAACACGGTGTCGGCGGTGCCCGCGTCGCCGCCTTCTCGCCTCATCCGCTTGACATCACCAGCACCACCATCTCCATCACCGCTCTTGGGTACCGCTGCATCTTTGGCAGCGTGCGATGATCCAGGAGTTCCTGGCACAACTCCATGCAAGAGCTCGCCATCGAAGAAGCAAAGTCGATTTTCGGCAGGGAAAACTAACCACCCACTCTGCTGACTTTGCAATCGTTCTGACTCTGAGTCATAGCCTTCAACTGACCCAAAGCGTTGCTTCGTGATCAGTGTCGGTTGCTCCTGCGAAGATCCAGCTGCCAAATACACCACAGTGGATACCAGCGGGTGTCGGCGGACCTTGCCGTGTGAAGCACGAAGCCCAGCTTCATCCATGTCATAATGTAACTGGTGCCCCGAACCATGAGAACGCGAGTGAACCCACCATTCTGCGCTCACCAGTTGATTTTTGTTGCCTGACAGGTCACGGTCGTGGTGACGGGAGCTCAGCCCTTGCTACAAGCGTGCACACAACCATTGAATGCAAGGGACGTGCTGGGCGGTGGCGTGCAGTGGCTCAACAATGCAGAAACCAATTGCCCTACCTTGAGATCTGCTTCCAAAATTGGTCGCAAGGACTGTATCAGAACCTCAACAATGTTTGAAGGCGGCTGATCTAACTTGTAGTTGTATGAGAAGAATCCTGGCTCCTGGCGGTAGCCATGCTCGTCCCAGAAAGGCGACTCCGGTGCAAAATTTTCCTGTAGTTGCCGCAGGAGAGCAGGGCGCACGGCGTTGTCGTGCACGGCAATATGCGCATTTTGTTGAGGGTCCTGCGACTCTGGCACCTGCTTTGACGCTTGCGTTCGCCTGTTTGCTCTGTGAAAAGCGTGTGCCAACACCTCCGAAGACAATCGAAAGTTAAAGTTGAGCGCGCGACAGTGGGCATCTGCTTCTGCGTCGTGGTCGCCGATCTGAGCCAACAGCAGCGCCAGATTATATTGTGCGACACGGCCCGCGACGAGCTCTTCTTGGTCAGCAGAAGAAATGTCGTCCTCGTCTTCTTCTTCTTGTTCTTCTTCTTCGTCGTCGTCGTCGCCTTCTTCATTGTGGTTCTGGTTCTGTTGTGGCTCGTGATCCTGATCACCAGCTGCGCCCGCGTTCCGGGAGCCGGACGCCAACGAGTCCTGTAGTGCCGCAGCGAATTGCACGGCCTTCCGGAAGTGACGCTCGGCACCAGGGACATCTCGGTCGCGAATGCGAAGGCCCAAGTTGCAGTGTGCGTCGGCCATCTCAGCATCTAGCTCCAGTGCCTTGCGAAAGTATTCAGCCGCTTCGGTATCGTCTTCGCACATCGTCCCAAGTTGAGAGTGGCTGCGCGCGCATAGACGGCGAAGGTCTGCGTTCGTCGGATCTTGCCGCAGCATTGCGGTGCATGCTTCTATACATTGAAAATACGCGGTAGGATCTCCCGTCATGGACCCAAAATTGAAAAATCTGTGACAATCACCATGTGAAAATGGCGCTGCATGGTCTTCATCCATTGTCTCAGCAGTCGGCCGAGCCGGTGTCGTCACAGAAGCAGTAGGTGGACGATACTAAGATACTGTATGTGGAAGAAAACAACTGTACGCACTCCACGCTGCTCCAAAATTACGTTCCCGCAAAAATATTATCTCTCCTTCCTCAACTTACCCCACGAAAGCCACTATTGGCTGTGTTCTCTTCATCCAACTCTGTCATCCACCTCGCCCTCATCTAATTCCTCGCGCCTCAGCCTCAAACACCGTGAACCGATTCGCCGCAGGTCAGTCGTAAGTCACCGCTGTCGTAATATAGTGTCGTCATCACTCATCTGCACCGCGTCTGGACAAATCCACAACATTTTTTGAACTTCCATACCCTACGCAGTCCCCCGCGAATGTGCAGGGCTTCAACGATAGCACGATGCCGCCACATGGCGTGCATGGGGCCGACGAGGACGTCGTGAATTGTCTGCATTGCATCGCCGCCGTTGTCGTCGTCGTCGTCGTCGGTGTCGGCGGCAGCGGTTGGTGGTTGGTGGTTGGCCATCGCCGGCCTTTTGTTTTGCTTCGACGACGCACAGGATCGAACAGTGCATAGCGGTGAGTTGACGGCTTTGAACGGAGTTGCTATACAGTGAATAGTGACGAGCTGTTTGCTTTTTCCTATTCTCTATTCTTCACTCTTCACTCTTCACTCTTCACTCTTCACTCTTCAAACGTCCACAACCTAACACAATACAATGTACATTACTATAACACTGCTTTTGAAGTGCGTGTCAACGGGCATGTAAAACGCAATATTGCGCCGTCGCCGTTGCCAAAGCTCAAAGCTCAAAGCTCAAAGCTCACCTTCACTCTCAGCACACTCCGTCGCCGTTCAACGTCGCAAATGACATGTATCTACAACTGCGATTTCCGTGTTTTAAAACTGCCCTGTACGCTACAATACAGCGTAATCCCAAATAAAGATACAATCCCTCGTTGTTCCCAATCATTCATCCGAGTGGCGATTCCGTCCTATCCTTATCTGACATTATACGGTATTTGCGCTGTATAACCGCCTTGAAAACGCAAAAATATCAGTAATAGATACCACGTGGAATCTTCAAGCCGGTCCTGTCAGCGTTAGTGTTATCCTCAAATGGTATTAAACGGTTCTACGGCAATGCGCTCTATGTAAAACCGTGAATATCGTAGTTATAGATATACACTCCTCGCGCGCCCTTCTTCTTTCTGCCTCACTCTATCATTCACCCGTCAGAATGTTTCACACTATCCACATACGAGATTGCACGTTTACAACGCGATGAGAGTCGTGTAAAACCGTGAAAACCGTAGTTATAGATACATACTTCATACGCGTCGTCGTGCGATCGTGCGGTGGGTGTTCCCGGTCAGACAGACAGTGAGTGAGTGAGTGACAGTGAGTGAGTGACAGTGACAGTGACAGTGAGCTGGCTGAGTGAGTGAGCTGGCAGTGACAGTGACAGTGAGTGAGTGACAGTGAGTGAGCTGGCTGAGTGAGTGAGCTGGCAGTGACAGTGAGCTGGCGGAGTGAGTGAGTGAGTGAGCGAATTCGCTGAGCAGCAGTGAGTGAGTGAGTGAGTGAGTGAGGGAGTGAGTGAGTGTCGAGTCGACTGACTTCACTCAACTCACTGTGCCTGACGCCTGACTGACGGACTGACTCACTCACTGTCGCGTCACTCACTCACTCACTCACTCACTCACAATTCAACTCAACTCAACTCAACTCAAGCCATCATCCGTCATCCGTCAATTTCCACGCTGGCTTGAGTTGAGTTGAGTTGAGTTGACTGACTGACTGTGAGTGAGTGAGTGCGTCAGCGTTTGAGTTTTGAGTTCGTTCGTTCGTTCGTTCGTTCGTTTGTTGCTTCGTTCGTTCGTTGCTTCGTTTGTTGTTGTCTGGCATTTGGTGTGCGGGGTTTTCTGGCGTTTGGCGTTTGGTGTGTCGCGGCTGGAGGGACGCTGTGGCGTTGCGTTGCGTTGCGTTGCGTTGCGTTGCGTTGAATTGTGCAGTTCTTGTTGGTTGGTTGGTTGGTTGGTTGGTTGGTTGGTTGGTCGTCGGGTTGGGTTGGTTGGTTTGAATTTGAATTGAGTGAGTTGCGGCAGTCCACGCGGCTCTGCTTTGAGTTGGTTTGCGTTGGAATGAACGGACGTTCAACGACGGTGATGGTGTTGTCTTCGTGCCTGGTCTGTGGCAGTTCGACGCGTGCTTGCTTGACGCCACTCTACTGCCCGCTGCCCCCAACTACTACTGCCGTTGTTGCCGTCAGTGTCACTGCCTGCGCCGCTCACTGTCTTGTTCACTTCGTCGCATCGTCGTTCAGTTTCACGACTTCGTGTGGAAGTCTGACGCGTGCGGCCTTTCTGCCGACTTCACCGCGCTGTTTTGCTTCGACCCACGTCACGTCATGTGTGTCACTTGCGTTGACTTCGCTTTGGCGGTGGCTTGGCTTGAGGCTTGAGGCAACTCAACGCTTCGAGTGGGCCTCAACAACAAGTTGTGCACTCTCTCCGTCGGCTTGTCTGTATGCCGCGCTTCGTGTGTGGCTTCGTGCCTGCTCGTCGTCTCGATCACGCGGCAAAGGCAATAACATTATCCCTGACTTGGAACGGTACATGGTTGGTCCGGTGCCACTTGCCAAGTCTCCCCAAAGCGGTGTGTCTTTCTTTCTTCCTTTCTTTTTCTTTTTTCTTGGTGGGCGCTGTCCCTGGTTCCCGTGTCACATTCTTTCGGGCCAAGGAAAGGAGTGCATGGCGCTGATCTTCGCTCAGCGTTCATTGCACAACCAGCCACGCACAAGCTCAATTCGCACATCCCCACC
>ENA-OWNT01003679-OWNT01003679.1-seawater-metagenome-genome-assembly--contig:-NODE-3679-length-14212-cov-6.027591_pt1 | contig 14212 bp, 14 predicted proteins | sample MGYA00238136_ERZ651165 | MGnify/ENA primary metagenome ERZ651165 (study PRJEB26861, sample SAMN08777766) | seawater metagenome | isolation source: coastal seawater | place: USA: Florida | collected...
TGTGCATTACTGGCACTGTTCAGGTAACGCTGTGCTGTCATCGCAGACACGTTGGTATTTACATTCACTGCCATAGTGATTTCTCCTGTTGATTTTCCCGTCGAAGCGGAACTTCCAGAAACGGTTTCCGACGTCTCGGAAAACCAAGTCGTTCTCTCAAAGTTACTCTTAGTAGCGACTCAGGACGCGATACCTTTAGCGGAAAAATACAATGTTGCTGAAAAATAACGCACAATAATCCGTTTCTCGAACTGGATAGCAGAAATAGAAAAAAGACCTAAAGTTTCAATCAGGTTGGTCGGGGGAGCGAGTGGAATGGCAGAAAAAGAAAAGCCCCTTTCCTTTGAGAGAACCGGGGCTAGAGTAGTCCGTCAGCGCCTTGTGGAGATCGAGAGAAATGATCACATCACTGACTGACCGTTTACGCAGTGACCCTCCAGAACAGCCAGTGAGAGTGAGAGAGGCTGAACTCGATGATCGCTGCGCATTGCCTGGAAACGCTTCATTAACCCCACGTCTGGGAACAACTTAATGAAGCACTCCAACACTACTGCAGCAAAGTAAGCGCAGAGTTTGGCAACTGTTTTGCTTGGGCAAGAATTGAGGTTCCGGCCTGTTGCAGAATCTGGTTTTTGGTCATCGCGGTGGTTTCTTTCGCGAAGTCGGTATCTTTAATACGGCTGTTGGACGCTTCAACGTTCTCCTGGATGTTGGCCAGGTTGTTAATACTGTGACTCAACCGGTTCTGCTTCGCACCGAGGTCTGCTCGCTGTGAATCCACGTATTTCAGGGCCGAATCGATGATGCCGACTGCGTTCTGCGAACCACCCACGGTGTTCACGTCAATGTTCTGCACGGTTGTGCTGACACCCGGGCCGCCGTTCAGACCAAGTTCGGTCGCCAAGCCACCGGAAATGTTCAAGTTCCCTTGCAGGTTTGGCTCTGCCATAAACAGCTGTAGCTTGCCATCCTGATCGACCGACGCTTTCATTTTGTCTGTCTGACCATTGATGTATGTTGCTAGTTCTTCGATGTCATCGCCTTCTTTAGCGATGATATCAAGAGTTATCGCTTCACCATCTTTAGTCGTGAATTCGAATTTTAGATCTTTCGCTGCGGTAGGTACGCCCCAGTCTTTATCTTTTGCTTTTTCAGCGTCAGAGATAAATGTCTGGCCGCCCATACGGAAGTCATCCGCACGAACACTGGTTAAACCCATGATGATTGCTTCACCTGAACTCGCACCAATCTGGAATGATGCTTCACCAAACGAACCATTCAGCAATTTACGACCACCAAATGACGTCGTTTCAGCGATACGGTTAAGTTCGTCTTGTAGCGCTGACACTTCTTCGTGTAGTGCCTGACGTTCTGATGCCGAGTTAGTACCGTTAGCAGACTGTAGTGATAAGTCACGGATACGCTGTAGAATCGATGTTGATTCGTTCATCGCACCTTCCGCAGTCTGAGCAATCGAGATACCATCGTTGGCATTACGCATCGCCACATCCAGGCCACGAGACTGAGCCGTTAGTCGGTTCGAGATCTGTAGGCCAGCCGCATCATCTTTTGCACTGTTGATCTGTTGACCAGAAGACAAACGCTCCATCGAGGTATTCAGATCACCTGTTGCTTTATTTAGGTAACGCTGGGCGGTCATCGCCGAAACGTTAGTATTTACTGTAATGGTCATAGTTTGCTCTCCTATTGAGTTCGCAAGTGCTTGCGAAGCGGCCAGCTTTGTCTCATTTGGAAGCACTGACCGTAAATGCCTTGCTAAGCAGACCTTCTGCCTGCTTAAAACTTATTTGTTTAACTCTTAGCTAGTTAATTCAAGTTATGTGCCAACTATAAAAATCAGAGGAATAAATTAATTTCCCTATAATTATTAGCAACTTAAATAAAGTGAGCAAAATTCATTCGATTTGAACAATTAGCACTCACTGGGTGCGGCAATCACTTTGCCGCCCTTTTGCCACCTTACTTGCCACTCTTAGCAGCAGCAATTCGGTAACAAACCACATCTATCTCGCACTTATGGCATTGCACATAAGGCATTGAGCTTAGATGTAGTTGAATAATGTTAAGTCTTTGGTTTTACCAAACGCCTGTTGCGATGCCTGCAGGGCCCTTGAGTTTTCATTAAACTCGATAATTGCCTCGGCATAATCAAGGTCTTCAAAATTACTCTTCGACTTAGCCAGCGTCATTTTGAAGTCATCATGCTGCTCTTCTTGAATGTCCAGCGTGTTCAATCTTGCACCGACATCAGTACGTGCTTTGTTCAAGTGAATAAACGCAGCATGGAACTCTTGGGTGATCTGGTGTAACTGAGCAGTATTAGACGAATCTGATACCGAACCACGTGACAGCTCCATTGCATCTTGAAAGGTTTCAAAAACGCTAAACGTACGACGTGGCTCGAGTTCAATCTCATCGCCTTTAGTAATCTGACCTTTTACCTGAATCCTCACGCCTTCGTATTGAATGCCCTCAGCGGGATCAAACGTATCCGCTTTAACCACTGAACCATCTCGCTCAAGCTGGTAACCGTATTTGCCTTCCGGCATATCGACAAAGGTTACTTTGTAGCTGGACTGGTCATCAGGGTCGATGTTGATAGCACGCTCTAACAACAGTTCGGAAGCATCTTTCAGGTTGTACTTAGGCTCGAAGTCACCGAACGGGTTGTCGATTTCCATAAACAGTTTGCTGCCAGGGTCATTAATTGGCATCTCTAAACTATTGGAGATCTTCATCTTGCGCTGATAGTCATCACCGGCGTAAACCACATCACCGTTTCTATCACGGAAGAAAGGCTGATTTTTTGGCTTGGTGCCAGCAAAAATGTAGTTGCCGGATTCATCCTGCACATTAACCAGGTTAAGGAAGTTATTGGAAATCTCTTCAATTTCTCGACGCTTCGCCAAACGGTCTTCTGGAGACAGAGCACCGTTAATCATTTCCATAACCGTGCGCTTGGCTTCATCGGCAAACTCTTCAGCATTGGAAATAATCACTTCATGGTGCTCAAGACGGTTACGAGTCAAGGTAATCGCATCGGTAAACTGACGTAACTGCTCTTTTTGCTGACCGATATTCTGGATGTAGTGTGTCGCCAACGGATCATCACTGGCTTTCATCAACTTCTTACCAGAAGCCAACTGAGCCTGGTTATGGTGTACCTTGGCTTCAGAACGACGCAAATCATTCTGTACCGACTGATAGTTATGGAAGCTAGAAATACGGTTCATCATTTATGCCTCCTTATCTCAGCGCCAGAATGGTGTTAAAGGTGTCATTGGCCGCCTGCATGATGCGCGACGAAGCCATATATGCTTGCTGAAACTTCATCATGTTTGCCGCTTCTTCATCGAGGTTTACCCCTGAAATAGAAGCAACTCTCTCTTGGGCCGCTTCTTTTTCTAATCGGGAAACATCCGTCAATCGTGAGGCGGTCGACATCTGCAAGCCAACGTCAGTATTGAGGTTGTGATAGATATCCAGAATCGTCGACTCACCATCGTTGAGTTTTTTGTCGGTCTGGATATTTTGCATTTTTAGCAAGTTGCCGTTATCACCTTCCGAAGGGACAAGGTTTGCCGTGAACTTGTCATTAGGTAATGCGCCATCGGTCAGTTCAAATGAGGTGCCCTGAACGGTGACTGCGCCTGATGGAGGATAAGCTTGAGGTTGAAGCAGTACATTGCCTTTGGTATCGGTAACGGCAAACTGTTTGCCGTCCGGCGAGATAATGACCTCAAACTCGCGTAAGTCACCTGCCTGGGCAATACTAAACTTCGCCTTACCCTGAGCAAAGGTTGTCGACGCTTCGTAACTTTGCGCGGCAATATCGCTTGGGTCATTGGTTTCCATCTGCATTTGCGCCGCACCACTGCGCGTCGGACGCAACAGAACGCGCTCACCAGACTCAAGGTCTTGACGAATATCGATACGAATCCCATCAAGCGATATCGAGTTATCGACGACCGGAACAATAAACTGCTCACCTGAAGGACGCGTAATGTAGTAGTCGCCGCCGGTGTATTGCAGTGAATACTCACCACCAATCAGTTGGCTGGTGTCTTCAATAAATACCGCCAGCTCAGCTTCAGAATTGGAAGAGGTCACCACGCGAGACTTAGCGACAACTTCAGAGTTAACGTCGGTAAAGATCAAACCACCGATGTTCCCTCTTAAATCAAGACCTTGAGATTGAAGCTTATTCACTTCATAAGAGAATGAGGTAGCCAGCTTGCCCAGCTCATCCATCAATTGAGGGATCTTCTCATCACGCATCGATAACATTGCACCGATCTTGCCATCGATGTCTTTGGTGGTGATCGCTTTAATGCCCTTACCTTCAATCATCGCCAGACGACGCTGATGAACATCAGGGTAACCATCAATCATCTTCAGCTCACTGGCTTCTGTGCCTGAAACTAAGGTGTGACCATTACCGATATGGATATTGAAACCTTCAGCATTTTTACGCGGAGTTACCGTGACTTTGGTATATTCTGATAGCTCTGCCACCAGCTTCTCATGGGTATCCATAAGGTCATTATGTGGCCCTGGTGTACGCATCATCAGACGGTGTAAGTCACGAATTTCTAAGGCAAGTTGGTTCACACGCTCAATACCTAAATCGAGCTTTTTGTTGGTCACATCCGACTGACGACGAATGGTCTCATGGAAATCGTTGAGGTTCTGCGTGATTAGGTTGGCTTTTTCCAACACTACTTTACGCGCACCCACGTCATTAGGGCTATCCGCAAGAGATTTAACCCCATCAAACCATTCATTGAGGTTCTCAGGGATTTTCTTAGACGCAACGGATGAGAGCATACTAGAGAGCATCTCAAGGTTGCCTTCATCATCGACTTTATGCGCATAGTTGGTAGTAGATACATTGAGTTCATTAACGGCAAACTGATCCCAGGAGCGGCGAACTTTTTCCACGTGCACGCCCATACCATAGGTTTCCCCACCATACTGGCGCGGCATGTTTGTGCCTTGTATCACCGACTGACGGCTATAACCCTCTGTATTTACATTAGAGATGTTATGACCTGTGGTGTTTAGTTGTCTCTGAGCCGTCAGTACGCTTTGCGAACCAAGATTCAGAAGATCAGACGCCATATTGCCCCCAATAAACCTTTTAAAATCAGTCGAAACTGAGTATCTACTTAGTTACAAAGCAATATATATGCCAAATGAAAAACAGTTACTGGAAGTGCTACTGTGAGATTGGTATTGAAGTGAAAGGTGGAGTAATAGGATAAAAAAACTCACCCGAAGGTGAGTTCTTATTACATCTGATCGATTTTAGCCTTGACTCGAAGTACTTTACTCGCGTACTGAGGATCGGTCGCGTAGCCCGCTTTATGGATGCCTTCTATAAAGCGTTCTGAGCTGCCACCGTGGCGAAGTGCCATAGTGTAGCGAGGGTTGTCATTCAAAAAGCGTACATAGTCATTGAAGCTTTCTTCAAAATTGTTGTAAGAACGGAATGCCGCCTTTTCTTTAACCGGAACCCCTTGGTGATATTCGAGGGTTTGGGTTGCAACTTTATCGCCAGCCCAGCTTCTGTCGGCTTTGATGTTAAATAAGTTATTGCTGCTACCGCGGCTATTGCTGACCAACTTTTGCCCCCAGCCCGTTTCCAAAGCGGCCTGAGCGAGCAGTAACGACGAGTCAACACCGAGGGCACTTGCCGCTTTTTTCGCGTATGGACGCATAGATGACACAAATGACTCAGGAGAATCAAAAGTATGTCTAGTGGGTGTCGCTTCTGCACGCTGAGTCGGCACCGTTTCAGGCACGTTTTGAGCTGGTGGCACTGGCGTGTGTTCTTGCGCCTGTCGAACGCGATCCACTTTCTTCATCAGTGCTTCAAAGTCAGTATTGCGGCTTGAAGCATTCGGGTTATCGACAGAACCCGATGTTAACTGCGCAACAATCATATCCGCCAAACCAAGAGAGCCTGATGAGCTAAGCTCACTGGACATCTGCTCATCCATCATCTGACGGTAGAACTGCTGGTTTTGACTGTCCATCAAACCGGACTCAAACGTAGAATTAGCATCACGCATTGATTTGAACAGCATCGAGGTAAAGATTGCTTCAAACTGCTTTGCCGCGGCAGTTAGTGCCTCTTTTTCACTTTGCTCATCACCATTCACTGCCTGCTTACGAAGCTGATCTAAGCCCGCAATGTCATGAATAAAGCCAATATCATTACCGTTATTAATCATATTCGACTCCGTTAAATGATGATCAACTGACCTTCAATTGCACCCGCTTGTTTCAGCGCTTGCAAAATCGCCATCAAATCAGAAGGGGCAGCACCAACCTCGTTAACCGCGCGAACCAAATCATCAAGTGTTAAGCCTGGTTGAAACTTGAACATTTTTCCTTGAGCTTCAGAAACTTGAATATCGCTATCGGGTACGACGACTGTCTCACCGCCACCGAATGCGTTAGGTTGACTGACATTTAAATTCTCTTTTATCGCTACCGTCATCCCACCATGAGTCACCGCTGCTGGCTTCAAGCGAACATGTTTGCCCACCACAATAGTACCTGTACGAGAATTAACGATAATTTTTGCCGCGCCATCTGCGGGATTAAATTCGAGATTTTCTATCGCGGACAGGAATGCCACTCTTTGGGAAATGTCCCTAGGTGCCCTGACCTTGACTGAGGTCGCATCAACAGCAGACGCCATTTGTGGACCTAAGAAGTTATTAACGGCGTCAGCCATTCGTTGCGCGGTGGTGAAATCAGACTCTAGTAAGTTAAACGTGATGTAGTCACCACGGCTAAATGGCGTTGGAATTTCACGTTCAACAATCGCGCCATTTGAGATCATGCCTGCGGTTGGGTTATTGCCGACAATTTTCGAACCATCGGCACCGTTTGCACTAAAACCACTGACCACTAAATTGCCTTGTGCGACGGCATAGACTTGCCCATCTAAGCCTTTCAGCATGGTTTGCATTAGCGTGCCGCCACGCAAACTTTTTGCCGCCCCAATGGAAGAGACTGTCACATCAATCGTTTGGCCTTGTTTTGAAAAAGCTGGAAGCTCTGCAGTAACAATGACAGCGGCCACGTTCTTGGTTTTTGGTTTGGTGCCCGGTGGCAACTGAATACCAAACTTTTGCAACATGGCGTTAAAGCTTTGATCGGTAAAGGGAGTTGATTCGCCAGTGCCAGGTAAACCGGTGACCAAACCATAGCCTACCAATTGGTTACTACGTACACCTGCCACTTGCGCTACGTCTTTGATACGTGCGGCTTGAGCTTGCATAGCAAGTAGCAGAAGACTAGTAAATATAAGAATCAGCTTCTTCATCGAAATACCTTTAACTCTAACTTTGTGCCTGCTTTCTTGATATGCCAAAAAAGCGACTTAAGATGGGATTAGAGAGATACATTAAAGAATCGTGCCAAGAATCCTGGCTCTTGCATATCTTGCTGAGTCCCAGTGCCTGAATATTGGATTCTCGCATTCGAGATACGATTAGAAGCGATGGTATTGTCGTAAGCAATATCATCCGGGCGAATAGTGCCACTCAAGCGAATGTATTCATCACCTGTGTTAAGCGTCAGCCATTTTTCGCCGCGAATCACTAAATTGCCGTTGGCTAAGACTTCGATAACCTCAACGGTGATAGAACCCGAGATGCTGTTACTTTGGTTTGCCGCCGCACTGCCGCTGAATGAATTGTCGTTGCTTAGGTTGTAAGAGAAGTTATAGTCACCAACATTTAACTGCTGGCCACCGACCTCTAATGGGTCCATGGTTGCGTCGTTGTTTTTAGATAGATCCGCGTCTGAGCTTTTCGCCGCTTTGGTGTTTTCATTCAGCGTCACTGTGATAATGTCGCCCACCCCTCTCGGTTTAGAGTCATCATATAAGCTGGTGGAACGCGCCGAGTTGAATAAAGAGCCAGTTTCAGCCGCATAGTGCTCTGGTTGCTGCTTAGGGTGAATTGGTGCCCAGGCAGGGTCGCCCGCAACCGGATCCGTTCTGCCACGCAGCGTATCGACGATGCCGCTGTTATCGTCTGCAGACTTATCCCCTTCAACAGCGTCCACTGTCGTTGTCCCTTCAACAACATCTGGCGTTTCTATTGGCGGAGGAAGCATTGAGCAACCCGACATTACAGCCACGATCAGAAGAGTCAGTATACGGTTCATCTTTCTACCCTCTACAAGCGACAATTACAGTTGCTGGTTAACAAAGCTCATCATCTTATCAACCGCAGAGATGACTTTAGAATTCATTTCATACACACGTTGAGCTTCAATCATATTGACCAACTCTTCCGTCACGTTCACGTTAGAAGTCTCCAACATTGACTGACGAATATCACCAAAACCATCCAGACCAGGAACCCCTTCCTGAGGATCACCACTGGCACCTGTTGGCAAGTAAAGGTTTTGCCCTATCGGCTCTAAGCCGCCAGGGTTAACGAAATCAACCGTCGTGATTTGACCAACTACTTGGTTATCCTGCTGACCACGAACGCGAACCGATACCTCACCATCCGTACCGATGGTAATACTGATTGCGTCTTCAGGAATGGCAATTTCAGGCTCTAGCGCATACCCAGCTCCAGACGTAACAATGACCCCTTCATCGTTAACGGTAAATTGGCCATTACGCGAGTAACCGATATTGCCGTCTGGCATCAAGACTTGAAAGAAGCCATCGCCTTCGATCATCATATCGAGGCTGTTGTTCGTCGTTTGGGTGTTACCTTGCGTGTGCACTTTTTGCGTCGCCACCACTTTAGAACCGGCACCCAGCATCAATCCACTAGGCAGTTCCGTATTCTGTGAAGACTGGCCACCAGGTTGGTTAATATTTTGGTAGAACAAGTCTTCAAAGACCGCGCGACTTTTTTTGTAACCAACTGTCGAGGCGTTGGCCAAGTTATTCGAAATGGTTGAAATGTTTGTTTGCTGAGCGTCTAAGCCCGTTTTGCTTACCCACAATGCTGGATGCATAACAATCTCCTAAAAATCTATTAGCTCATACGAAGCAGAGAATCAGACGCTTTGTCCATGTCTTCTGCGGTATTCATCATCTTGACCTGCATTTCAAACTGACGTTGGAGGTCGATCAAGCTGGTCATTTCGCCAATCGCGTTGACGTTACTGCCTTCAATTGCGCCCGTAAGCAGTTTGACACTGGCATCTGCTTCGTATGCCGCATTAGGATCTTTGGCACGGAATAAACCGTTTACATCTTTGAAAAGTGATTGGTTGTTGGTTCGAGTGAGCTTAATTCGGTCGACGATCTGCATAGCGTCCGCTGGCGCGCCTTGAGGCACCACCGAGATTGTGCCGTCGGAACCGATTTCTACTTTGCTTACTGGAATCGGCAACGTGATTGGCGCACCATTTTCGCCTAGAACCAAATTGCCATTGCCGCTCGTTAACAAGCCAGTAGCATCGATTTTTAAATTGCCGTTACGAGTGAGGCCTTCTTGACCCATTTTATCGAGTACCGATATCCAACCATCACCTTGAATCGTCACGTCTAAATCGCGGCCTGTGGTAATCACACTGCCTTGCTGGAAATTATGCCCTGGACGCTCAGTCATGCTGAAAACTCGGCTAGGCAAACCTTCGCCGTAGGCCTGCATGGAACGAGCTTGTGCTAAATCAGCGCGAAAGCCTGTTGTGCTGACATTTGCTAAGTTGTTTGCCCTTAGCTGCAGTGCCTGCATGTTTTGCTTGGCACCGCTCATGGCGAGAAAGAGTGCACGATCCATAAATTTGCTCCAACAATCACAATTCAGGATCATTTAAAGCAATTGATGTGCCATATATAACAACCATTTAATTTTCAATAACTTAAATGAAAATAGGCGAGAATAAAGTGTAGATGTGAGGAGATTTTGTTCAAGCGGCAACAATGGCAAGCGAGTGATTGCCACCAGCTTGCCATCTAAATTATTACAATGCGTTACTTAGAGATTATCGAATCTGTAAGATTGTTTGTTGGGTCTGGTTATGCACTTCAAGTGAGCGAGAGTTCGCCTGGAAGTTTCGCTGAGCCGAAATCAAATCCACCAACTCCTGAGTCATGTCGATGTTTGACTGCTCCAACGTTCCGCTGTTTAGCGAACCAAATGAACCTTTGTTCGACTCACCCCAGATCTTATCCCCAGAAAACTGCGTCGAATCCCACTGTGTACCGCCCTTCTTATCCAGGCCTTGCTCATTGGCAACACGAACTAATGCCACGCGGCCTAGAGTCACATTCTCACCATTCGAGTATGTACCTAGCACGCTACCGTTTTCATCAAAGTCTACTTTGGTCAAGAAACCCGTAGTGGCACCATCTTCATCAAATTTAGTCAGCTCAAATGGCGCTGCAAACTGAGTAGCTGAGTTTAGGTTGAAGTTTAGCGTTTGATTAACGTCTGCACCATTTAAGTTAATACCGGCACCGCCTGCCACTGCTGGCTGCTCAGTCGCGCCCGCTTCATCGGTATTTTCAGCGTTATCTACGTTTTCAGTACTCTCAGCATTCGCTGGATTTGCCTGCGCTTCCGCCACTTCGCCACCCAGAGGAACCGATTCTATTGGGTTACCGCTGTTCAAACTGGCCAATGTGCCATCATTGTTGAACTTCATCGTATGGCCAACATGACCAGATGAAGACGTCGCATCACCACCAGCAATATTCAGTGCTTTTTCACCTTCACTGTCTGTGACCGTGTAGTATGTTTGCCATGTGTTAGGCTGCGTCTGATCTTTTAGGTAGTAGGTCGTTAACTTGTACGACTGGCCCATTGAGTCATAGATAGTAGATGACGTAGAACGGTTGTATGAATCAGGGTCATTAAAGTCGAATTTTAACGGATCTTTCAAATCACCACTTGCCGGCAGGTTTACACCGACTTCAATATTGGCAGTTTGCTTCGGCTTACCGAACTCTTTCGGAATGTTAAGTGGCGTAGGCTCATAAGAGAGAACATCACCAGTGTCTTCATTCACTTTATAGCCCAGCAAAAACTCATCGTTGGATGTCACCATGTAGTTGTCTTTGTTTAGGTGGAAAGCACCGTTACGAGTCAACTCATTGGTAGTAGGAGATAAGCGATCTTTTGCAACAGCAAAGAAACCTGTACCACTAATGCGTAAATCCATCGGGTTGTTTGTATAAACACTTGAGCCTTCGTGGAACTGTTGTGCCACTTTTTGCGCCTGTACACCACCACCTGGAGTCGTTTTCGCATTGGTAAACAGTGAATTTGAGTAAACATCACCAAACTCGGCACGCGACTCTTTAAAGCCGTACGTGTTTGCGTTCGCAATATTATTACTCGTTGTATTCAGATCTAACTGAGCTGCGGAAAGACCGCTTAATGCAACATATGACATTCCAAAATCTCCTATCTAGCTAGCATATCTACTTTATCAAGAGCTACGCTTTACCAACTTCTAGTACTTCAGCAAGTCGAACTGGCGACTCAAAGCCAGCCAGATTGAGCAGTACGTTACCATCACCTTTACCGAGAAGAACGCTATTCACGTTTGCATAAGTCGAAACTTCAAACTCTTTGCTTTCTCCCTCTAGCAAACCTGCGGCTCTCACCTTGTATTTGCCAGCTGGCAATGGGTTACCGTTTTGATCTTTGCCGTCCCATTCAACACGGTTATCACCTGCTGGTGTGGCTCCCGCGTCAAAGGTACGAACAAGCTGCCCCATTTGATCTTCAACTCTTACCATCAAGTTATCGACAGATTGAGGAAGCTTAACCATTGCAGCCATGCCGTCACCGTCTTTTTTAACGCCTGCAGCACCCGGTACTAACACATCACGACCAACCAAAGATGAAGCTTGAAGTGCTTGATTCGATGTCATCGAAGCATTCAATGTTTCAAACTGATTGTTCATTTTGCCAATACCGTCTACAGTCGCAAAGGACGCCATTTGTGCAATCATCTGGTCATTACTGACCGGCTTAAACGGATCTTGTTGAGCAAGCTGCTTGGTGAGTAGAGATAAGAAGTCCTCTTGCTTTAGGTCTTGCTTACCTGTGGTCTCATCCGGCTTATTCTTGTCTTGAAGTTGTTTAAGCTGGTCGATATAGGACAAGCTGTTTTGACCAACATTATTAATGCCACCGGCCATACGTTACCTCCTTATCCTTATTGACCCATCTGCAGCGTACGCAGCAGCATTTGTTTACTTGCATCTGCCACTTGCACGTTTGTCTGATACGAGCGAGAAGCAGAAATCATATTGGCCATTTCTTCCATCACGTTGACGTTAGGTTTGTAGATATAACCTTCGTTGTTTGCGAGTGGGTGATCTGGGTTGTACTCCGCATTAAGAGGCTTATCGCTCTCCACTATACCCATCACTTTCACGGGCACGGTATGGTCATTGCCATACTTCGCCTTACTTAACTCTGCACCAAATACAGCATGGCGAGCTTTATAAGTATCTTTTGCTGAGCTAGAGATACTGTCTGCATTGGCCAAGTTGCTAGAGGTAGTATTTAGACGAACAGATTCAGCACTCATGGCAGAACCAGTTACATTGAATACATTGAATAAGCTCATCTAATTATTCCCCTTTGATCGCTTTCGTTAAGTTCTTGAATTTGCTTCCTAGGAAGTCTAGTGAGGCTTGGTGTCTGATTTGGTTTTGCATAAACAAGTTACGCTCAAGATCCACATCAACCGTGTTGCCATCACCTGTGTCAGGTTGAGTTGGAAGACGATACTGTACTTCCCCTGTCGCTTGCGTAGAGGCAGAAATATGCCGACCATCCGTTCGGTTTAATCCAATGCTTGCCTCAGATGTTGCCGCTTGCAATGCCTTTTGGAAGTCCATTCCTTTCGATTTATACCCAGGCGTATTGGCCTGCGCAATGTTGGTGGAAAGCACCTCTGCATTGCGCTCACGCAAACCCACCGTATGCTGGTGGATACCTAGAGCCTTGTCGAAAGAAATAGCCATATTAACCTCTATGCAAAGAACTGACCGTTAGTGTGAAATATCAAAGCAATTAACATACCAATTTAAGTAAAATGTACATTGATTGTTTCTCTTTCATAGAATTATCAGCAATAAATACGCCAACTTTTCGAGTTGAGCACGTCATCACCAGGAATGTCGACACCAGTATAGCAAACGGCGGAAATATTAAAGGCAACAAAAAGCCCAGCGAAAACGCTGGGCTTGAATGCGAAATTGATACGATTATTTAAGCTTGTAAATAATCCCGGGATTACACCGTACCATTTCAAAACGGTCGGTTAACCCCGTAAGTGACTCAGACGCCCCCAGTAGAAGGTAGCCACCAGGGTTTAAACTATTCGCCATTTGATTGAGCACTTTCGACTTCATCTCTGGAGAAAAGTAAATCAGCACATTTCGGCAAAAAATAATGTCAAACTTGCCCAATAAGGCATAGCTGTCCATTAAGTTTTGCGGACGAAAGTTGACCAAACGTTTTACGTTATCTTTCACTTTCATTCGACCATCACCTGCGTCTTCAAAGAAAGTGCGACGACGCTCCGGTGAAAGACCACGACCTAACGCCAAGTTGTCATATACACCCGCACGACACATATCCAACATACTCGCAGAAATATCCGTGGCCGTGATAGACACACTTGGTAGCATGCCGGGTTTACGCTGCTGCGTTTCCAGTATTGTCATGGCCATTGAATAAGGCTCTTGACCTGATGAACTTGCCGCAGACCAAATCTTGATCGGGCGTTTGTTTGCTGCGATCTCGGGCAATAACTTGTCAGCCAAAACGGTAAACGGGTACGTATCTCTAAACCATAAGGTTTCATTGGTTGTCATTGCATCCACAGCAGCAATACGCAACTCTCGATTTCGCCCTGTTACTACATCTCTGAGTAAATCAGACAACGATCCCAATTTGAATTTAGTCACTAAAGGGCTCAAGCGGCTGCGCACCAAATACTGCTTACTGTCACCCAGTACAATGCCACATTGAGACTCTAGAAAACGGCTGAAGTCACGATACTCTTGATCGCTTATAGTTATTGCTGTCATTAACTTCTCTTTATTCTGTAAGTGCAGATTTCACTGCATTACCAAGCTCATCTGGGTTAAATTTCGCAATAAAAGAGTTTGCGCCCACACGTTCGACCATCGCCTGGTTAAATACACCACTCAGTGATGAATGAAGAAAAACAT
>ENA-OWNT01003680-OWNT01003680.1-seawater-metagenome-genome-assembly--contig:-NODE-3680-length-14209-cov-4.293306_pt1 | contig 14209 bp, 13 predicted proteins | sample MGYA00238136_ERZ651165 | MGnify/ENA primary metagenome ERZ651165 (study PRJEB26861, sample SAMN08777766) | seawater metagenome | isolation source: coastal seawater | place: USA: Florida | collected...
TACGCCATCCATGTTGCGAACGTACGATCACTGTGTTCATCCGATTTTGAAACAGCCCCAGGGACGAAATCAAAGGAAACACTTTCTGTTCATGCACGCGCAGCATTAATGCATGCCGTGGATCTCAACTCGTTGAGACAATGGTGCGCGCAGCAACAAACAGAGGCCATGCAGTCGTGGTCTTACATCAGGATCCGCTGCAAGGAATGCAGATGGCGTCGGAAACTCCGCAAAAAATGCAGAAACACATCTTCAACAGCAGGCAGAGGCATATGTCGAATGATGGTCAATGCAGTGTAGATCTCCCGATGCAGACTTGTTGTACATCAAGCGAGGAAAACTGCTGCAATGACTCAGCCGCGAACGCACCTGCTCTTGGTCTTCCAGCTCGAAACGCGCGACATCAAAGTGCAGCACACAAGCAATCGCCACGAGTCGTGGCAGTAGTATTCTTGCATGAGGTCGACCTCCGACGGCGGCAATGCGCCCGTGGACAGACGGGACGCAACGTATGTCTCCCAATCAATGTCCACTTTCGGCACCGCGTCACCCCACCGCCGCACCGCCTCGTTGCGCCAACGTGTTGCAGCTTCGGTCTTTGTGACTTTCTTGCTACCTTCGCGGTTGAGACCACCACCTAGCTGCAGCAAAGCACGACGGCTTGCAGCAAGCCACTGTCGCGACAAGTCCAACGTTGTTGCAAGGTGCTCTAAGGACTGCGAAGACGCCTTCTTGCTCCGGACAAGTTCGGCTTTGACGCGAACCGCTTTGCGCGTGGGTTCGCCATCGAAGAAGCGGTCGATCACTTCGCCAGTGTACTGCGGTGCGGCACCCTTTAGTCGACTTGACCGCCTCGACGGTAAGCTTGGCTTGGTCTTTTCACGCTTGACGCGTGCACGCTTCGCTGGCGGAGCACCTGGCAACGTTGCTGCAGCCCCACTTGCAGATGATGCAGTGCTGGCATTCGTAGTGGGGCCCTCGAATTCGGAGCCTAGTCCGAGGCTTAGTAAATACTCGTTGTTGCGCTTGATGTGCTCCAGCCGCTGCTGTTCGTACTCTGACATCTCATGGTCCTCTTTTTTGGCCTTACCGCCCATTCTGTAAAGCTGTGCAAGCGATGACTCGACCGAGCGCTGCACTGATGAGTTGTGTAAGGGATGTGAGGCCAAACGAGATTTGAATCTACACGTCAACCGACTTGGTAAAAGTCGCAGCAGCACAGACTACAGAAAGTCGACGGGGAGTCGCTTGGCTTCACTTTCGTCACGACATCCTTGCGTGGATCGCCCTCGCATTCATCCTGACACAAACATCGGCACTTTAATTTACGACTTGATAATTCATGTTGAGCAATTGATGCTGACGCGCGCAGTTTTCCCGTTTGCAATACACCCTCCACACGAACAAGATCTTGCCCGCCCCCCTTCCTGCAGTGTTGACGGCGGACTACTTGCAACGCCGCCCCTCGCGCGCCTGCTTCGCTCGGCGAGCAGTGAATGCTTGCTTGTTCGCAACCTGTGTGAACCAAGATCTGTCCGACGTGTTCTTTGGGGAGGCCCATTCACGCATTCATCACTGCCCGACATCCATCCATGCACGCAACTGTCGCAACTCGCGCTGGCTCGCCTCAACACTGCGGTTGTTTCACAACTACATCCGCACGTGCGATGCCTCTCGTCACCGTCGCGAGTTCGTTGCGGACGTCGACGGCGCGACGAGGAAGGAGGAGGAAGAAGAGCATAGGACAGTCGCTCGCGAACGGCGATGAAGTTGTCGCGCGAAGCCGAGCCGCCAGCGCGGTAGTTTCAGCGTTGCAGCCTGCAACGATGCGTTGGCGGTGCGGCGGTGCGGCCAACAACGTCACGACGACGACGACGACGACGACGACAACGACGACGACGACGACGTTCGCTCGATTACTTTCCTGTTCTATCTATGACGATCGATGATCGGTTCACGTGTAGATGCGCTAGCGGCGTGCCATTTGCTGACAAATAATACGGACCGCGCGGCGGGGGGGGGGCTGTGCGCGCTGCGCGAAGATGAAGGATGATGACGTGTGCTGCGCTACTGATTCGGGGATGGATGCTGCAGGCAAGTAACCAACGGCAGGACAAAGAACAAGAAAGTGAGTCAACGTGACCACCAACGGGCACGGAGGCCACAGTGGTTTCAGTTTACTACTGTTTCCCTGTATCGCACGCCACGTCTGTGTGGTGTTGTGAGGTGCTAGCACTTGTGCGCAACGATTGTGATGGGCATTGCGACGATACGCACTCTCTTGCATGGAGCTCACAACGATGACAGTGCTTTTTGCGGCGGCCATTGAAATTGTGAGACATGTTCGTTTACTCTTGGTGACCATATTGCGTGCCCACCCGGCCATCGCGATGAGCTCGCGCAGTCGGAAGCGTCCGGCTAAATGCCGTGCAGCCGAGCAATCCGGCCCACTGGTAACGACAGAGGATGTTACCATGTGTCACCACGGCGTCTTTGCCAGCATGTTGGACCGGCAGAGTGTGCAACTGGCGCTTCAAGTTGTTGCTGCTGCAGCAATGAGACGGCGGCGACGTGAAAAAAAGGCAGCTGCGCGACGCCGCAAACAAGAAAAGTTTCTTCTCAAGCAAGCGAAAATTGCTGCAGCGAATCAGATAGATGCCAGCTTTTTCGAGGCGAAAGCGAATCCCAAGCGCTTCGTGCAAAGAGATCCGTCCACTACGACGTCGATCCTGTTTGCATCACGCCCGTTAACAGGACAAGACAAATGGTTGGGCGGCGAGTTGTGCCGCAAAAACGGTGTTATCTACGGAGTGCCTGGTTCTGCGCGCAACATCGTCAAGATTTCTCCCGCTGCCGACGCCCTCGAGGACCCAGTGGTCGACGTGATTCCGTTGCCAGCGGAAGGGCTCCAAAGTTCGCTGACGAACGGGCGGTTCAAGTGGCTTCGTGGCATCGAAGCACCAGACGGTGGCTTGTATGCAATTCCATCCAACGGGAAGCACGTGCTTTTAATTCGGCCGAACGATGATGGAGACGGTGTGTGCACGTCGCAGGTGGCAACCCCGTTCACCGAAGCGCTCAATCTAGTTGACTCTGTTCGTAGGCGAGGAAGTTTCCGTGTTCGGTGGACCATTTGAAGGGACATGGAAATGGCATGGGGGCGTGCTTGCTTCTGACGGAGTATGTTGACGTGGAAGGCGGTCTTTGTAGGGCGATGCTTCGTTTCTGAGTAACTTTTTTCCTTCTTTTCCAGGCCATTTACTGCATTCCGTGCAATGCTACCAGGGTGTTGAAGGTGATCCCAGGGAAGTATCCCCGAGCGGAGCTCATTGGTCCCAAACTTGATGGCAAGAATAAATGGTATGGTGGACTACTCGGTAAGTAGTGCCTGTTTCACTGTTGCGTGATCGGCGGCCTGATTGTCGATTCTTGTTTTCATTGACCAGGCCACGACGGCTGCATTTACGGCATTCCTAACTGTGGCACCACCGTCCTAAAGATCAAACCTGATGCCACAGACGGGAACAGCGACGGGGTCTCGACGTTCGGCACAGTGCCTGAAGGTTTCGGCAAATGGCATGGCGGCGTCGTTGCGAGCGATGGGTTCGTCTGCATGGAATTGAAACGTTTTTGGCTGCGCAGGTTAATTGTTCCTGCTGCACCACATGCCATATGTGCTGTTAGATCCATCCTTGGTATCCCTGCATTCGCAAATAAAGTGCTGAGAATACGTCCCGACACGCAGACCGTGGAAACCATAGGAGAGCCGCTCAATGCTGTGTCTGACAAGTACCGCCAAGACGCCCGGTATAAGTTTGGAGGAGGCGTGCTCGGACCAGACGGTGCAGTGTACGCGTTTCCGAGCGATGCAGACTTTGCGTTGCGAATAGTCGCCAAGGATAGGTCTGTAGAGGTGCTCTCGAATCACGGTCGCAATGAGGATGGCACTCCGTGCCCAACGCCTTTTGTTGCCAGCCATAACAAGTGGCAAAACGGTTTCGTGGGCAAAGATGGCGCTGTGTATGCGATTCCCTGCAACGCACCCGCCGTTCTCCGCATCGTGCCACCAGGCGAGGGCAAGGATGCGGCGGCCGTCGTAGAATTGGTAGGTGGCGACGTCGTCGAGCAATCGTGCAAGATCGGGTTACCTGCCTCGAAAGCCGCAGGTGCAAGTGGCCTCATGCACGATAAGTGGGAAGGTGGCGTAGTCGGCCTCGACGGTGCGCTGTACTGCATGCCGCAAAACTCCAAGTATGTGCTAAGAGTGGACGGGTTGCCAGCGGAGAAGGCAACTGACACGATCGACGACGGTGTTCTTGTTGGAGCCAGAGCAAGCGACGCAATTTCTCCCTCGCACATTCAAAAACACCACATAACGTGACAACTTGAACAACATCTCTCACTGTCCCACCTTTCTCAACGCAGTTGTGGTCCCAATTCGTTGCCACGATACTCGTCGACGACCTCGAATGCACCATCGAACGTTGTCAAATGCTCGTTCTACCACTCTCCTGCATGCAACGGCACCGCACCACCGCACCACCGCACCGCACCACTCCCCAAACCCTAACCACACACACACACACCGCACACAGCAAACCGCGGTCCAAAGTGTTCGCCACGGTGTGTGACAATGTCAACGACAGTGACGGCAACGCGCTCATCACCGCGAACAGCGACGTGTGGAGTGGTCCACTGCTTGGCGTCCATGAGTTTGTTTTGCGCGGGAACGGGAGGCTGATGGCCATCGGCCAGCGACCGTTGTGGCGTTGTGGTGGCCAACGAATGCATTGTTGCCGTTCGACACCTCGGGCAAACAACGTTGGGAGACGACTGAAATAAAGAAGAGAAAGATGGGTCGCATGGACGTTCATAGTTGTGTCCGTGTCCGTCCGTGCGTGGTGGATTTGTTCACGCTGCGGGGGTGAGGGGCGTTTGTGTTGCGCGGTGCGGTGAAGGCGTGCGGTGAGTGATGACGCTTGGCATTCAAAATCACGACAACCACTGTCGCATGAACTCGACAGGGATGGCCAATCCTTGCGGAAATCTCGCGCCGCGTAGGCAATACTGTGTCGTAACTAGTTGCTCGGTGCCTGTTACCACAGGTGCTGCAATGGCGTGTTGAGTGCGATTGATTTATTTGCGTGCACGATGGTCTCAGCTAAGAAAGTTCTCACCAAATTCTCTCGAACCCAACCAACTGCGTGCATGTGCCGCCCCACGTTGCGTGTGGCGACTCTTCTCTCAGTATGCGGTGACAATTGATACGTTATTTCGCGCTGGGGGGCTCGAGATAGCTCGGGTGGGCGGCACCCGTCGTCGGCATGGCGACCGAACAGCCAAATAGTGGCTCTGTGCAATGCGACGCGCCAGAAATCGTTGCCCTCGTAGAGCGACGCCGCGCCGCACGCCAAGCCGGCGACTTCAAAGCGGCTGACGCCATCCGGAATGAGTTACTACACAAGCACAGCATGGTAGTCGAAGATCTTCCCGGCGGCCGCAGTTTCGCGCGTCGTCGAGACGTTGGGCCCAAACGCGGTGCACCTCCTACTCGGCGGGATCCTTCTCAGATCATAGAGACATCTCTACGCAATGGAGGAAGGGACGCTGCTTATTTGCAAGCCACTTCCGTTTCACAGCTAGCGAATGCGGCTCTCGCGTTGGTTAATGATGGAGAAACTGCTCAGCGCGACGGCACTCGTGTTGATGCGGCGTTGCGAAATCTCGTTCAAGCAGCGCATCACCGCCTGCGCGATGTACCAGCGTCGTGCCCCGAGGTCGCCGCCGCACTCGCCGCTGCGAACACAGCATTCACCTTCGCGCTAGCCGGTGTGGTCGACACAACTCTTTACAACCTCTTAGGCGATGCTATCGCCACTACTTTGCGAAAGCGAGGGCGCAAGATGAAGGCTGCGAATGTGATGGCGGCTTTAGAGAAAGTCGCCGCCGCAGGCCTCCACCGTGGGCACGAGTGCTTCCAGGTTGCGCTAGAATTGGTCGCCGCGGACCGCGCCGCTGGCCATCGTCTTGGCTTCGCCAACACAAAGTCCGTCAGACAGCTCGAGCGTGCCGGTGCGCTGTCAACGTTTGACGACCAACCTCTGCTGTGGCTCTTTCGACATGCCACTCGGCAGCGCAAGAGGCGCGTGCAGGAGCTTCCACGCTTGAGTGTCGAGGCGGTGCAAGCAGCCGTGACCTCGCCAACGCATGAAACCAGGGACGCCAGCGCGCAAAAAGTTGCTCGCCTGGAGCTCGATGCTTCGTGTCACGACGTGTTGGACATTGGATGTGGGTTCGGCGTCAGCTTGTTGGGGTTGGCGGACGAACTTCGCGATAGAACTCTGCGGGCACCCCAGGACCATCTTCGTGTCGGCCCCATAGACCTATCGTCGCAGCACTGCAGACTGTTCGGATTCGACTTGAACAGCGCAGCAACGACGTTTGCACAGTCGGCTGTGCGGAGATTGGGCTTGTCAACACAGCACGTCCACTTCGTAACTGCAACGGCGGAAGACGCATTGCGGTGGGCTGGCGCGGATCTCCAATCCGCGCAGCGCCCCGTGTCGATACTGCTGCAGTTTCCAACACCTTTCAAGATATCCGACGCACGGCGCCGGCAACAGGAACAGGAACAGGAGGCACAGAACGACCAGAACCAAAGCAACGAGGCAAGCGAGCATGAGCAGAATCAAAGAACCAGCAGTGGAAGTGCCAACATCAACGGCAACTCGCAGCTTCCGGGCGACAACGACGCATTCATGGTCAACGACCGTATTGTGCGAATGGCCGTGGAGGCCATGAGACGACGCCCCGGAGGCTTCCTCTACCTGCAGAGTAACGTCGAGGACGTGGCCGTGGCGATGCGGAGGCGCATCGAAGTCGCTGCTCGAGGAGTTTTGGTGCCGCATGTTCCCGCGGACGACGCCGTCGACGACCAGCATACACACCACACAGCAACAGCAGGTTCTACGACAAGGCCCGCCGCGGTGGAAACGGCAGAGGCGGCGGCGGAAACGTTGAATTTGCGGCAAAAGCGACTTGCAGAAGCCGCTTCTTGCGGAGGCAGCATCGCGGAATGCGTGGCCACTGGCAGCGGGTGGCTCAAACATAGCCCAATGCCAAGGCGAGCGAGAACAGAAACCGAAGTGGCGTATGCCACTGACGGCAAGCCAGTCTACAGAGTGTTGTTTGTGCATGCACACGGCAGGCGAGGAGAAATGACAACGGAGGGCGTGCCAACGTAGGTGCTTCAGTCAGGTATATTCTGCCTATGATTATCTCCAAGAAAGGGACAATGTCCTGCGTGGCATGGACAAAAAGTTGTCCATCATTCTTTTTTGTGTTGCTTGCTTTGTTTTGTCGTTCAAAACCTTCGACAGCAGTGCCACGATTGTTGTAGCGTGCTAGCCACCGCCGTCACCATTCATGTCGCTCTTGTCACTGCTGGTGTTGCTGGTCTTCCCCTGCACCCTCACCCGCCTCCTTGCGTTGATTCCATACGTGCGTACGTACGATCGCTAACAATACACCGCAGAGTCGACAGTTCGGCCCGTCGCGGTCTCGTCGACGCGTCCACTCGCCAACTCCCGGTGTCGCTGCAAGCATGCGTGCATGGATGTTCCCGAACCGTCTGCATGCTCCCCGCACCCGCACCCCGTCCCCATCTCCCTTTGTCTCTTTGCCCCTTTGCGCAGACGGTCCTCTCCCCCGCTCGCCGGCTCTTCATCTCCTCTCCACAACCTCAGCTCAACAGAGTCCTCCTCAACAAACAGTGACAGCCAACACCAACGAACAGCAAACAGCGACGACGAACGACGAACGGCGAACGACGAACGACGAACGACGAACGACGCTGCAACGTCATCAACCGTTGGTCGTTGGTCGTTCGTTGGTCGTTGGTCGCTGACGGCGTATCGTATCGTATCTAACTGATTTCCCCAGTCGTGCCCATACGAGTGACCCAACTGCGGCAGTCATTCAATCAACGACGACGAACGACCAACGACCAACGACCAACGACGACAAACGAACGACGAACGACGACGAACGAACGAACGACGACAAGTAAACGAACGATGGCAAGCAAACGAACGACGACAAATGAACGACGGCAAGCAAACAAACCAACGACGAGTAAACGAACGACGACAAGTTAACGAACGACGAACCAACGACGATGAACAAACGACGAACGACGAACGACGAACGACGACAAACGAACGACGAACGACGGCAGAGAAACGAACGGCGAAATGGGGTTGACAGGAGGTGACACGCAACGATGACTTCCACCAACAACCATGCCGACTTTCATTGATGAGCCACCAAGGTGGTTGGGAACAGCGAACTGTTGGAGTCCGTTGGCCAGCATTTCATGTCGAGAAGAAGTTGTGCAGCTGGATGAACGACGTTCGTCGTTGGTTGTGGGGCATGCAGACCTCGTCATCCACTTCCATCACGGGACGTTGGTCTTTGCTGTCTACAAGTCGACTCCACCGTTCCTGGTGGACCTGTCTTGTGTTTGTTGCGAATTGATCATTCATTCACTGTTTCATTTGAGGTTCTTTTTCTTGTTTGTCAAATTTCCACTGGTCGTGGTGGGCGGCGCCGTCAATTGCTGCGGTTTGGCAGCCCTGTCGTTTTGCGCGGGTGCCCGTGTCAATCCCATCCGCAATGAGCTCTTGGTACAGCTCGGCCAACGGTCGGCCTTCGAGGTTCGGCGACGGCTCCGAGCGATCGTCAAGACGCGGATTCGAGTCCCGGAAATCGGAGAAGAAGAGCAAGAAAAAGAAAAAGAAGAGCAAGTTGAAGGACAAGAGCAAAGGCAAAGGGCGAGGCACTGATCGCCATTCGAGGTCGCCGTCACCATCGAGTTCGAGACGATCGCGCGTGGAAGAACTGGTGAGTCTCGGCACGAAGAGCATGGATTACACGCTCGACAACCCCTTGGTCTCCGCGTTGATCCGCAAAACCGCAGAGACTGAAAAGGAGCTTCGGCGTGCTCGCAAAAAGGCAGCTCGAGCCGTGCAGGCGGCCGAAGCAGCAGCGGCGGCGACTCAAATGGAGTACCACGCGTCGCCGCCGGTGCGTCATCGCGACAGACGCAGGGGCTACGGTGATGGTATTGACAAGAAAGACGGTGTCCGTGGTCACAGATCGCGCAGAAGCAGAGGGAGACGTGAGTCATCGCGAGGACATCGACGGAGCAAGAGCCCGAGCCAAGACAGTCACTTTGAAGACGGCGACGACAGCGATGTTTCCAAGAAGCTGCGGTTAATGAAGCTCGAGAAGGACACCAGGGAACTGGAGCTGGAACTGCTGCGCTTGAAGAAGCAGCGCGAGCAGCGCGAGATGGACGAACGCAGACGGCGCATTCGCAAACGTGGCGGCAGGTCTTCACGGCAGTTCGACCTTGACGCCTATGACAACGTCGCCGCATCGACGGACGACAACGCGTCGATTGATTCCTTGGACAACGGAGGGCGCGTGCGTGCCGTGGACGACGACAGACTGGCCGCTGGCCGCCGCCGTCATCGTACAGAGGTTCCGGACAAGGAGCTGATCCAAACAATAATAGCGAAAGAGTCTGAAGCGACGAAGCTCCGCCTGGACGTGTCGGCTTTAGAATCGCGTGCAGTGGCTGCCAGCGAGGAGAGCGCAGCTGCTCGCAAAGAAGCGGAGGAGCTGCGCACTCTTCTGCGCCACTCCGAGAAGAAGTTCGAACAGAGACAGGGCGACCTCACACAGCAGGCGAAGGCATACAAGAAAATGGTTGCTGACATGCACAAAGTGCTACTTAGTGCCGAGAAAAAGCGCGCCAGGTGTGTTCACGCAGCCACAGAGCCATTGCGTTGTAGTCTTTCGCGTCGTTCAACCTTGTTGACGGTGGGATTGCATGTCATTGTAAACAGCGAGCTGCAGGAACTGAAGTTGAAGTACGCGAAATTGCAGTCCAAGTTGAAAGATGTCGCGCAACACCAGGCATGCATCATCGACGATCGGCGCTTCCGCACACACTTCCTATTGTCTTACTATGCTACTATGATGGCCGCCGTTTTGTTTCTTATGATTTGACAGGCCGGAGGCAGCTCTCGCAAGATCCGTTCGCAAACCTTGCGACACCAGGACAATAGCAGTGCACATGGTCAGTTTGATGCTGCGGGAGCACTGCGTTGGCTTCGGAGCCTTTCTTGGTGACTCGTTCATCTGCATTTCCTGCACAGGGGAACCTACACAGACGGTGGCAATTGCTCTGTTTGACTATAGTGCCAACCACGAGGACGAAGTGGAGCTTGTGAAAGGAGATCGAGTCGCCATTTTACGGCCGCAAGATTCTGACGGCTGGGTCCTTGTGGACAACATCAGCCGCTCAGGCGGGCACAAACGCACCAAAGGAATGGCACCGCTCAACCTGCTCATGGCCACCAGGCCCCTCCACGACTACGAGACTTTTGTCGTTGCCGCTGGATCGTACACCGCACAGACTCCACACGAGCTCAGCTTTGCAAAGGGACAGTCGCTCATCTTGCTGAGCCGTCCGCGGAGGCGGCAAGCGTTCGCTGCTCGACAGGGTGGTGGGGTCGGTGGTAGCCCAGGAACAGGTTTCGACGACGAGGCGGGCTATGGCGAACTGCCCGACGGAACGAAGGTTGGTATCATGCTAGCTGGCAAGCTGCACTCTGCAAATACGCACGCTGTCAGATATTGTTGAGCAGCGTGTGACGCTTTCGTGCAAATCGTGTGCAGGGTCTCTTCCCGATGGATAAGATTGAGGACCCACTGTTGAACCGTGCTCTGTTCGCCCAAGAAGAGTGAGTACTTGCACGCATGGCGAGAGCGTTGGTTGCAGCACTTTGAACAAACTAACACTGTGTGGGCTTGATTTGGCTTGCGTTGCAGACCGACGTTCAACACGCACCATCCGCACGCGATGCAATCAACGGAGCCTTCGCCCCCAGCATCACCGAAAAATGCCCGCCAAGGTGGTGACGCTGGCATCGGTAACCTTATGGACTTGATTGGGGACAAGAAGCCGTCGCAGCTGAGCACGGGCGCAATACGGGAGGCTTTGTCAAGTGTTGGCATTTCGACACGCTACGACGCTCCCCGTGATGTCCTCGAAGTTCAGCTGCAAACCTTGCTGGACCTGCTGCCCGGCCAAGAAGAGGAACGAATCGGAGCATCAGCCCCTGGTCGTTCTGATTCAGAGGATAGTAACGCTTCCTTCGGCTCACCGCGAAATTTGCGTAGTCCTGCCAACGACAGCCCTGTGGCAAAGGGCGCCTACGCAGTGCAAGAGTTTGACGAAGGCCTTTATTTCCAGCTGGACGTACCGGTGTGTGATTCATTCTGCGTCGCAGAATCATGGAGCGCCACAAGTAAACCGTGTTTGCCATTATTGTTCGTTTGATGTAGGGCGGGTCTTTGGGGATGGCCGTCGAGGACGAGCGCGTTGACAACGAGACACGAGTTGCGGTTGTTGCTTTCCAGCCCCACTCGGAAGCCGAGGAAGCTGGTGTGCGCATCGGCGACTTGATAACTATGGTGAAAGTGGTGGATCCGTACGAAGTGTATGATATCAGCTCACACCAAGACTTTGTGCGTCTGTTCCGGGAACACAAGGATTCGAAGAAAACGCTGATGGTGTTCCGTGAGTTCCGAGATGGGGTCGAAACGCTGCCGGAACCAATCGATTGGGTTGACTCCAACTACCAAGTCGAGCACGTCGTGCCGTAACAATATATAAACATCTGTGTGATTTTTTGTAACAAAGCAGTCCCTCGCAGAAATGAAATGTGAGTTGATTTCTTGTTCAGGGTCGCTGTCGAGCGTCAAGTTAGGTCGATGACATCGTCACTACTATCACTATCCTCGATTTCGTCATTGCTGTCGGGGGCCACGGCTGCGGCGGCGGTGGTTGCCTGAACTCTGTCTCCAAGTGCCTTGCTCTCCGTCGAAACCTCCTCTGCAGCGCTTTCCTCGCGGTGCCGCTTTGCGGCTTTTGCGGCTTTGGCTCGTTCCAGCGCTGCACGCGCGGCCGCTTCACGTGGCGACATGTTGCGCCACCACTGTGGCGTTGACTCCTGCGACGAAGTTGCAGCTGTGTCTGACTTTGCAGAGTGGTCACTTCTCGTCTCACTTTTGCTCGGGTCATTCCACACGAGCACGGTGACCATCATGCCTAAATGGTCGCTGGGGCGACCAACACCTTCGATGGGAACTTCTCCTAGCATACGAATCGTTTTCGCAGCAGCAGCGTCACGGTCCATCGCCAACGGAGCGTTGTCCGTGTAAGCGATTCTTTTGCGGTTGATGAATACACGGTCGAAGCGGCACGTCAGCTCGAACTTCGAGCCGTCGGCCCTTGGAATCATACCACGCCACGTTGGCATCGCGTGCCGGGGACTGCCAAAATGCAAGTATACATCCTGGAACTCGTCGTACGCTTTCAGGACCTGCTTCTGCTCTGCGTTGCGCATGTTGAAGTCCCCACCGCACAGCACCGGACCGTCGAACTTGCTCAACCGACCGAACACTTCGGTGAGCTGCGCGACGCGAATTTTACTGCAGCTTTTGCCGGATTCCAAGTGAGATGTAAGCAGGCGAACACGAACACCACCGACCTCGACGTCGGCAATCAACATGTCGCGCAGCATACCACTTCTCGCCGGGCCCGTGAACGGTCCGCGCTGTGCTTGGAGGACGGAGTGAGCCTTCGAAACGTACATCAGCGTGAAGTAAGGCGCTAGACGTGGGACACCGCCACGGGCACCGGCTGTGCCTGGCACCCGTGGTTCGCCGCCAACCTGCACGTAGAGATTGCGAAAGTGTTGGTCGAAAATATCCGCTGATTCTCTGATCACTTCCTGCAGCAGGATCACGTCGGGCCGTGCTTCGCGCAGAATGCGAGCGGCTGCACGTGTTCGCGTTCGCAGATTCGACTCCCCGAGCCCGTCGACGTTCCATGTCGCGACCTTCAACGCAACTGCACGATCGGGGATGCTAGCTTTGTCGACGCCCGTGCAAGAACCCGCCGTGCGGCTTCGCGTACGTTTCTTCGCAGCACCATTTGTCGCCGTCGAAGACTTGCGCTTAGTGAATGTCGCTGACATCGTGTGCGCAGTGCCCGATGTCGGTCTTCTAGCGACACGGTAATGGCGGGTTGGGAATTCAGGGACGAGATCTCGTCGCAGATCGTTTTTGCTTTCTGTTTTGTGCCTGCACAACAACGACAAAGAAGACAACGTTGCCAACTTTGCGACGTTGAAACTTGCCCAACTTCCAACAACGACAACGACAGCTGTGACGACACCGACAACGGCACGGAAAACCGACAACGACCACGTTAGCAGTCGAGTGGTGGCTTTCATAACTTTACGACAGCGATACCGACACCGACAACGCCACCGACAACGCCACCGACAAACAACACCGACAACACCGACAGACAACACCGACAGACAACACCGACAGACAACACCGACGCCGACAACGACGACGGTAGTGGTCTACTCATTACTTTGATAACTTCACGGCACCGATACCGCCACCGACAACGCCACCGACAACGCCACCGACAACGCCACCGACAAAAACGACGACGAGCGACGACATTGACGACGACGACGGCGACGACGACGACGGATCATTGCTTTGATAACTAAGCATTCAAAACTGCCACGTGTCTTGTGGTTGCACTTTTACTCAATCAACGATACTCTCATTATTACAACTTTCCTACAACAAACGAACGAACGAACGAACGAACGAACGAACGAACGAACGAACGAAGCAGTAAGGTAAGTAAGTAAGCGAGCAGCAAGGAAGGAAGGAAGGAAGGAAGGAAGGAAGGAAGGAAGCAATTTGACAACGTTCCAACGGTGACAACGGTTGGTTCGTTGTTCGTTCCCGAACTCCAACAAAGTTCAAACCGACAAACGACAAACGAACGAACGAACGACAAACGACCGACGAACGGAACGACGAACGACGGACGAACGATACTTTGCAGGTTCCCAAACTCATTTTACGTTTTGCAGGTTCCCAAACTCACTTTGCTTTTTGCAGGTTCCCAATTCTAATAGCCGCAGAGAGCCGTTACTGCGGCGTTACGGCTTGCGGCTTTTACACAGTGTTCGTTCGTTCGTTCGTTCGTTCGTTCGTTCGTTCGTTCGTTCGTTCGTTCGTTCGTTCGTTCGTTCGTTCGTTC
>ENA-OWNT01003681-OWNT01003681.1-seawater-metagenome-genome-assembly--contig:-NODE-3681-length-14206-cov-4.286574_pt1 | contig 14206 bp, 6 predicted proteins | sample MGYA00238136_ERZ651165 | MGnify/ENA primary metagenome ERZ651165 (study PRJEB26861, sample SAMN08777766) | seawater metagenome | isolation source: coastal seawater | place: USA: Florida | collected...
TAACATGTACTATTCAAAATTTAATATTTCTGAATTTGCGTATTCACAAATGTACATTGACCTTACAGATACAGCTCGTCACGTTGTGAGCGCCAGCCGGCCGGCCGGCCGCCGGCCAGTGTCAGTCAACTGCTCCCCACTCACTCACTCACTCACTCACTCACTCACTCACTCACCTTCCTTCCTTCCTTCCTTCCTTCCTTCGTTCTTTCTCTTGTTGGCGGGCGGTGAGCTGACTATCAAAAACGAATCGAATTATTGCGTTGACTGACTTGCTTGCTTCTTGGCGCCCACTCCCACTCCCACACCCACTTTCACGCTCACTCTCACGCTCGCTCTCACGCTCGCTCTCACGCTCCCAACACGCGCGCGGCCCCTCCCTTTTCCCTTCCTCCCTCCCTCCCGCAGTCAGATCAGACACTGTCAGACACTGTCAGACACCGTCACCCACTCACTGACGGCCAGTGAACGCCTGTGTGATAGTGATGATGATAGTTGGGCTGACTGTCAAAGCGGCGCCAGGCAGGCAGGGGCGGGCGAGCGAGCGGGCGAGCGAATGAACGCACAGCATACATAGCACAGAGCACAGAGCCACAGAGCACGCACGCAAGAGACAGTCAGCCAGCGAGCCGTCCGGCGTTCGTTCGTTCGTTCGTTCGTTCGTTCGTTCGTTCGTTCGTTCACGCGGGTTGGGTTGGGTTGGTTGGAGTGGCGTTGTGTGTTGTGCGTTGTGTGTATGCACGCACATACATCACACCACGTTCCTCCCCCCGCTCCTGCACTGCAGCACTCAATGTGTAGTGTGCAGGGTAGGTAGCACAACATCATACTCAGTAGTATCGTTGCTTACTACTCGCGACCATGATCCTACTGCCTGCTGACCCCGTCCCCGCGCACAACCGTGACTGAAACAGTCAAGGGCCGTCACATATTTGAAGACACTGTTGCGGAAGCGAATTGGTTGCGTAAGCACGTCGTTCCGTCCATCTGCCAGACCGTGTGCACTGAGCGTGGCGCCCACGCGTTTCAATAATGACTTCACGGTGCACCGAGTACAACGTCCCCTGTCACGATCGTTGAAACTCGAGCAGTTTACTAGCTTACTGCTGATGTGTGAAAAGCAAACGCCAGCCGCAGCAGACATCGGCGAACAGTTAATACATGCAGCGACGGCTGTTATGTACTTTTCCACCCAAGCGTGAAAGATCAGTGACTGTATCGGCCGTACATAAGGTGGCGGACGGAGAGAAGGTTCGAAGACGGGTTGACAGAGAGCCAGCCGTGGCCTAACAGAGCAACGACGATACCCTGGGAGCAACGTTTGATGACACCGAGTCCTCGGAGGGCAATAATATATTTGCTGGCAAATCCGCCGCAACTTGCCACGGTGGGCGAGCGGCAGTTGCGGACCACGCATGTTGGTTGAAGCACTGAGGATGGACGAGGTCGGATATCGATACATTTGCACAAAAAGGGCACCGAATGTAACACCGGGCAACATGTAAGAACGCGCCACACACGCGTGGGCAGTGGACCCTTGTCGTTTCAATAGCAGCTACGCAACCAATATGGAAGTGCAGGCATCCAACCATGAAGGAAGTGTGCTGGGAGATTCTTCGCGTCCCGCGATGCCGAGCTTGTCCCTGACGGCAGCAGGAAAAGGTCGACAGCGGTCGCGCCAACCCGTATCATCACCCTATTTTTGTGGACTTCCAAGCAGGCCCCCGGTGTCCAAGGGCTACAGGCGGGCGCAAAAGCGCGCTAAAAGATCGCGCAAAAAGTCCCGCCGTGCAAATCGGGGAAGCAGCAACTATCGCCGCAGCGGTAACAACGACGACGACGCCAGCAGCAGCAACAACAACAACAACAATGATGATGATGATGATCATGATGATGATGATGCCGGCAAGGCCACGAGCACCAACAACAACACCAACATACAACGATTGCCCAGCGCGGACTCGCAGGAGAACCGCGTCAAGCGCCGACCCAGAGTCAAGAAGGTCGAGTGTGCGCCAGCACAGCAACGGAAGAGCACAAATAGTGTCCGTGATAGTGGCAATAAACTCCCAACAATTTCGAAGCAACGTCAAGTGACTGGTTTCGTCGCTCCTGGTCCCAGCCGAAGCAGCCAAGGCCCTGCAGTTGAGAGTGATCCCGACGTCCTCGTAATTGATCGCACGCGAGTCCGGAATCGGACGGAGCGTCGTCGCCAACGTAAATCACGATGTCAGACTCGATCCAAAACGAACGAAGGAGGCACCGATCTCACGTTCCGCCGCACACCCCGCTTCTCAGACGCTTCGTCCCCGGTTGCATATCCCGTTCACAGGCCATCAATCCCAACAACGGCAGTTCTGCAAGCTGCATCGTGCGTGTACTCTCCATCGAGTTTGATTCATTACAAGACGGCCGAACGTGCCGCCGCCGTACCAAAGCTGCGCGCGTCCAAAAAAAGAGATCGGCGTGCCATGTTGCAGTACATGCGAAAGCTCCTTGTTCATCGCCGCAAGGATTATCGAGATTTTCTCGACAAAAATGCCACTCGCATTCAAACCATGTATCGGTGTTTCAGAGCTCGCCGTGACATGGAAGATTTGTTCACGTACACCAAGGCCGTCGTGCTCCAACTCTTCTTCCGGCAGAAAAAAGCGTACGAGCAAGTCGCCGCACTCCGTGAAGCTCGACGACAACTGTGTGCACAAAAAATTCAATGTTTGTACAGACAGCGTGTTGCCAAAGACAAAGTCCATGTCCTGCGGCAAGATCGAGCAGCGAAAAGAATTCAGAACGCCTTCCGAGTCCATGCTTTGTATCGACGCAGAATGGCCGCCACAAAAGTACAGGGCGTCCGACGCGCTTACGTGGTGCGACGGCACGTCAAGTCCCTACACAGATGTGCTCGCATGATCCAAACTCGTGTTCGCATAATGCAGGCCAGAAAAGCAGTTTCGGAACGCAGACAACAGCAGCAAGACTTAATTGCGTTGGCATCGAGTCAATATGGTTATTTGTGCGGTCCGTCGTGGACACTTGTTGGCATGAACACCATCGAGGAAGACATCAATCACAAACTTTCTCTCGGTCGTGAACATGCAGCCTGCCAGTGGCGTGTGCGATCGTTTTTGCAGAAGTCACTATTTGCAATCAACTACAACAAGCAACTCCAGGAACTGGTCACTCGCGAACTGCATTCCTGCTGTGAAAGTGGTAGCACAAACGGTATATCTGAAACCAACGAAACTCCATCGCCTGGGACTCGCAGTGCCGATGATGCCCCCGCTGATATTGTGCAGTGGCTAGACTTTGCGTCGGTTTGTGATGTTTCACTGGCCGCTCCAGAGTTGAAGGACGTGCGACAGCAAGTGCTTCAGGTTGTGCAGACCGAGGTGAAAAACATTACTGGCCACATTCTGTCGCACGATTGCTCCGTCGTCGACATCAACTGTGCCCAGAGCGTTATCAACGTCGTGCACCAAATGGGTTTTGCCACTGAGCAAATCCCCGAGCTTGATGAGCTACAGAAGCGGCGCCAATGCGCCATTAAAATGGCCCAAGATGAACATCTTGGTTTATTGGCGTCCGTGAGGCGACTTGCGCAGCAAATCTTTGCGAATCACTCCAACTGGCAAGACACTGCTAGACAGAGTGAACACCCAAATCTGTTCACTCATGTCAGCTGTTGGTTAGCAACAGTTGCGTGTTTGGCAGCTGAGGCGCGTACTTTCGGCGATGAGTATCTACTTCAACAACTGGTGGACGAAAAGAACGAGATGCTGGAGTTTTTGTCATCGACAACGTCTCCCCTTGAAATCACAAGCATTCTCTGTGACGCTTTTGTGTCTGTGATTGGTGATCACTGTCAATATAATTGCACGTGCTCCACAGTTCAAGACCGCATACGAAAGCCATGGGACGATGTTCAAAGCTCTTTGAATAGCCGCTTGCATCGTGAGCACTGCCACGTAACTACGCGGCAGCAACGCGGATTGTTGCTTCATGCTGTCGAGTTGTTCTTGCCTCTTATTGTGAAATTCAACAACAACGCCCAGAAGCTGCACGCGGCGAAGGCGACGCCACCAGCAACTTGTCTCGATGCGGAGAAATTCGCCAGTGTGTATCAGCCATGGAAGATGCGCCCTTTGGATGTTGTGCACATGATTGATGCGATCGACTGCTGTGTTAACGCGATTTTTCAATGTGATGTGCACGAAAGTTGCAGCCATGTCGAAATTCGACTCCGAATGTTGACAGCCCAGGATGTTATCCGTGAGCGAAAGGATCGCGAGAGTGCTGACAAGGGGGCCCACCACCTGTTGAGGGTGGCAACCATTGTGCGAGACAAACTGGCCCTCGCGATCAAGGATGCCGTCGGCCATTGCGATCACGTCAACGACGCGGTGACCGCGCTGGCCGACTTGCACCAGCACTGCGCCAACCACTCGCAATCACTTGTGCTGCAGGACGTCTACAAGACTCCCAGCGTCCCTCCTGCTACAATGGCGGACACAAATGCAGCAACACTTCATCTATTGGCGGTCCTGAGAGATGAGCACCTGTCGAACTCTATGGACAATGAACTGTCCATGAACTGCAAAGAAGCATCCCTTGTTCTTCGCAACGCTGTTGAGATAGCTAGCATCAGTTTGCGTTCGCTGTCCGCAACCACTGCTCAGTCGCAGTCATTCAGCCCGCAATCATCGAGTACTGTCTTCGCCGACATATGGGCTCACAAATGGAATAGTTTGCTTGCCAAAGCATTGTTGCAGTCGCACGCCCGCGCCACGTTGCCCCCAGACTCACAGCTGAATCTTGAAACCGAGATTGCAGTATCAAGCGCGGCATTGGCGCTGTGCTCACCCGCAATAACGCTTCAAATCGGAGATGTTGTTCGAACGCCAGCGGATGTGCATGGAACAATTGTGGACGGTAAAATTGTGCGCGCAAGACAAAACGTTGGTTTTGATGTTGAGTTGTTGCCAGTCAGTGGGGTTGTGCTCGAGTTCATTCCAGCTCACTTGATTGCGCCCCAACATTCGACCTCTGAAACGGCCAGAACGCTCTCTGATTTCCCAAGGCATTTTGCTGCAGATGATATGGTTGACGTGTTCTGCGACGGGTCGTGGCTAGCGGCTCGGATCACAATTTGCAGGCAATGGAACCTCTTCGAAGTAACGTTGACAGATGGAACCAATTTGGTGTTGGTACACGGTGCGCGTCTGCGCCCGAAACGTGCAGTAGAGCTCTCGGAACTTGGGCCAGGTTGCGACATGGAGGTGTTCCACGAATGCTCGTGGCAAGCGGCGCGACTTGATGAAGTTGACACAACGGGTGGCACCTGCCGAGTCACTCTCCTCGATGTCGATAACTACTTGCTGCCGAGTCTTCCGGAGCCGGCCACCATCAATCATTTACGTCTACCTCAGGACATGTGTCGAGTGGGTGCCACTGTTGAAGTTTGCGTGGATGAGCAAAATTTTAAGAGTTGGCAACCTGCAAAAGTCCAAGCAATCGAACAAAGCACCGTCCGTGTGCAAATGGTGAAGACTGGCACTTCAACTAAGCAACAGCGAAACACTGTTCGGCGTCGACTTCCACCTGGGACTTTGAAGTTGTGTGATTTGCCCACTGGTGCGCTCGTCGAGGCAATGTTGGAGCAAGACCAACAATGGGTGCCCGCGCAGATCGACGCGGTATTTTCGGATGCCAATTGTTGCGATGTTCGCTACATCATTGATTCCGAAAATCGATTTACTCGTGCGATCACGCTACTGTCTTCTCAGTTGCGGCCTGCCTTCGGTCATTGCATTCAAGGCGACGAAGTTGAAGTGGCGGATGGGGCTGGTCACTGGCACTCGGCGACGCTTCTTTCCACAGATGGGGCCGCATGCAAAACTGCCAATGCGCAAGGAACAGAATCAGAATCGTCCATTTTGATGATTCGACCACAGCCAAGCTCTTCCAGATTTCAGCTGCAACCCGAGTCACTGAGACCGGGAATGCGTGTAGAGGCAAACATTGATGGTACATGGTGCTGCGCTTCGGTTCAATCCGTAGATGGCCAATGCGTGGAAGTGCTGTCAGACGGCCCGGAGTCGAAGACAGTTCCTGTCTCCCCCTCCAAGCTCCGCCTCAACATTCCGGTGTTCAGTACAAATGAACAAGTTCAAGCCTATGTCCAACCTCGCGACAGTTGGGTCGATGCAGTTGTTGAAGTTGCTTCCGACAATATCTGCACCGTCCGCTTGCGTGATGGCGCCAAGGAGGATGTGCCGGTGAATTGGATTCGACCTGCTCCCGTTTCAACTTCTGTTAAGAAATCAGTAGAGGCGCCCAGCATGAAAGGGGCTCAGTCAAGCAACAATGGATCTCGTGTGCGAAAGGGTAGCTTTGACTCTTTGCATCTGGATGAATTGGATCTTGTATCTGGAATGGAAGTAAATGTGCAGCCGACTTCCGACGGTCCATGGCAAGTAGGCCGAGTCGTGTCCGTTGACAGCACAAAGAGCAGCCCACGCTGCAAGGTACAGATTGACACAGCTGCTGCGAAAACGCGTACTATTGCTGTTCCCTTGAACAGACTTGAACTCGTGGATCGAGTATTTCCAGTCGGCGCTTCAGTCGAGGCAGCAGTCGGCGATGATGCTTTCATCAGCCGCCGCGGTCCGACTTGGCACCTATGCGTTGTTGTGAGCATGGAAGACGAAGGCCTTGCGTACACAGTGCTGAATACCAACACCGGAGAATATCACCAAGCGGTCCCACAATTTTTAATTCGTCCTGTGAAGCCGTTTGTAGTAAACCAGTCAGTAGAGTATCAGACCCCCGACGACACGGGGAGTGACTGGCACAAAGGCGTTGTCACGGCCGTCTACAACAACGGCACTTATGACGTCCATGGCGACAATGGGTCGTCTCACACGGCATTGGATCGCACTATCATGCGTGCACTTCCGAGTGATGTTAGACCGGTGTCGGACACGGAGCAAGACGATAGTAGTTACCGTGGTTCCACTGGTAGTGTTGAGGATCTGCTCAAGTTGCACGCACTGGACATTATTCCCGGCATGCAACTGAAAGTGCAAACAAAGGTTGGTGGCGCATGGCAAATCGGCAAAGTTGAGTCGGTCTCGAACGTCCAGAATAGTCCGCGCTGCACCATGCATATCGATGAAGGCAAAGGAGCTGCGCGATCTGTCACTGTTCCATTGCAGCGGCTCGATCTTGTTGATCGTGTGTTCTCAATTGGCTCTTCAGTTGAGGCTGTTGTCGGTGACAGCTCAGACACTGGTAGCCAGGGCTCTCCGTGGCACTTGTGTGTCGTTGTGGGTGTTGACACTGAAGGTCGCACTTATGATCTTCTGAACACCAACACTGGTGAGCAGCACGATGCAGTACCACAACTGGTGATTCGTGACGTCACAGAGTTTGTTTTGGACCAGTCAGTAGAGTATCAGACCCCCGACGACACAGGGAGTGACTGGCACAAAGGCGTTGTCACGGCCGTCTACAACAACGGCACTTATGACGTCCATGGCGACGATGGGTCATCGCACACAGCATTGGATCGCACTATCATGCGTGCCATTCCGACTAAAGTTAGCGTGGCCGATGTCGACAATCAGTCTTCTGGATCGACTAAGGACATGGGCGACGATGGCGTGGAGGACGCCGCCGCAGAAAAAGCTGAATCTACAAGTCGACAAGGCAGGGCTGCGGGAGTGCACCTCCGTCCAAATGATTTCATCCCCGGAATGGACCTGAATTTGAAATCTGAGAATGGCGGTCCATCGCGACGTTGTGAACTTGTATCGGTCAGTGATAATGGCCAGGGCCCGTGTTGCACCCTTCTTGTGACTGCCGGCGGTAGTGCAGCTCAAACTGTGACCGTTCCGTTGGATCAGGTGGATCTCGTTGATCGTGTGTTCGGCATCGGCGCATCTGTTGAGGCTGTTGTTGGCGACAGTGTCGATTCCGACGCTCCGGGGCCCACGTGGCAGCTGTGCGTTGTTGTTGGTGTCGACAGCGAAGCTCGCACGTATAATCTCCTCGACACAGGGTCTGGAGACCAGCACGATTCAGTGCCCCAACTTAGAATTCGAGACTTGAAGCCATTTGTCATTGGGCAACCTGTCGAGTATGAGACGCCAGACGAGAGCGATAGTGGCTGGCACAAAGGTGTTGTGACGGCTGTCTGTGATAACGGCATGTATGACGTGCTGGATGACAATGGAATGTCACATGCGGGCTTGGACCGCACCTTGATGCGAGCAATAGATTCTCCGGCGTCTGCCTCACTCTCTGCCACCGCCGTGAATCGATCGGACTCGTCCGCAAAACAAGCTGCTGTGGAGCACATCAGGCAAGGAATGGAACTCTTAGTTGTTTCAGACGAAGGCGGACCCCGTGGGCTTGGACAAGTTATGTCAGTAGCGGATGGCACCTGCTTGGTGATGCTCATGGATAACGATCGTCAACAAGATGAAATTATTGAGGTCCCTTACTCTGCGCTCAGTGCAGCTGGCCGCTCCTTCGCCGTCGGCACGGTCGTTGAGGCAATATTTTTGACTGAGTCGGACAGTGACTGGAGCCAGTGCACTATTGTGTCGACTTCAGAAGACAGTTACACACTCCTACGCGCTCGTGATCAAAAGGAGAGCACCGCAACGGAAGTTTGCATGCGACCTGTTCGTCCAATTGATGTCGGAAAAACAGTTGAATTTCGATCTGAGGCAACTTGGCTGCAGGGTTTTATTAAAGGTGTCCACGACTCCACGGGAGCGTACGATATCCAGTGCTCGAACGGAGAGTTGCACCCTGCCGTTGCACCCCAGTTTGTGCGCCAGGTGTTTTCGGACTCGAAACCTTCACGGTCCGAGCATGGGCCCACTGGCCGGCAGTTTCAATCCGGTGATAGTGTCAGGTACACTCGGAATGGATTGAATGAATCCAGCCAAAGTCAACATGGGACATTTGTGCGGTACGAATCGGCAGGGCAAGTATCGGTACAACTGCACAATGGGTGCATTATTCAGGTGCCTTCTGTGGCAGTGGCTGCGCTCACAGGCACAAAAGCGGCGGTCAACAATGGCGATGCCGACGACTCGCAACCACTTTCGACGGCTAAGTTTGTTATTGGCCAAGAAATTGAATGCAGATTTGATGGAGGGGACGACTTCTTTGAAGGAAAAATCACGGCTGTGAATGAGGATGGGACGTTTAACATCGTCTACGACGATGGAGACGAAGAAGAAGGTGTGGCGGAGTCGATGATCCGCGAGCGAGTGATCTCAGAATCTGAGGTTTCCAGTGACAGCGAATATGTTGCCAACGAAGTCCATTCACCCCAGCGCGATCCTCATGAACTGTCCCATGCGTTGAGGTTCCGTGAAGGCGAAGAAGTTGAAGCCCGTTTTGATGGCGGTGTTGACTACTTTGAAGCTGTCGTGAAAGCTGCAAACACGGATGGCTCCTATGCCCTGGTTTACGATGATGGCGATGAAGAAAATGCGGTCCCTCAAGAGCTTATTCGTCGCCGTGGCGCTGATGCAGTTCCATCTTCTACACCAGATTCTGTGCAAAATTCTGCTGATGTACTTGGTGGCGACGCGGATGCAAGTGTCCCCGCCGCATCCACTTCAGTGGCGCAAGGCGACCAGGAGCAAGCGACTGTGTTTCAATTCCATGTCAATCAACAAGTCGAGTGTCGATTTGATGGTGGCGAAGATTATTTTGAAGGCACCATAAAGGCAAGAGATGCGGACTCACACACATACTCTGTTCTGTACGATGATGGAGATGTCGAGAGCGGAGTTATGGAGTCATTGATCAGGGCCCGGCAACTCGACTTGGAGTCAGATGAACAAAATATGCTAGAACAGGCTGTGTTCGCAAGCGGTGAAGAAACGCAAGCAACCGACTCACTTCAACCAGAAGTTGACAAAAATACAACAGACATACCTGCAAACAGAGCTGCGGCTTTCAAGTTTGCCGTTGGTGCTCCCATTGAATGCCGCTTCGATCAAGGGGACGACTACTTTGAAGGTGTCATCGAAGCGCACAACGTCGACCGTGGCACTTACCGTGTAAAATACGATGATGACGACGAAGAAAGCGATGTAGAAGAGTCCATGATACGTGCAAGAGGGGGCAGCGATGGTGAGGGTGATTATGATGACGGGAGCGCAAACGACACAGACAGTGGTGACGAAGCCTACAGCGGATCCGAGGTGTACTCTGATACCGACGACAATGGCGTCATTGAATCTCAAGCCAGCGATGATAACACGGAGTAGTTGTGCTACATGCATTATAAAAATGACGAATGACGCTGGTTATGGAACTTTTGCGCGCTTCCCCGAGCGAACGCAAGATACCCCAACAACAAAATACAAGTAAGTAAACCAACAACTACAAGTAACTAAAAGAGCAATGTTTTGCCAAACACTTTCTCCCCACCTACCCATACGATCAAAGGAATGCTGCACGTGTGTGATCTGGTATGACGGGGTTGTACAACACATCCGCTCCTCAGCCTCCGGTCGTCGTGGAATTCGTGAGCACGCGCACCGCACATCCATTGATTCGACGTGGTCCACATTGCAAATCATTGATTGACACGACATCATCATCATGAACTATTTGTTCGTTTGGAGCGGCACACTGCTCCGCTCCGTCCAAATGGATGCATGCATTGTCAGTCAATCGTACTAGTACGTGTACATTGTACTGCGGACGCCGTACACCACAACACAACAACACAATGACGACGACGACGACGACGACCGACGACCGACGATGGATGACGACGATGACGACGATGACAACGACGGAACGACTGAACGCTTGCTTGCACGACTAAACGACCGAACGACCGCCTGAGTGACCGCTTGACCGGCGGAGTATTCGTTTGTTGTTGTCGGTCTTTGAGGGTGTTGTACGAGGACAACATGATCTTGAGACGACTTGGTGACCCTTTGACGACTTTTGCGACGACTCTGTAGCACGACTCGCGTTGACTTTACGACTCTGTCTTCTGTGACCACCGCTTTGTGACGACTGTGTTGCTTCGGACTGACGCGACGGTGATGGAGGCTGTGACACGGCGATGACTGCTCGACTGCGGTGACACACTGGTGTGCGTTCCGTTGCAAGTGCAGATTCTATGAGACTTTTCGTCTCACATATACATACCGTGCAAGATAACGAGATCAAAAGAAAGTGCGCACGGGAAAGAAAGCTCTGAACGCGCAGCGCGGCCTCATCATTTCTCGCGTACAGATAGCTGCAACCTGCAGGGCGTAGTCGGCTGCAGGTTGTGCCTACCTGCGTGGGTGGTCGCCGGCCTTGATCACTGCCGTGGGGAGCAACAACAATGAGTTCGTGCCCACCAATTCGTGGATCCCGGCGGCACTCGGGGAACAATGCAGATGAATTTATTACGCTGCACAGCAGCCTGACGTCGTCGCTGTTCCAGCCCTCTCCTCCGACTTCGCCTTCGAAGAAGAAGAAGAAGAAGCGGGTGAAGACCGCTCGGCCGGCGAGCCGCCGACCCAGCGGGTCGGCGCGTCACAAAAGACTAATGAGCGCACCGGTTCGACGAGCGAGCGCAGCAAGCAGGCGCGGATCCGCGCAATCGAGGAGCAGCATGGATGCCGGCGACGGCTCCGTGCTCTTGCACTCGAAGCCTGAGGGCGTGTGGGCTGACCAAGCAGCGGAGCTTGCAGACAACGAAGACCTCCTGAGGGAGCGACTCAAGACCAAGACCTTTCAACACGCGTGCGGTAGGACTGGCATCAAGCCGAAAACTCTGCTTCCACGGACGAAAGATCAGATTCGCAAACTCACGGGGCGACCCACCCTCGTATCTGAACTGGAGCTCAAGTTGCGGTGCGAGGCATTCGAGGACGAGCGCCGTCGCCTGCTCATCGCCGTCCTCAAAAACGAGCAGCAGGCCCTCGCGAAGTTCGCCGCCAAAAAAGAATTTGAAGCTCGGCAGGCAACTAAGCTCAGTGACGCGTTCAGGAAACAAATGGAGGAAGAGGAAAAAATAATAGCCAGGATGTCGCAGAATAGGAAGAAATATGAAAAGGTGCTTGAGAAGGAAAACGAGCTGATCGTGGACAGCGTTTCTACGTTCGTCGACAAGACGAAACAGTTTGAGGAGAAACACAAGCGGACGAAAGTTCGGGAGTCTGAGCAAGCTGCTGAAAAGGCCCAACGCAAGAAGCAACGAGAAGAACGTGCTCGGCAAAGAAAACAGAACATGCAGCAGATGCAAGTGGCAGTGCTCGAGGAGCGCGAGGCCAAATTAAAAGCGAAGGACAAAAAAATCAAGCAGTTCCACAAGGAGAAAAAGAAAGCTCTCGTGCCGAAGGCTGAGAGAAAGGCTGAACGTGCTGCAGTTCGAGCCTCGCGACTGGAATCTGCCAAGTCGGCACACGACAAACTGCAAGAGCAGCGCCGACAAGCCATTTCACGGAAGGCGGAGCAAGCAAAGGAGGTCCTAGCTCTCAAAGCGGAACAAATTGCCAGCAACAAAATCCGGCGGAAAATCGAAGCCGAGGCTCGTAAGAAGCAAGCTGAGCGTGTCAGGGAGAGCAAAGCCTTTGAGAGAGCACAGTTGGTTGATAAACTGGAGGCGCGAAAGAAAGAGAAGGCCGCATTGGCCGAAATGAAGCAGGCTCTGTATGAGCGGCGCAAGAAGTTGTTGCGGGAGGAAAAGATTCGGCGGGATCAATGGAAGGCAGCGAACGAGCTGCAGAGGACTATCACACCTGGGCCCGGAGATTACGAACTGCCAGACAAGAAAATCAAGGGCGGAGTTTGGAGCCAATTCAAGGTCAAGTCCGACCTCGACATCCGCATTTCTTTGGGCAAGGACACACCAGCCCCGGGCCATTACCACGGCGAGACATTTTCAACGCTGGACAAGACCGGTGGTGTCATTAACCGCTACAAGCCAAAGAGCGACGTTGAGTGGAAAATGTACCACGCTGCGCAGCAGCCTGGGCCAGGTGAGCACCCGATAGTCCTGGCGCTGAGCGCCAAAGCCTTTTTTGCGCAAAAGGGCTTGGCGAACGTTGAGTTTTGACTAACTTCTGCTGCACACGCTGATGTGAATGCTACAGGTGATTACGACATTGCCGATATTGGCTTAAAAACAGGACCTGCCGCTTCCATCAGCGAGTTCAGTCCACAGACGGATCTAGAACGTCGAATTGCCCTGGGCGCCGATACGCCCGCTCCTGGGGAGAACCAAGCCAATAACGCCCCGAAGCCACCACTCAGCTTCAAAGCTGTGCAGGCGAAGTTCTCGGCCACCAATCAAGCGCTCATGTTTGCTTCCAAGCTGAAGGCTAAAATGGCTCTGCGCGCCGCACAAACGGAACCCGGGAAATAGTCTTAGAAAATGAACAAAACGACTTTGCCTTGTGTTCACGACAGCACTTATGCAAGTGTTGGCATCCTTTCTATTTATACGCGTACGCACGTTCTACGAGTGATTTGTCTCGACGAGCACACCAACTTGCTTCGATCGATTCGTCGTTCAGTTGCCAACACTCCAATTGCCCCGTTTACAGTCTCCTGTGACAGTGTGGTATTGCATGGAGTGTGCTCTGCCAAAGAGCGATCAAAACGCAGTAAACACACGCCGCTCCGTGATACACCATCCATTCGTAGTTTGGCAATGATTCCGGTGCAGCTTTGTCTACGATTGCCATTCCAACAGACTCCAACTGTACTTACCCAATTATGCTTTCATTCTGCTGCTCCAATGTGGTATTCGGTATTCCACGCAGAAGTGTGCTGTACCTGTAGTCTACATCAATCAAAAACTATGGAAACACAAGTAGCGAAACAAAACAAGCAGCAGTAGAAGCTACAGCATCATCATCATCATCATCATCATTATCATCATCACCATCATCATTACCATCATCATCATTAGCAGCAGCAGAAGCAGAAGACGTACGTCCTCCTGCAGCAGCATTGCTGGTGGATCGCGTAAGGTAGCTCGTAGCCCGACCTCGAAGGACAACGAACGCGTGATTGAGTGCAGTGCCGTAAAGGTTCTTTGAAGTCCATTATAAAGACGCGACTTATTACGGTCGATATATGTCCATTATAAATGACCTTCCTTCCTTCCTTCCTTCCTTTTCAAAGTGCCGATTGACGATCGACGCTCAACAATCGCCGTTGCGTC
>ENA-OWNT01003682-OWNT01003682.1-seawater-metagenome-genome-assembly--contig:-NODE-3682-length-14200-cov-3.236140_pt1 | contig 14200 bp, 13 predicted proteins | sample MGYA00238136_ERZ651165 | MGnify/ENA primary metagenome ERZ651165 (study PRJEB26861, sample SAMN08777766) | seawater metagenome | isolation source: coastal seawater | place: USA: Florida | collected...
CCGACTACGCGATCTACGAGCACTGCCTGCCCTTCAACGTCGCCCGCGCCTACGACGAGGCGCGCGGGATCGACACGCCGCGCATCTGGACCGCGCAGCGCGACCTCGAGATGTGGGAGCAGCTGCAGGGATGAGCGCAGAGCGGATCGTCATGCTGGCCATCGGGGCGGTGATCTTCACCGCCTGGGCCGCGCTGATGTTCCGCATGCTGTTCCTGCTGCGCAAGCGCGCCGAGGAGGAGAGCGGCAAACCCTTTCCCGGCCCCGGGGAAACGATGAACCACTGGGGCCGGTTCTTTCGCGGCGAGAGGGACCGCAAGCTGCGCCAATGGCTGACGGGTCTCACCATGGCGCTGTTCGTCTGGATGATCGGTCTGGCGCTGTTGACGGCCTGACCGGTCGAGGGAGGAGAATTCGATGGGATATGACTACAAACCCTTTGCCTACGTGGCGCCGCCGGGCCTGACCGCGCCCGAACCGCGCCACCGGGTGGCCATCGTCGGCGCCGGGCCCATCGGGCTCGCGATGGCGATCGACCTCGCGCAGCAGGGCATCCCCTCGGTGGTGCTGGACGACAACAACGTGGTCTCGGTCGGGTCGCGCGCGATCTGCTGGTCCAAGCGGACGCTCGAGATCTTCGACCGCCTCGGCGTGGGCGAGCGGATGCTGGAAAAGGGCGTGACCTGGAAGGTCGGCCGCAACTTCCACGGCGCCGAGGAGGTCTACAGCTTCGACCTGCTGCCCGAGGCCGGTCACAAGTACCCCGCCTTCATCAATCTCCAGCAGTATTACGTCGAGGAATACCTCGTCGACCGCGCCCGCGCGTTTCCCGACCTGATCGACCTGCGGTTCAAGAACAAGGTGACCGGCCACCGCGACAACGGCGAATTCGTGGTGCTCACGATCGAGACGCCTGATGGCGACTACAGCATCGAGGCCGAGTATTACATCGCCTGCGACGGGGCCGGGTCGCCGACCCGCACCCGCATGGGGCTCGATTTCACCGGCCAGACCTTCCAGGAACAGTTCCTGATCGCCGATATCGAGATGCAGGACAGCCCCTTCGGCGATTCAGATGTGCCCGAGCGCTGGTTCTGGTTCGACCCGCCGTTCCATCCCGGCAAGTCCGCGCTGCTGCACATGCAGCCCGACAACATCTACCGCATCGACCTCCAGCTCGACGTCGATGCCGACGGCAAGGCCGAGGCGGCGGAGGAGAAGGTGATCCCCCGCATCAAGGCCATCGTGGGCGAGAAGCCGTTCAAGCTCGACTGGGTCAGCGTCTACAAGTTCCGCTGCATCAAGCTCGACCGCTTCGTGCACAACCGGGTGATCTTCGTCGGCGACAGCGCCCACGTGGTCAGCCCCTTCGGCGCGCGCGGCGGCAATGGCGGCATCCAGGATGTCGACAACCTCGGCTGGAAGCTCGCGGCGGTGCTGAAAGGCAAGGCGCCCGAGGCCTTGATCGAGACCTACCACGAGGAACGCAGCCACGGCTCGGCGGAGAACATCCTGAACTCCAGCCGCGCCACCAACTTCATGACTCCCAAGACCCCGGTCGAAGCCCTGTTCCGGGCCGAGACCCTGCGGCTTGCGCACAAGTACAGCTTTGCCCGCCGACTGCTGAACTCCGGCCGCCTGTCGCAGCCCTGTTCGCTCGAAGGCATGGCGCTCCAGACCCCGGGCATCGCTCCGCTGGAGCCGGGCTTTGCCATGCTCGACGCTCCGCTGCGAAGCGCGGCAGGGGGCGAGACCTGGCTGCTGAGCGAGGTGCAGGGCCAGTTCACGCTGGTCGGCTTCGGCGAGGTGCAGATGCCCGTGGTCGACGGCCTGCGCCGCATCGGGATCAACCAGCTCGAAACCGCGGACTTTCCGCACTTCACCACCGTCGATGGCCACGGAACCCGGCGCTATGGCTCCGAGCGGGCCTACCTGTTCCGCCCCGACGGTCACGTCTGCGCCACCTTCGTCGCGCCCACGGTGCATGACGTGCAGGCGGCGATGGCGCGCGCGCTCGGCGCGCAACTGCGGCAGGAGATTGCGGCATGAACTACTCCGACGACAAGCTGAGCCCGAAGCAGGACGACTTCTACAACGCGCTGATGGATGCCCACAGCGGCCTGCCCGAGGCCGAGAGCCACGCGCTCAACGCCCGCCTGGTGCTCCTGATGGCCAACCAGATCGGCGACCTCGAAACCCTAAAGCAACTGCTGGCCGCAGCCCGGGACTATGTGAATGACTGACGTGACCCTCTTCGACTTCTGGCGGTCCTCCGCCAGCTACCGCCTGCGCATCGCGCTGCACCTCGCAGGGATCGAGTACGACTCGGTCGCGGTCGACCTGCCGACCCGCCAGCACAAGACGCCCGAGCACCTTGCCCGGAACCCGCAGGGTTTTGTCCCGGTTCTGGATGTCGACGGGCACCGTTTCACCCAGTCGCTGGCGATGCTGGAATACCTCGACACCACCCGCAACCTTGGCCTGCTGCCAAAGGATCCGGTGGAGCGTGCCCGCCAACAGGCACTGGCCCACGCCATCGCGGTCGACATCCACCCGGTCTGCAACCTGCAAGTGGCCGCCTACGCGGTCGAGATCACCGGGCGCGAAGAGGTCCGGCAGGAATGGATGCAGCGCTTCATCCGTCCCGGCATGGTGGCGTTCGAGGAAATGCTCGGTGCCTTCGAACAGTCGCCCTTCTGCTGCGGCGACACGCCGGGTCTCGCCGACATCTGCCTGATGCCGCAGCTCTACAACGCCGAACGCTGGGGCGCGCAGACCGACGATCTGCCGCGCGTCACCGCCGTGGCCGCAGCCTGCGCCGCGCACCCGGCCTTTGCCGCGTCCCATCCGGACAAGTGGAAACCGGCAGGCTGATCGCCTGCCGCGACCCGCTTAGCGAAAGTCGCTCTCGTAGAGGTCGGCGGGCAGGGGCTCGCCGCAGGCGGCCAGTGCCCCCAGCCGGCCGATCTCGTCCGAACTCTTGGCCGCTGCGCCGCATCCGGCGGCCAGCGCCGTGATCCGGTTCGTCTGGTTGAAGATCAGCGGCTTGCCCGAGGGCGAAAAGCTGGTAACGCAGGCGCCATAGGTCAGGGCGGTGTGCCCCAGCCCCGGCATCAGCCGCAGCAACACATCCGCCTGCGCGTCACCGACATCCCGGTTGCCGCCGCTGCGGAACCAGTCCTTGATGTCCTGCACCGTCTCCAGCACCACGTCGACCGGATCGCCCCCGATCTTGATGTAATGCCGTCCGTCCGGGTAGCGCACGGGCGGCAGGATGTAGGGCTCGATGCCATCCTCGAGCGGTCGGTAGAGCACCGAGGGCATCTGCTTCAGCCGCGTGGCCTCGGCCTCGGGAAGCTCGAAGAAGGCGATGGTACGGGCATAGACGGTCAGCGGCAGCGGCTCGGGCAGCAGCCCGTCGGCATTGCAGAAGGCACCACAGGCCACGATCACCTTTTGCGCCCCGTACTGCGCGCCGTCGGCACAATGAACCACCGCTCCGCTGTCGGTTTCCTCGATGCGCAGCGCCTCGGTCGGGTAGAGATCGGCTCCGCCTGCGGCCGCCGCCGCCATCTGCGCCGCCACCAGTTCGCGCGGATTGATGTGCCCGGCACCCCGCGCCTCGTGCATCGCGATGATGCCCTCGGGAAAGTCGAAGTAGGGAAACCGGACCGCGAGTTCCGGCCCGCTGAGCGCCTCGAACGCCACCCGGTTGCGCAGCGCCACCCGCATGTTGTCGTCGATAAAGCTGCTGCGCGGTCCGCGCTCGGGGCCGGCCATCAGCACGCCGACGGGGTGATGAAAGGTCCGCTGCCCCTCGGCGGCGATATCCGCGTAACGGTCCATCGACTCGATCGCCAGCCGAGACCAGTCGGCGTTCGCGTCGAGCGCGCGGGTGATGCGGGCCGCATCGTAGTGGCTGGCGAAGACGCCGGTGTGGCTGGCGGGCGCCGCCGGTTCACCGGGTCCGATCAGGGCGACCTTGCGGCCCATGCGGGTCAGATGCCGGGCCGCCGCGCTGCCCATCATGCCTGCCCCGACAACGATCACCTCGTACTCTGTGCCCATGCCGCCCCTGTCTGCCGTGAAAGTGGATGCAAGATGGCTAGCCCCGCGCCGGGGCCCGCGCAATGGCTTCCGCTGCAAGGCTGGTTTGCGTTCAGGGACGGTCCTGCGCCGGGCGGGGCCCGTCCGGGGGAAGGCTGCGGCAGAATTGCCGCAGCGCCGCGGGCAAGGTCGGCAACCGGACCCGGTCAGGTTGAATCCCCCGGTAGGCTGCGAAACAACTGCGCGCGTGGGGGGGCAGATCGCCCAGCAGCGGAGCGAAACATGATCGTCGCCGAATCCATCGGTTTTGCGGGAACGCACAGCATCTGCGATATCCTCACCGGCATTCCCGGGGTCGAGGCCTCGCACGGCACCCAGAACTTCGAAACGAGGGGACCCATCGGCACGCCCGCCCAGACCCCGGAGGCTTTCGTCGACAGCATGTTGCGCGCGCGCGACTCGGGCAGCCACCCTGTGGCCCTGCACACCAATTTCCCGCCGGTCGCGATGAAGGGCGCCTGCGACACGCGCGGCGTCCGCTACGAACTGCTGGTCCGCGCGCCCGAGCGTCAGATCGACAGCTGCTATGCCTGGGCCATGAAAAAGGTGCTCGATGGCGATGCCGCCGTGCTGCTCACCGCGTTCAAGATGGCGGTACAGCCCGCCGCCGAACTGCGGCTCGAGGCCAACCTGCCGAACCTCGTCTACATCTTCGCCGCACGCCACGTCTGTACCTTCAACCTGACCGCGCTCGCGCTCGGAGCGCCGATCGTGCAGATGGAGGATGTGCTGAACCACGAGTCCGCGTTCCGTTCCGCCTTCGACCTCGCCGAGGCCGGGCCGATCGCTCATTTCGAGGGCGAGGCGATCCATCGCGCGTCGCACCGCGCCGATTCAGGGCTTCAGGCCGTCGCCGAGCCCGACCGTGAGGCGATCCGCGCCGCGCTGCCCATCGTCGTGGGCGCGCACCGCGTCAGCATCGAGGAAATGGGCAAGCTGCTGGGTTACTGACCCGGCAGCCCCGCCTCAGTTGTTGAAGAGGAAGTGCAGGACGTCGCCGTCCTTGACGGTATAGCTCTTGCCTTCCGCCCGCATCTTGCCGGCTTCCTTGGCACCCTGTTCCCCGTTGCAGGCGACATAGTCGTCGTAGGCAATGGTTTCCGCGCGGATAAAGCCCTTTTCAAAGTCGCCGTGGATCACACCGGCGGCCTGCGGGGCCATCGTGCCCTGACGGATGGTCCAGGCGCGGGCCTCCTTCGGGCCCACGGTGAAATAGGTCTCGAGGTGCAGCAGCTGGTAGCCCGCGCGTATCAGGCGGTCGAGCCCCGGCTCGTCCAGACCCATCTCGCCAAGGAACATCTCGGCTTCCTCGTCTTCAAGCTGGCTGATCTCTTCCTCGATCCGGGCCGAGATGATGACATGCGCATTGCCCTGCGCCGCGGCCATCTCTGCAACGGCGGTGGAATGGGCGTTGCCCGCTGCCGCCTCTTCCTCCGAGACGTTGCAGACGTAGAGCACCGGCTTGGTGGTCAGCAGTTGCAGCATCCGCCACGCCTTGGCGTCCTCGGCATCGACCTCGACCACGCGGGCGGGCTTGCCGTCCTCGATGGCGGCCTGGGCCGCGGCCAGCAAGCGATCCTGCTGCTGCGCTTCCTTATCGTTGCCCTTGAGCTTGCGCACGAGGTTGGCGCGGCGCTTCTCGATGCTCTCGAGGTCGGCCAGCATCAGTTCGGTCTCGATGGTCTCGGCGTCGGCGACCGGATCCACCCGGCCCTCGACGTGGGTCACGTCCCCGTCCTCGAAGCAGCGCAGCACGTGCGCGATGGCGTCGACCTCGCGGATGTTGGCGAGGAACTGGTTGCCAAGGCCCTCGCCCTTGGAGGCGCCCTTCACCAGCCCGGCGATGTCGACGAATGTCATTCGCGTGGGGATGATCTGCTTGGAGGTCGCGATGGCTGCCAGCTTGTCCAGCCGGGCATCGGGAACCGCCACCTCGCCCACGTTGGGCTCGATGGTGCAGAACGGAAAGTTGGCCGCCTGCGCCGCGGCGGTTCTGGTCAGCGCGTTGAACAGCGTGGACTTGCCGACATTCGGCAGCCCGACGATCCCCATCTTGAAGCCCATCGGCCAAATCTCCGAGATTTTTGCTGGGCTGCTTCTAGCAGGCTTGCCTGTAGGCGCAAGCACGACGCCCGGTTCCGCGAACAAATGAATGCTCACCATGCCTCTGGTACATGCGCGGATCAAGTTTACATAGGGGGAAGTGACGGATAACACAAAGCTTTCAGACCGCCGAGGCCACGATGAAGAAACTGCTGATTGCCGCTGCCCTTTCCCTGACCGCCGCAGCGGCCCACGCGCAATCCGTCACCTTCGGTGCCGGATACGCGGATTTCAGCGACGCGCAGTCCAAGGACACCGCGCGTATCGCCCTGGAATACCACTTTGCGCCGTTCCACCAGGGTGCGATCTCGAGCTTTGCGCTGGGCACCATGGCAAGCGTGGACAGCGAGAGCGACTATTTCGTCGGTTTCGGCGTGGTCGGAACATGGGACCTCAAGAACAGCTGGTTCATCGAGGCGAGCGTGATGCCGGGCTACTACAACGAGGGCAACGAGCTGAACCGGCTGGGCGGCAAGTTCCACTTCCGCTCGCTCTTCGGCGTCGGGCGGACGCTGGCTTCGGGCGACAAGGTCTCGGTCGGCCTGACCCACATGTCCAACGCATCGACGGAAACGCCCAACCCCGGCGTCAACGCCCTGATGCTGCGCTATACCTTCGGGTTCTGAGCCGGACGGAAAAGCCGCATTGATTTCCCCCGGCAGTTTTGGCATGGCAGGCGGGATCAGGAAGGACATCCGCCCATGACCCGCATCGACGCCAAATTCGCTGACCTGAAGGCCCAGGGCAAGAAGGCCTTCGTTGCCTACGTCATGGCCGGGGACCCGGATTACGACACCTCGCTCGAGATCGTCAAAGGTCTCCCTGCGGCGGGCGTCGACATCATCGAACTGGGCATGCCCTTCACCGATCCGATGGCCGACGGCCCCACGATCCAGCTGGCCGGTCAGCGCGCCCTTGAAGCAGGGCAGACGCTGGACAAGACGCTGGAGATGGCGCGCATTTTCCGCGAGACGGACGACAGCACCCCCATCGTGATGATGGGCTACTACAACCCGATCTACAGCCGCGGCGTCGACACCTTCCTGTCGCAGGCCAAGGAGGCCGGGATCGACGGGCTGATCGTCGTCGACCTGCCCCCGGAGGAAGACAGCGAACTCTGCCTGCCCGCGCAGGCCGCCGGGCTGAACTTCATCCGACTCGCAACGCCGACAACCGATGACGAGCGCCTGCCACGCGTGCTGCAGAACACCTCGGGCTTCGTCTACTACGTCTCGATCACCGGCATCACCGGCTCGGCCGAGGCACAGGCGACCGACGTCGGCCCCGAGGTCGCGCGGATCAAGGCGGGCACCGATCTGCCCGTGGTCGTGGGCTTCGGCATCAAGACCCCGGAACAGGCCCGCTCCATCGGCAGCGTCGCCGATGGCGCCGTGGTCGGTTCGGCCATCGTCTCGCAGATCGCCGCCGGAAAACCGGTCGCCGAGGTACTGGATTTTGTGGCGGCACTGGCCCAGGGCGCCCACTCCGCCTGAATCTTGCCCTGAAATGACCTGTTTGAGGTCAACGGTCGGCCATGTCGACCGGGCATTGTCTGAAAATCGTCAACGGTTTCAGGACATCCCCCGGCATGTCTCGACTGAAATGGATACCGCTTCTCTGCGCGCTGATCGGCACGCTCTCGTCCCCCCTGCAGGCCGATAACGCCACGCGCGTCTACAGCGGACTCGAAGCGCAGGCGCTGCGCTGCGCCGCCTACTTCACCTACTCCACCTACGTTCTCGAACAGCGCGGCCTGCTGACCTGGGAAAACCGCGAGGAGGGCGCCAAGCACGCGACCGAGATCCTCGGCCGCTACGTGGGCGGCACCTACGAACAGAAGTTCCAGGCGTTTCAGACCATGCTGCGCCGGATGCCTGCGGAAGACGCCGCATTGATCGACGAGTCCCTGCGCCACCTCGGCTGGTGCAGCGAGCGTTTTCTCGGCTGACGCCGGGCCCCTGAAAATACACTCCGAACGCGCTTTACCGTGCTCCTGCAAGGACTAAGTCCCTAGGGGCAGCGGCGCCGCGCCGCTTGCCACGGGCTAACCCGCCGTGCGACGACTCGGGCAGGGCAGGCCGTTTTGCGGCAAGTGGGAGCGGATCGAGTGCTGGACGGAGGGATCGAGCAGGACGCGCTGCATATCTGGACGGTGGTCGTTCCGGTCATCGCCCTGCTGCTGCAGATCGTCGGGGCCATCGCCGCCCTTCTCTCGCTCAAGACCGCGCGCACGCCGCAGGGCGCGGTGGTCTGGGTCCTGTTCCTGCTGGTGCTGCCGCTGATCGCGATCCCGATCTACGTGGTGCTGGGGCATTCCCGCTATCCCGGCTACGTCTCGGCCCGCCGCTCCTCCAAGACGATGATGCGCTCCCTGACTGAGCTGCGGAACGAGAACCCACCAGATTACGAGGCGACGGGCACCCGGCTCAAACCCTACATGCGCGGTTTCGAAACCATGACCGGTCTTCCGCTGACCTCGGGCAACGCGGTGCGCCTGCTGATCGACGGCGAGGCCGCCTTCGACGCGATCTTCGCCGCCATCGACGCGGCCGAGCACTACATTCTCGTGCAATACTACCTCGTCCTGCACGACCGCATCGGCACCGAGTTCCAGCAGCGCCTGATCCGCAAGGCCGAGAGCGGCTGCAAGGTCCGCTTTCTCTATGACTCGCTGGGCAGCCACGGGCTTGATTCAGGCTATCTGCAGGCGCTGCGCGATGCCGGGGTGCTGGTCGAGAACTTCCACTCGATCCGCCGCGCCAGCAACCGGCTGCAGATCAACTTCCGCAATCACCGCAAGATCGTCGTCGTCGATGGCACCATCGGTTTCGTCGGCGGGCTGAACGTGGGCGACGAGTACCTCGGGCGCAGCGCCTTCTTCGGGCCGTGGCGCGACACCCACGCTGAGTTGAGGGGGCCGGTGGTCTCGGAACTCCAGCAGGTCTTTTCCGAGGACTGGTCATGGGCCACCGACGAGAAGCCCGAGCTGAACTGGAACGCGGGGGCGCAGCCGGAAAACCTGAACGCCATGATCGTGGCACCCGGTCCGGCGGACGAACTTGAAACCGGCAGCATGTACTTCTGCAACGCGATCAACGCCGCCCACAGCCGGGTCTGGATCGCCACGCCCTATTTCGTGCCGGACACCGACGTCCAGACTGCCCTCTGCGTGGCCGCGCAGCGCGGGGTCGAGGTGCGCCTGCTGGTCCCCCAGAGGCGCGATCACTGGCTGGTCTGGCTCGCGGCCTACGCCTACTTCGACCGGATGCTCGATGCGGGGGTGAGTCTGTTCCACTACCAGGAAGGGTTCATGCACCAGAAGGTGATCCTCGTGGACGACTGCCTTGCCTCGGTCGGCAGCATCAACCTCGACAACCGGTCGTGCCAGCTGAACTTCGAGGCAACGGCGGTGGTGCTCGACAAGGGGTTCGCCGCAAAGGTCGAAGAGATGCTGCTGGCCGATTTCGCCCGCGCCGCACCCTACGTGATCCGTCTCGACGACATGCCGAGCCTGTTCAAGCGCTACGGCGCGCGGGTCGCGCGGCTCTTTGCGCCCATCCTCTGACCGGCCTCAGCCCTTGTCCGGGTGCACCGTCATGTCGAACCAGATCGGCAGGTGATCCGACCCGCGGCGCGCCAGCTTGGACTGCGCCACCCCCACCGCCACCGGCTCGATGCGCGCACCGTGGGCGATCCGGTCAAGCTGTCCGCGGGGCAGGCTGGAATGAAACGTGCGCCCCGGCGAGACAACCGTAAACTCGTCCGACAGGGGTTCGAACCCGCGCTGCACCGACCATTCGTTGAAATCGCCCGCGACCACGGTGTTCTCCGTCTCCTCCCGGCTCAGGTGGTTGCGGATGGCCGCCAGCTGCCGCCTGCGCCATTGCCGCAGCAGCGCGAGGTGCGCGCCGATCACCGTCACCGACTGGCCCTTGCCGGTCCCGATCCTGGTCAGGACAGCGCCGCGCGGCTCGAGGCTCGGCAGTTCGATCCGGTCGGTGTCGAGAACCTTCAGCCCCTTGCGAAAGAGGATCGCGTTGCCGTGCCACCCGATGCTGACGTCGTTGATTGCTAGGTCCGCGATCCGCAGGTCCGTCTCGGCCTCTATGAGTTGCCGGGGCAGGGCAGCGGGGCGCGGCCCCAGCCTGCGGTCAGCCTCCTGCAGGACCACGATGTCGGGCTCGAGCTCGTTAAGGATGTCGAGGATGCGGTGTGGGTTCCAGCGTTGGTCCAGTCCTACCGCCTTGCGGATGTTATAGCTGACGAGTCGTATCGGCATGGTCGCGTGTACTGGCCTTCCTGCTTACATGACCTGACGCGAAACATACCGCGTCGGTTCCCCGCTGACAGGCAATTTGTGCAGGATCGGGCAATTCTTGAAGACCCCGGGGCCAATTCTGCCCTGCCTGCGACAAGATGGGTTCGCATTGCCGGGCGGCGGCGCTAAGACTCGCCTGCGCCACCACGCGCGCCCGTCTCCACGACGCGCCGGAAAGGAAATTCCATGACTTCGATCACCACCATCCCGCTCACGCACAACGACGGCACCCCCGGCACCCTCGGCGATTACGCCGGGCAGGTCCTGCTTGTCGTGAACGTCGCCTCCAAGTGCGGCCTGACCCCGCAGTACGAGGCGCTGGAAGCGCTCTACCGCGAGAAGGCAGAGCAGGGCTTCACCATCCTCGCCTTCCCCGCCAACAACTTCAAAGGGCAGGAACCCGGCACCGACGAGGAGATCGCCAGCTTCTGCTCGCTGACCTACGACGTGACCTTCCCGCTGTTCTCCAAGATCAGCGTCAAGGGCGACGACGCTCACCCGCTTTACCGCGAACTGGTGCAGATCCAGCCCGCCGCCACCGGCGAAGGCCCGATGCGCGAACGGCTGGCAGGTTTCGGCGTGGACACCGGGGCACCCGAGGAGGTGCTGTGGAACTTCGAGAAGTTCCTCGTCGGCCGTGACGGCAAGGTCATCGCCCGTTTCTCTCCGGACGTGGCCCCGACCGACGAGCGCCTCGTCGCAGCCATCGAAGAGGCCCTCGCGGCCTGATCCGACCCACGACACGGACCGGCGCCCGAAGGCGCCGGTCAGCACTCGGACGGTGCGCGCGACAGGCGGCACCCTTATCCGGGCCGAAACATGGCATCCCTGTGGCCCCGCCCGGCGATCCCCGCCGCAACCGGGCAACACTGCGCCGGTCCCGCTTCGGCAGGCACAGGTTCTTTCCCTTTAGGTTCAGACGCTTTCGCGGCGGTCGGCGGATAACCTCCTAGCCGGTTTCGCACGCCTGGCAGGGGGAGGAGGGGTCACAGAATCTCCCCTTTTCCCACCTATCCAGTTTGCGCCGAGTTTTCTGCCCATTGCCCCAAGAGGATACCTGATGGCTGCCACCTATTCCGTTGAAGATCTGACAGCATCCGCAATCTACACCAACGACCGGACGCGCGCCTACACAGGCAGTTCGGGTGATTACCTGAGCATCGACCACAAGGCCAAGTTCGCCCAGTCGCAACTGACCATCTCGCTCAGTTTCTCGACCGACTGGCTGCCCGGCGACCGTGCGCTGATCTCCAAGGATGGTGCGGGCAACGCTGCCGGGGACTTCACGCTCTGGGTCAAAGACGGTGCGCTTGTCCTCAGTCAGGAGAACGGAGAGACAACCCAGTGGCTGCGCGTGCCCGACTTCGTTCTCGAAACGCACACCACCTATCAGCTTGCCCTTACCCTCGGCGAGAGCGGTCTCCAGATCTGGGTCAACGGAGAGATGGTCGCGGCAGAGCCGTCCTTCATTCAGGGCCTCGAGACCAACCGGAACCCCCTCGTGATCGGCGGGACGCATTACAGCGCGATGGGCGACGACGCCCACTCGCTCTTCCGGGGAACGATCGGCGACGTCCAGATCTTCGATGAACAGCTTGGCTCCGAAGACATGGTCACGCTTGCCGGACTGGTCGATCCGGCGCTCGCCATGACCGCCGAGATGTCAGAGGAGATGGCGGCGCTGTCCCCCCTGTTCGAGCAGGTGCACCACGGCAGCGACACGCTCAAGGAGATCCTCGCAGGCTTCGGCATCAACGAACACGGCCACATGCACGGCATGATCGACATGATCACGCGCGGCGGCAAGGACAACACCGTCAGCGGCACCGCGATGGCGGACGGCATCAACGGTGGCGGCGGCAACGACACGCTGAACGGCCTAGGCGGCAACGACATTCTGCAGGGGGGCTACGGCAACGACACCCTCAGGGGCGGCGCCGGCCGCGATATCCTGGACGGGGGCGATGGCGAGGACAGGCTTTACGGCGGAGCGGGCAACGACCTGCTGATCTCCCGCGCGGACGGCCGCGAGGGCGCGATCTACTACGATCCCGACCGCGACGAGGGCGACCCGCTCAACGAGCTGACCAATGGCAAGCTCTATCCCGACCAGCCTGTCCCGGCGGACGACGTGCTGACCGGCGGCAAGGGGGCGGACATCTTCTACTTCCAGACCCTGATAAACGCCAAGGAGCGCTACATCCGCAAGCACACCAACGACGACGGCACCATCAACTGGCATGGTGTAGCGGGCGAGAACGACAAGCTTCACGACCACTGGGTCGATACCATGGGCAACGACGTGGTGACCGACTACAGTCGCGCCGAGGGCGACCGGCTCGTGATCGAGGGGCACACGACCAAGATCCTTTCGATCACCTACGGCGACAAGAACGGCGACGGGGTGATGGATCACTCGGTCATCACGCTCTACTCCGATCAGGGGAACAACGGTGGGGCGCACAATGACGACCGTCTGGGCACCATCACCGTCTATGGCGACCTGGTGAAGCGCTCGGATATCGAAACGACCTCCGCGCCCGCCTATGGCATCGTCTCCACCATCGCCGACCTCGACGAGGCGCTCGCGCCGGCCGAGACGGCGGAAGACGGCGGCAAGATCAGGATCGGAAACCGCCTGCTGGTGAACATGGACGACCTCGATCCCGGCACTGGCCGCGCGCCGGTGCTTGCCTTCGCGGGCAGCCATGACTTCTCGCCCGACGAACCGGCCCCGCTGGTCTTCGATCACAGCGACGCCCTCGGGATCAGGAAGGGGACCATCGCCTTCTCGTTCACGGCCAACGATACCGGCGATTTCCAGGCCCTGTTCTCCAAGGATGCCTCCGGCGACGGCAAGGGCCACATCGCGGCCTACATCAACGAACTCGGCTCGCTGGTCGTGCGCATTCAGGATGGCGAAGGCAGCCACTACCTGTCGGCGGACTATGCCGTCGAGGTCGGCGAGAGCTATGACTTCGCGCTCTCCTTCGGGCCCGCCGGGCTGGAGCTCTACCTGAACGGCGCGCGGGTGGCCTACGAGGAGGACCTGACCATCAACCTCGCCGCGAACACCGAGGCGCTGGTGGTCGGCGCAACAGGGTGGAGCAGCACGCCGGGCACCACCAGCATGATCCACAGCTACTTCGACGGGACCATCTCGGACTTCGCGATCTACGACCGCCAGTTCACCGGCGAGCAAATCTTCGGCGACGACCCGCGCGACGACTACGCCTACTTCGACAAGGTGATCTCCCGCTACGACTTCGCCCGCAACGATGGAGACCTGGCGCTCAAGCTCGGCACCGAAAAGACCGTAATCGGCGACGATGTGGCCTTCATCTCCTTCCGCGACACCGTTCTGCGGCCCGATGAGGTCCAGTTCGGCTCGCGCAAGGCCGACACGCTCTACGGGCGCGACGGTGTCGACGTCATCCTCGCCAAGGACGGCAGCGTGCGGGTCTTGGACTTTGGCCTCGCGCGAGCTACGGGTGAGCGAGCCACCACCGAGCGCTTGGCCGCGATCCGCAGTGCGGGCGTGGACGAGGCGAGCATCTCGTCCTCCCTCTCGGCCTCGGTCGGCAGTTCCAACGCGCTCTCCGCCGAACTCACGCGTACGGGCGGCGTGATGGGGACGCCGGCCTACATGGCGCCCGAGCAACACCTGGGTCTC
>ENA-OWNT01003683-OWNT01003683.1-seawater-metagenome-genome-assembly--contig:-NODE-3683-length-14198-cov-5.078040_pt1 | contig 14198 bp, 11 predicted proteins | sample MGYA00238136_ERZ651165 | MGnify/ENA primary metagenome ERZ651165 (study PRJEB26861, sample SAMN08777766) | seawater metagenome | isolation source: coastal seawater | place: USA: Florida | collected...
GGGGTTCCGCTCCCAGGGCATCGACCATGGGCTCCCAGCGCAGAAAGCCGTCGTCGGAGAGCTCCCGGGCGCTGCGAAACAAGGGCGTGCGCAGCAGGCCGTGCTCGCGCGGGTCGAGCAGCTCGTCGGTGAGCGAGAAGCCCGGCAGCTCGGCGGCCCCCGACAGTCCCGCGGCCCCCGCACACTGCAGGGTGTCCCCTTCGCGCCGCCACAGGCTCACAGCGCCCGCGCCCAGACCTGCCCGCAGCGCCCGCGCCACTCCATCGGGCCCCGCCTGTCGCTCCAGCTCCACGAGAACGCTGGCCCTCAAGGTGTCTCGCCACCTGGCCAGCCCACCGGCCAGGGCGGCCATCACCCGGTCGTGTACCCGCTCCACCAACGCCGACAGCCGACCCCGCTCGTCGGCGCCCAGCTCAGGAGGGCCCGGAGGCTCCGCCCAGGCGGCCGATGCAGACCGCCCCGCCAGCACCACCACCAGGTTGCGCCGGGAGCGGCTCCAGCTCCGCGACAAGGGGCGCCGGGCCACCGTCCACGGTCCCTGGCCCACCCCAGCCCCCACCTCGGGCAGCCCCCGGGCCTCGAGCAGCACCCGGAGTGCATCGGGTCCCGCGATGCGCCGCACCACGGCTTGTCCGGCACCCGCGGCGGGGGTCATCGCCTCGGCCGCCACCCAGTCGTAGGGCAGGCCCTCGGGCGGGTGTTCGGACACCCCGGCATGGCGGGCCCGTCGGCGTCCGCCTGGCACCGCGAGGTCCCACACGAGGCCATCGTCGGGGTCAGGAAGGTGGACACTCACCTGCGGATGGCCCGTCGCCTCGGACACCCCATCGAGGATGCCGGCCGCCTCCTGCGCCGCCCAGGCCGCCGCTTCCTGGGCACTGGTCACCGGCCCGGTCGCCTCCAAGGGGGTGCGGGACAGCGTCTCCACCAGGCGCTCGATGGTGCGCCGCCAGGCATCCGCCCTCAGCATGCCGGCCACCGCGGTGAGGAAGGGACGCAGCGGCAGATCGGGCACGGGCACTGGACGCAGCCGGGCAGCCGGACCGAGCAACAAGCAGAAGCCGGGGCGACGTCCGCCGATGCAGAGGTCCACCACCACGCTGTCCCGCAGAGTCCACAGTGCCGGCGCCTCCCCGGGCGGTGGCGCACTCCGGGTGAACTCCCTGGCGAGTCCACACAAGCGGCTGTGTTGTCCTTTGTCCCCCACCCACTCCAGAGTGCCACCGACCTCGGGCAGGGCGGTCGAGCGCACCGCGCCCTCCGACGCCACGGGGAGCTCTCCGGCAATGCACAGCCCGACGGTGTCCACACCGAATGCACCCACCAGCTCGGCCACGCTCAGCAGGCCCGCCCGCCGGCGTCCTCCCCCGGTGCCGGCCGTCGACAGCAAGGCCTCCAGCGGCACACCGCCGATGGTGCCCTCGGGTGCGGCGCCACTCGGCAAGGCCAGCGGGGCCAGGAAGTCGTCGGTCGGCTCGCCCATGGGTGCTCCAGCTGTTGTGCAGACTGGTGCATCATGCCCCAGGTGCTACAGCCCCGTGTTGAGCAGCAACACCGCCCGGGCATCCCCCGCGGCGATGCCGTAGCTCGTGACCCACAGGTCGACCCGACCATCCGCATTGACGTCGCCAGCGCCAGACATGCCCGTGCCGAGCGCCTCTCCCGGCACGTCGGTCTCGATGCGGGCGGCGGCAGCGTCGTCGATGAGGTGCTCGGTGGACGCGAACCAGTCGGGACTCTGTCCGAAGGTGTAGACCGCACCATCCAGCACCGAGGGCTCACCGTCGGCGTCCCAGCCGCCGGCGCCGACGGCGAGCTCGTCGCCCACCGAGGTGAGCGCGAGGCCGAACAGGTCGAATTCCTGCCCTGAGGTGAGGCGAGTCCAGGCGGTGCCCGCGGGGGCATCGGACAAGGCGGGTCGGTCACCACCGTAGATGGCGAAGTCGCCGATTTCCACGACATACACGGAGGCCGGCAGAGTGGCATCCTCCTCGAAGTTGCTGACGACCACCTCGAGCGTGCCGTCGCCATCGAGGTCTGTGGTGGTGACGCCCACCCCGACATGCTGGTCGGCATACTCCATGGCCACACCCAGCCCGAGGTCGAGCGCCCGCACCTCCGCCACCATGCCTTCCTGGGCGCGCAGCTCGTCGCCAGGCAGCACGTCGAAGCCGCCCCCATCAAACGCGGCATCGGAGCGAGCGGGCGCGGTGGCCACCAGGTCGTCCATGCCGTCGCCGTCGAGGTCGGCCCAATGCACCACCTGTCCGTAGTCGGTGCCTTCCGGCAGGTTCACGCGAATGCCGAGTGCTTCGAGGATGTCGCCGCTGGCCCCGTCGGGCTCCGGCATCACGTAGAGCACCTCCTCGCTCGTGCGCGGAGCGGCGAGCACCTCGTGGCCCTCGTCGCCCCACAAGCCCACCGCCAGCGACTCCACGCCGTTGTAGCCGGTGAGTCCGCCGTCGGCGATGCAGCCGACGTAGCCCGCCGCATCATCGAGCAGGTCGCCGTCGGCCGGCAGCGCCTCGTCGAACCACACCACCGCGCACTCGAAGGTGCCGGTGGGCGTGGCGACGGGCCCACCGGTGCCAAGGTAGACCCGCGCCCCATCCAATCCGAGTGCCATGGAGCGGCCGAGCTGGGCGTTGACGACCCCCGCGACCTGACCGGTCTGCCGTGCGGAGAATGCGAGACGGTCGCCAGCCGCGTCTTCCTCGTAGCCCGAGAGCTGGAGCACCAGGCCCGCGGGGTTGCCGGTGCCAGCCCCGAACTCCTCGTCGGGCGCCCCGAGCAGCGCCGCTCCGTTGGCGCCGTCGTCGAAGCCACCCAGCACCGAGAAGCCGAACTCATCGTCGGTGGCCACGCGGCTGTAGGTGACGGCGTCGGTGGCGATGTCGGGCGGAGCGCAGGCCTCGTCCCCCCCCGAGCAGTCGTTGTCGAGGCCGTCGCCGCACACCTCCACGCCGGTGGGATGTACGTCGCCGCGCAGGTCGTCGCAGTCGTCGGCGAGCTCGACGAAGCCGGCCACCTCGGTGCACAGCTCCACCGCCACGGTCGCATCGCCTGCGCCATCGCCATCCGCATCCGCGTAGCGGATGAAGGGCGCCGGGCAGTCGGCCTCCACCAGCATCAAAGAGTCCACCAGCACGCCATTGTGTTCAACGGGCGGGGACGGTGCGGTCTCGTCGGCTCCACACGCGGCGACGCCGACTCCCCACGTCGCCAGGCACGCCCACCGGGCCATCCTCACGCTGCCGGGACTCCACATCACGCTCGCTCCACTGGCCGGCGGAGACCGCACCGCCCCACCGCACCACCCTCCAAGGGTAGCCCTTCGGCTCCGTTTCACACAGGCGCTGTTTCGTCACCAGTCGGTGCGCTCTCGAGCCATCGCCGGGCCACCCGCACTACCTGGCACCGAGTCCGCTCACCCTCATGGCCGCATGTGCAGGTCCACCGGGAAACGCCCTCCCCTCGCCGCACCACCGGGCTACCCCGGGCGCATGTCCTCCCGTCCCATCCCCCGCATGGTGCGCACCTACGCCTGGCCCCACCGCTGGAGCTACGCTGCGGGCTTCGCCGCCCTCGCCGCCACAAACTGGCTCACCGTCGAGATCCCGATGCGCATCGGCGAGGCCATCGACCACTACGCCAATGGCGCAGACCCCCTGCCTGCCATCAGCTGGGTGGGCGCCATGGGCGTGGCGGTCATCGTTGTGCGCACCCTGTCGCGGGTGCTCATCTTCAACCCCGGCCGCTCCGCCGAGTATGCCCTGCGGAGCGACCTCTTCAGCCACCTGATGCGCCAGCAGCCCAGCTTCTATGCCTCGCGCTCCACCGGCGACATCGTCTCTCGGGCCAGCTCCGACATCACCTTCGCGCGCGTGCTGGTGGGCTTCGGTCTCATGCAGGCCGTCAATGTCACCCTCGCCCTCGGCATGACCGCCTGGAAGCTCCTCGCGCTGTCCCCTCTGCTCACCTTGTGGGCCGTGCTTCCCATCGGCGTGGGCATGGTGGCCGTGCGCTCCGCCATCGACCGCATCTTCAACCTGCACCGCGCGTCCCAGGAGCAGCTCTCCGACCTGTCCGACCACATCCTCGGCAGCTTTCAGGGCATCGCCACCATCCAGGGCTTCAACGCCGAGCCCCGCTTCCAGCAGCGCTTCGAAGACCGCAATGAGGCCCTGTTCCGCACCCGCACCACAGCGGCCGCCCTCAGCAGCGTGGCCTTCCCGGCGCTGACCTTGTCCGGCAGCATCTCGGTCTTCGCCCTGCTGTACGTCGGCGGTCCCATGGCCATCGAAGGCACCCTGTCGGTGGGCAGTCTCGTGGCCTTTCAGGGACTGCTGCTGATGTTGCTCGCCCCCTTGCGGTCTCTCGGCTGGATGATCTCCGTCTTCCAGCGCGGACACGTCTCCCTCGAGCGAATCTTCGACCTCCTCGACGTGCCCATCGACCGTCCCGAGGGCGACTCCCCGGCCGAGCTGCCGCCTGCCGGTGGACCCGCCTTCCGCGCCCGCCAGCTGACCTTCGCCTACCCCGACGAGCCCGACAACACCGTGCTGCACGACATTTCCGTCGACATCCCCGCCGGCTCCGTGGTCGGTCTCTTCGGGCGCACCGGCAGCGGCAAGTCCACCTTCATCCGCCTGCTCACCCGGGAGCACAACCCACCTGCCGGCACCTTGTTCGTGGGCGAGCAGTCCGCCGACACCGACCTCACGCGCGTCGACCTCGATGCCTGGCGCAAGCGCCTCGCCGTCGCCCCACAGCGGCCCTTCCTCTTCTCCGACTCCATCGGCGAAAACATCGAACTGAGCGCCCGTCCCGACGACCTGGCCTCCGAGGCCCGCACCCCCGTCGACCGTGTCCGCCGCGACAGAGCCGCCGAGCTCGCCGCCCTCGGCCCCGACCTCAACGCCCTGCCCAGCGGCATCGACACCGTGGTGGGCGAGCGCGGAATCATGCTCTCCGGCGGACAACGCCAGCGGTCCGCCCTCGCGCGCGCGTTGTACAAGGACGCCGACGTCATCGTGCTGGATGACGTTCTCAGCGCGGTGGACCACGAGACCGAGCGCCGCCTCGTCGACGCCTTGTCCAGCCTGTCTGTGGCCGGGCGTTCCCCCACCACCTTCATCGCCAGCCACAGGCTCAGCGCGCTTCGCCACGCCGACCTCGTGCTCGTCTTCGACAATGGCCGCCTCATCGACCAAGGCAGCCACGGCCAGCTCACCACCCGGCCAGGTCCCTACCGCGACACCTGGCTCGCCCAGCGTCCTGAAGGCCACGCCTCCGCCGAGGAGGTGGCCGGATGAGTGCCCCCACCACTCCCCCGAAGACCTCCACAGACGCGGCCGAGCGTTCCAGCCAGTCCGACCTCACCCTCCTGCGCCGGATGTGGCCATTCCTGCGCCCCGACGCCTGGACCCTCGGCGTTGCCCTGCTGCTCACGCCCCTCATCGCCGGCCTCAGCCTCGCCCAGCCCGCCCTGCTCAAGACCGCCATCGACACCCACATCGTGCCCGAGAAGCTCGATGGCCTGCAGGATGTCGCCCTGCTCTACCTCGGTGCCGTGGTCGCCGCCTACGTCTGCGAGGCCCTCTACTCCCTCGTGCTCGCGTGGGGCGGACAGCGCACCATCGTCCGCCTCCGGGCCGCGCTCTACCGCCATGCCCTCGGCCTCGCCCAGCGCTTCTACGACCAACAGCCGGCCGGCAAGCTGCTCACCCGCCTCACCTCCGATGTGGAGAGCCTCGGGGAGAGCCTCCAGGCCGGCGTCGTCACCATCGTGCTCGACATCATTCTCATCATCGGCATCCTGGGCGCGATGCTGGTCTTCGACTGGAAGCTCACCGTCGCCCTGGTGCTCCTTGCGCCGCCTCTGCTGGGCGCTGTGGAGTTCTGCCGCCGCCAGCTCCGCGAGCTCTACCTGGTCACCCGCGAGTCCCTGGCCGAGGTCAACGCCTTCATGGCTGAGCGAGTCGACGGCGTGCGCATCGTGCAGCTGTTCGGCGCCGAGGACCGCACCGAGGCCCGCTTCGACTCCCGCAACCGGCGCTACCGCAACGCCACCCAGACCGCGAACGTCTACGACGCCACCATGTTCGCTCTGGTCGACGGGGCCGAGCGCATCTTCACCGCCGCTCTGCTGCTGTGGGGCTCCGGCATCGTGGCCGGCTGGATGGGCATCTCGATCGAGCCGGCCTCCGTGGGCCTCCTCGTCGCCTTCATGGACTACCTCACCCGCCTGTTCCGGCCCCTCCGCGAGCTGTCCGGCAAGGTCACCGTCATTCAGCGGGCCATCGCCGCCTTGTCCAAGGTCTTCTGGCTCCTCGACGCCCGGGACAAGGTGTCCGACCCCGGCGGACCCGCCCCCGAAAAGGCCGGTCACATCGCACTGCGTGACGTGCGCTTCGCCTACCGGGCCGACACCGAGGATGTCCTCCACGGCGTCAGTCTCGACATTCGCCCGGGCGAGTCGGTCGCCCTGGTCGGCGCCTCGGGCTCCGGCAAGACCACCCTCACCCGCGTGCTCGACCGCTCCTACGACGGCTACCGCGGCTCCATCCAGATCGGCGGAGTGGAGCTGTCCTCCATCTCGCCCAGGGCCCTGCGCAGCCGCGTGGCCAGCGTGCGGCAGGACATCCACGTCTTCCACGACAGCCTGCGGTTCAACGTCGACCTCGCCCACCCCGACATTCCCGACCACCAGCGCGAGCGCGCCGTCGACCTCGTCCACGCCCGTCCCTTCGTGGACCGACTCGGCTGGGACAAGGTGCTCCGAGACCGCGGCGCCGACCTCAGCGTAGGCGAAGGCCAGCTCCTCACCTTCGCCCGCACCATGGCCCACGACCCCGACTTCATCATCCTCGACGAAGCCACCGCCTCGGTCGACAGCCTCACGGAAGGCCGCGTCCAGCACGCCATCGCCAACATCCTCCAGGAAAAGACCGTGCTGGTCATCGCCCACCGCCTGTCCACCATCCAGAGCTGCGACCGCATCGCCGTCATGGAGCGCGGCCACGTCGTCGAGGTGGGCTCCCATGCCGAGCTGATGGCCGCCGGCGGACGCTACGCCGCACTCGTCGAAGCGGGACAAGAGGTGGTGGATGGCCACAAAGCCGGGCAAGGTGAGGCCCACAGCGCCACCTGACCCCCGCCCGATGATGCTGCCGCGTCATCGCCGCAAGAACAAGGGGGGTGTAGGCTGGGCGCCTCGTCATGCGCCCCCCGCGGCATCGGGCGCAGGAGTCCTATATGGTCCAGTCCCCTCGCCTCCTTCCCGCGCTCGCTCTGCTCCCCTTGTTGGCCGGCTGCAGCCTGCTCGAGAAGGAGTACGACAGCGGCTCGAGCACCGACATCAACCGGGATGGCGACGGTCTGTCCGACGAAGACACCGCCGATGACGGTGGCGGTGACGGGCGTCCCGGCGACGACGGCACCGACCCCGGCGATGATGGTGGCGGCGACGACGGCGGCGACGAAGGTGGCGACGACGGGGGTGGAGACAGCGGCAGCGGCTCCGGTGGTGACACCGGCGAGACCTCCCGCGTCGACTGCAACCCCGGGGCCGTGGCCCCCATCGCGAACATCGACGAGTGCGTGTCCAGCACCCTGTCGTGCGGCTCGTCCATCATCACCACCACCCAGGGCGGCAACATGGTGATGAATGCCGACGACTACCTCGGCTGGTACTGCACCCCCTTCCCCGAGGGCGACTACAACGGCCCCGAGCGCACCTTCAATGTCACCGTGCCCGCCGGCATGAAGGCCACCTTCGCGCTGGAAAGCCCCTGCGATGAGCTCGACATCTTCGCGCTGCGCTGGGAGCTGTGGATGACCGACGAGATGTGTCCCGAGTACAACAACTCCGTGCTGGAGTGCGAGGCCGACGACAGCCGCGCCGACGGCAGCGTGGAGATTGTCGCCGACCCCACCCGAGACACCAACTACCTCGTCATCATCGATGGTCCCGAGGGCCAGCAGCAGCCTTTCGCGCTCGACATCACCTGCGAGGAATAGCGTGGGTGGGGGGGACACACGCTTCATCGTCGCCCTCGCACTGCTCGCGAGCGGCTGCGAGATCAAGTTCGACAACGGCGACTCCAGCGGCGACGGCCCGCCCGGCAATCCCTCCGGCGACGCCAACATGGCCAACGTCGACTGCGACAACGTGCCCGACCCGCCCGTGTGGTCCGCCGACACCTGCATCGCCGACACCCTGTCCTGCGGCGACACCGTGCGGGCCGTCAACACCGGCGGTCCAACCCAGCTCCAAGGCTCCGAGTACGCCAGCTTCTGGGCCTGTGCGGTGGTCGGCGAGCAGTCCTACTCCGGCAACGAGCAACACTTCTTCTTCACCCATCCCGGCAACGGCGACGTCACCGTCGGCCTCGACAGCCCCTGCGAAGACCTCGACCTCTTCGTCATCCGCTGGGACGGCGACACCTGCCTGCAGCCCGACCACAGCATCCTCGAGTGCGAGGGCTCGGTGGGATCCCGCGGCGGCACCGTGAAGATCTGGAACAACGAGCCAGTCGGCTACGTCATCGTGGTCGACGGCCCTTCGGGCGAGGAAGGCCCCTACGCCGTCACCCTGCAATGCGGCTGAACCGCACCCCTGTCCGCTCGCGCCCATGAAGGTCTGACAATAGGACCGTCAGACGGCATCCTCATTGGGTGCACCGGAGGCGACGATGCGAGCAGGGGTAGCGACGACGGGGGGCCTGGCGCTCATTCTCACGGCAGTCCTGGGGACAGGCTGCGAGATCAAGACCGACAACGGCAGCGACTCGTCGGGCACCACTTCGGGCTCTGGAAGCGGGTCGGGCTCCGGCTCTGGATCGGGCTCCGGCTCCGGCAGCGGCTCGGGGTCCGGCAGCGGCTCGGGTGACCCCGGCATCGTCGACGTCGACTGCGAAGACCCGCCCGACGCGCCCATCTGGGATGAGTCCACCTGCATCGCCGACGACCTTGCCTGCGGCGACACCGTCACCGCCATCAACACCGGCGGCCCCAGCATGCTCGACGGCTCGGAGTATGCCTCCTTCTGGGCCTGCGCGGTCGTCGGCAGCGAAGACTACAGCGGCAGCGAGCAGCACTTCAGCTTCACCCACCCCGGCACCGGCGACGTCACCATCGGCCTCGACAGCCCCTGCGAAGACCTCGACCTGTTCGTCATCCGCTGGGACGGCGGCAGCTGCGTGCGCGAGGGCCTGTCCATCATCGAGTGCGACGGCGCGGTGGGCTCGGGTGGGGGCTCGGTCACCATCTGGAACAACGAGGCGGTCGGCTACGTCATCGTGGTGGACGGCCCGAAGGGCGAGGAAGGCCCCTACGCCGTGTCGCTCACTTGCCCATGAAAACAGCCTGACAGTGGCCTTTCTGGGCGAGCCCCTCCCGCCGGTCGGGTCGGGCCCTTCCGGGGGTCGCCCCCCAAGCCGCGGCGAGCCCCCAGCAAGCTGAGGTCTCCCCACTGGGGGCTCCGTGCCTTCCGCCTGCGGCTCCAGACACCGGCCTTCGGCCGCCCCTCCGGTCCCTCTCGCGCACCTCCCACCGGCCCGGACCCCTTGCACATGCCGCCCCGCATCCCATCGTGGTCTGACGCCGTCCGCCGGGCTCGCGCCGCAGCAGACCCCAGCTGGGAGCGCATCCTGGCGCAGGCCATGGCCGATGATCCATCCGGCCGCGCCCACCTCGCCCGGCTCCGCTTCGCCCTCGAAGACCACGACCTGCAGGCTGCCCAGCGCCTCATCGAGCACCCACCCCCGACCCCTCCGCCGGGGTGGAAGCGGAGTGTCGCCCACTGGCAGGAGCGCATGGGCCGGGAGGTCGAGTCACTGCAGACCATCGCCGCCCACGCAGACCGCCAGGAGCTTGCCCGGCGGGCCGCGCGCCTGGGCGATGTGTGGTACGCCGCCGAGCTCGCAGACCCGGCGCTGCCCGAGTCCTACGAGTGGTACTGGGCAGCCGGCACCCTCGCCGAGCACCGCCAACACCTGCAGGAACTGGAACCAGTGGACGCCGGCCCCGTCTGGAAGGCGACCCAGCAGCTCCGTCTCGGCGACTTCGACCGCGCGCGCCAGCTGCTGGCGTCCGAATCGAGCCCCGAAGCCGCCCTGCTGGTCGCCAGAATGCAGGTGTGGGCTCGACAGGATCCCACCCATGCCTTGGCGGAGGCGAAGCGGCTCGGCGCAGACCTTCAGGTCCGCAGCACGCTGGCCGCCGCCCACCTCGCAAACACCGGCGACTGGGCCGGCTGCCTGCGCACACTCGAGCCCGGCATCGCGGCGTCCACCGACCCGGTGCGCCTGGCCTGGTGTGTCGAGGCGCTGCTCCGGCTCGACCGGGCCGAGGAGGCCCGCAAGCTGGGCGGCCGGATGCGGTCCCTCAAGCAGCACGCCAGCGTGCCGGTCACCGTGCTTCAGCACTGGACCCACCTGCCGAAGCGACACCGCCCGACCCGCCCCGACCACCTCGCCCTGCTCACGCGCATCTGGGCGCCAGAGCGCGTCCCTCGGCGGCATGCCTTCGCCCGCACGATGGACCTCTTCGGCGGCCACCGGGGCCCCGGACTCGTGGTGCTTCGCAACGGCCGCTTGAGCCGCCGCGAGATGCCGAAGTCCGGCTTCGTCATCGGCCCACTGCTCCAAGCCATCATCCGCACCCGTGGCTACCGGGCCGCCAAGCGCCTCTTTCGGGAGCACCGGGGCGTGCCACCCATGCCCGACGCCCTCATCTTCGAAGGCGAGCTCGACCTGTGGTTTGGCGAGTATGACGTCGCTCAGCGCACATTCGAGCGCGCCATCTCGATTGCGAAGGACACCAAGTGGGCCTGGATCGGACTCGGCGCCACCTGGCTTCTTCGGGGGCAGCCCGCCCGCGCGATTCAGGTCTGGAGCCGCCGCTTCGTCGACTGCCCCACCCTTCCGTGGCGCCCCCGATTGTTCAACCGACAGTGGCCAGGCCCCACCCTGTGGATCTACCTCGCCGAGGCCCAGTTCCGGCTGGGCCAGCGCACCCGGGCGATGGCCACGGCCGGCAAGTGTCTGCGGGACAAGCCACGCCGCATTTCCGCAGTGCTGCTCATCGCACGACTGGCGGCCGACAACGGCGACTCCGACCTGCTGCGGAGTGTGCTCGACGACCTGGCCGAGCGCCTCCCGGGCCTCGCCGCCGTCGCCCGCCTGCACGAGGGCACACCCGAGGCCGCCCACGACCGCCTCCTGCTGGCGTGGCGTGGCAACCGCAGCTCCAACCGAATCACCTGGCGGCGCGGAGACGCCCTCGACACCGCGGCCTGGTCCCATCCCAGGTCAGAGCACATCCGCCGTGCGATGGCGCTGTCCGATGCGGCCTGGTCTCGGTACGAGTGGCGGAGCTGAGTCAGCCCCGCAGCGCCGCCAGTGGGTCGTCCGCCACGATTCCCCGCACCACCACGCTCGCGCAGGCCAGGCCGAAGGTGCCGGTCACAAAGCCCGCCGTCCCCCAGATGACGTTGCGGTCTTCGCAGGTGTGTACGTCGTTTTCGCCGTTTGGACACACGCACGAGAAGCCCTCGTCGCCGTCGTAGGCCAGCTCGACCGGGTCGCTGAGGAACTCGTCGCTGTAGACCGCGGGCAGCGCCCACTTCTTGTCGCCGCGGGGAAAGTCGTGCTTCTGGCGCAGGATCTTGCGCAAGGAGGCGGCCAGCGGGTCGACCTTGGTGCGGTTGAGGTCGGCGACCTGCACGCGGGTGGGGTCCATGCGTCCCGACGCCCCGGTGGACACCACGATGGGGATGCCCCGGGCCTTGCAGGTGGCCACGAGGTGGGCCTTCGCGGTGAGGTTGTCGATGGCGTCGACCACCCAGTCCGCCCCGGCAAGCATGCGGTCGGCCATGCGGGCCTCGTAGAACAGCGGCACCGCCTTGATCTCCGCCGCCGGGTTGATGCGCCGCAGTCGCTCAGCCAGCACACTCGCCTTCGGCTTGCCGACATTGCCCCGCATGGCCTGTAGCTGCCGGTTCACGTTGGTGACGCACACGAGGTCGAAGTCGACGAGGGTGAGCCGGCCCACGCCCGAACGGGCCAGCGACTCGGCGGCCAGGGAGCCCACCCCGCCCAGCCCGATGACCACGACATGAGCGGACTGAAGGCGCGCCATGCCGGTGTCGCCGAACAGGCGCCCGATGCGGTCGAAGCGGCGGTGGAGGCGAAAGCTGGGGTCGGGCGTCATGGGGACTCCGGCCGTGGGTCTGGTCCACCCGAAGGAGGGGCGGACGACGGCTGTGCTCAGCCCGCCCTATCCAGACCGAACAGCCGACGCGCGTTGTCGGCGGTCTGCTGTCCCAAGACCGCGGCGTCGACGCCCCGCAGCTCGCCGAGAACCCGCAGCACTTCGAGCACGTCCACAGGCTGTCCCGGCTCCCTCCCCCGGCGCGCCACGGGCTGGTCGGGGGCGTCCGACTCGACGAGCAGGCGGTCCACCGGGATGGCCAACAAGCCCGCCGTACGCTTCGCCGACCGTCGCCAGGTGACCGGACCGCCGACCGACACATGCAGTCCAAGGTGGGTCCAGGCGCGTGCCTGCTCTGCAGAGCCGGTGAAGCCATGCACCATGCCCCCGGCCTCCGGAAGTCCGTCCTTCTCCAGGACCCGCATCAACTCGGCATCCGCCCCCACGCCATGCAGCACGACCGGCAGGTTGTGGGCCCGCGCGAGTCCAAGCTGCGCCCGAAAGGCCGCCTGTTGTGCCAGCCGCGCTCGGTCCGAGCGCGCCACCCGAAAGTCGAGCCCCAGCTCCCCCAATGCCACCAACCCATCCGGTCTCCGTGCCAGCAGCCTGGCCAGCAGGTCGAGCTCGCTGTCCTCGGAACATGTCCCGACTGACCATGGGTGCAGCCCAGCAGCCCCCACGGCCTCTCCACCGGCGTGGGTCCAGCAGGCGATGGCATCGGCCTGTCCCGTCCAGCCCGACGGGCGCACCCCCGCGACCATCACGCCGAGAACACCCTGTGCCAGGGCATTGTCCACCGCACCAGCCCGCTTCGTGAGGCGGTCGAGGTGACAGTGTGCGTCGAAGGCACCCACGCCTCAGTCGAAGCGCGCCCGCACCTGTCGGCAGGCCGAGCTCTTGTGGTGAAGGCCCTCTTCATCGACCAGCCGTCCGAGTCTCTTGCCGGTGCGGTCGATGGGCTCGTTGGCAAAGAGCTTCTGGAGCTTCTTGCCCCAGGAGGTCTTCACCTTCACCAGCTTGAACTTCGCCTTGATGTCGTCTTCGCTGCAGACGGATCGGGCGCACTCCATCGTCACCCGGCAAAAGGCGTCGAGCTCCTCCAGCTCCTCGTCGGTGATGGGCACATCGGGCGTGTCGTAGCTGCGCTTGGGCGGCGGCGGCGGCGGCTCCTTCGTCTTCTTGCCGGTGTCCTCGCCGGTCTTCGCAGGGCCCGTGCAGCCCATGGTGGTGAGGCTCATGGGCGCGACCACCAGCACCATCGCCAGCAGCAGACCTGGCCGGGTCCACGCTGTCCTTGCTTCCAGGTCCATCTGCGCCTCCTGTCCCGAGCGTATCGCAGGGGGCACGGTGCCCGCTCCTACCGAAGGTGTCGGACGGGGAGCCCGACACGTTGATGTCCTCGGCGATGCTCGTGGTCACGGGATGTCAACGGAGGCCCCCCGTCCGCGCGGCCCCGAATGAAGGCCCTGCCCAGGCGTCGGATGACCACGCCGGCGGTCGGGCGACAGCGGAGCGGGCAGACCCTCTCCTGAATGTTCGGTGGCCCCTGTGGATGCCCGTCCACTTCGCCCGACCGCCGGTTTCTCCACCTGTCTGTCCGCTACCCGCGCCCCAGACGCTCGATGCGCACAAAGCGGTTCGCATCGTCGAAGGTGACGCGAAAGACGCCCAGCACGCCGTCTTCGGTGACGAAGCGCTGGAACACACGGGCGGGCAATCGGATGCTGCGGCCGTCGATGGACGTCGCCTGCACCGACTGGATCTCACCCCGGTAGAACCGCAGCCACTGGTCTTTGGACAGGGAGATGGGGAGCACGACGGAGGGCATGGTCCGCCAATTATCTCGCCCGCAGACGAGTCGGCGGGTCGGACCCATCCCGCAGATGTCCCCGACCCACCCTCACACCAGAGACGTGTCGGTCAGCGTCCCTGCCAGGCGCCCAGGGCATCGAGCAAGGGCTCGGGGTGGCGGCCGTTCTGCC
>ENA-OWNT01003685-OWNT01003685.1-seawater-metagenome-genome-assembly--contig:-NODE-3685-length-14195-cov-4.379799_pt1 | contig 14195 bp, 12 predicted proteins | sample MGYA00238136_ERZ651165 | MGnify/ENA primary metagenome ERZ651165 (study PRJEB26861, sample SAMN08777766) | seawater metagenome | isolation source: coastal seawater | place: USA: Florida | collected...
CGACGAACGACGAACGACGAACGACGAACGACGAACGACGAACGACGAACGACGAACGACGAACGACGACGACAACGGCGTTGACGACGTTGACGTCAACGACAACGCACCGCCGAGGCCACGCTTTGAGTGCCTGCGAATGGCCTCACATCTTGTGATACCCAAACTATGGTCTTTCTACAGTCATGAGTAATCCACTTTCAACTATTGAAACAGATGTCTGAAAACACACTAAACAAGCCACTGTCTGAGCACCACCACCACCGTGACTCACCACTTCCGCATACTCGCGCGGTCAATGTACACTTTCCGCGCACATATCCCCACAACATAGCGTTTTCTAGGCGCCAGCGCACACAAAGTGAACATGATAGTTGATAATCCAGGAAATAACAGTACCGCAGTACTGAGAATAGTACTGAGTACGGTGAGTATTGCAATAGAATATTTTCGTGACTGCGTTCGTTCGTTCGTTCGTTCGTTCGTCCGTTTGCACGGAAACTCTCTCTCTTTGTTTACGGAAAGCCGCGCGCAGCTTTGCTTGCTTGCTTACTTATTGCACCACTTCCATCGCACACACACACACACACACACACACACACACCACACACACCACACACACACCACACCGTCGAGGGTATGATACCGTGCACGCGAGCTCCTGTTTGCTTGTATACTCTGTGTGTATGTGCGTGTGTCTGGCGTCGTCCGGCGTCGTGCCGTGCTTGACGACGGAGCGCGGGGACATGGTGAGCGCGCAGTGAGCAACTGGATGCATTGGCGGTGCTTGCGCAAGCAGCGGCATGACGGTGAGACAACACTGCCGGGATGTTACCGACGGAACAGATGGCAATTTGTGCGCAGCTGTTGTGAAGGATGGATACGATTATCCACGGCCTGTGGGCTGGTGGCTCGCGTGGCCACCTTCCCAGAGCTTTGTTGTACGGAATAATATCATAAAGGGTGTTGTTCGTGCACTTTTCTTTGTCATTTTGAGGTGCGCCATTTTTCAGAGGAGCACAGCCAGCCGGAGTCCGTCTCATTGCCTATCTCCCGACCTGCATTGATTGGAGCTGCAACACCTTGCATATATTGCACTGAGAGTGCACTCCAACTTATCTTGTCCGCCTGATCTCGACCAACTCTTCTTCGACACAATGACACTTCCACGGTTTGGATCCAAGGAAGAGGCGGCAAGCGTGCAGCAGCGACTGTCCACGGCTGTCCAAACACTCCTTTCCATATTCACCAACGCGGCACAAGAAAACTTTGACAAACATTTCTTGCTTGCTGTTAATAGGTTCGTCGTCCACGTGATTTGTGTCTGTTCCTTGCTGCGTCTTGTTTGAAATGAATCGCATCTTGCGCAGACTCATCAAGACGGCGACGCAGGCTGATAGCACGTCGCATGGACCAGCAAAGGTGTCGACTGTGGTCAAGCTCGAAGCTTCGATTTGGGCGCTGATGACGTACATGCACACTTTGTTGCATGCGAAGAATGTCGAACAAAAGTTCAACGAAGAGCTCCAGGCCACAGGGCAGCTGCAATTTCACGGGGTTGACGGTCTCGCACCAGCGTCGGCAGCCAATTCTCGTCCTTCTCACGGCAGATCGAAAGCCAAAGTCAAGCGCAAAATTGGCAACGTGATTGCAGCTGTGTCCGCGAGCATGTCAGCGAAGAAACGGAAGAGTAGTTTGCCACAAGATGCAAGTGACTTCCTCATCCAATGGTTTGTCATGCATGTGTTGCGGTCGAAAGTGGCGGACGCAGCGCAGCATGCTCGCGCGCGTGCGTTCACTAGAGCACTGGTTATATCCCGCGCTCCGGTGTCTTTCTTGTGTGCAGGTGTTTGAATCACATTCAGAACCCCTTCCCGAACGCGGAGCAAAAGAAGCAGATTTTGTCACGGACGGGGCTGTCTCGTTTGCAGGTTGGCTGTGATCGTACGACTGGAACAGTCTTTTCTCCGACTAACAGTACGGCGTCGCATTGTGTGCACCAAAACAGATAAAAAATTGGTTCACCAACTTCAGAAAGCGATACTGGCGCCCACTGCAGCAGGGTGAAGGTACGTTCATGCTGCGTATCGCAGAAGCGGCACGTGTACCAGTGGTGCGGTTGGTTCCTCAACCATGCTGCTTGTTGGTTCGTGCGTTTTCGTGTGTTCGCCCACAGAACCGCGGGGCTTTCTGCAGTGGATGATCCAAGACAAGCTCGCTCAAGACGAGGCGCGCGTGAAGGCCACACGTCCAGCGCTCCCACCAACGTGTGAATAAATTCGCCGGAGACGCTTGCGCGTGAATGAAGTTTGGATATGTTTTTGCGGCCTTCGAAACTAACTATCGGTGGCGAGGTGCACAGGCGCATGCGCATTGGAAACAAGGACAGGCGTGAAAACTAACACTGTAAGCATAAATAAGAGCCGACTACAAAAGCAAAACTACCTAGACGTATCAAGACTCACGGTGCCGGGCCACCGGCCGCACCTGCAGCAGCTCCGGGTGCTGGCGCGTTCGCGGGCCGAGCTTGTGCTTGAGCTTGCGCGAGTGCCTGTGCTTTGGCCGTGATGTACTGCAGGTCCCTCTCGTGCAGAAGCCCTTCCTCCAGTCCCTGCGTTGGACCGTCGTAGGGTCGCTTCTCCCAGCTCTCACGGTCGAACACAAAATATTTGCAGTGGTTGTTCTCGCTGCTCGGTTTCGGGTTGGGCACAAACCACCTCTTCCAGGCTTTGTGGAAGCGCCAGTTCTTCTTGTACAGCTGCACGGCGGCGAGCCCTTGCCGCAGGTCTAGCGGCATGGTGTAAAATATGTACAGAAGCGACTCTTCGTGAAACTTTGGGAAGTGCTGCGTGCGCGCCGCGATCTGGCCGCCCATTTGGTAGCACATGGGCAGCACAAAAGCTGGAGTGCCGGTCGTCGGCGTGTCGCTCCACGGCGACGCGAACTTCGTGTGGAGGTACTCCTGCGAGTTGATGTTTGGGACTATGCTCGACAAGTCAATGCCGAGGGTGAGCATGTGCAATGCTGGGTCGCTCATGCGGATCACATCTAGCAAGCCTAAAATGCCGTACTGGCGCGTCTGCGAGTTTGTGTCGCCGCGTGACGTGCTGGCTCCAGCGGCAGATGCGTTCCGCTGCGTCGCCGCACGACCGCCGCCGCCGCTGTTGCTACTGTTGCTATTTGCGTGGCCGTTGCCGCCGCGGGCGGCAGAGGAGTTGCTCTTGCTCGACCCGTGGCCGGAGTTCTTGCTGGGCCCTCCGGAGCTGGGCAGTGCGGGGAAACTAGCTTCGTTGAGGTCAAACTCCGCGGGCCGTTGAGCCTCGCCGTAACCACCGTTGTTGCGGATAGTGGCCACCGAACTGTACGTCGTCGCCTGCCTAGATCCGCCCAGGGACGGGAACTCGTTCATGTCTAGCATGCCCCCGGAAGACTGCTGCTGCTGCTGCTGCTGCTGCTGTTGCATCATCTGCTGTTGCATCATCTGCTGCTGCATCATCTGCTGCTGCCGCGAGACGCCGCGGTTGACTGGCATCTGCCCGCCACGCACGACTTGGCCTGGGTGTCCCATGGGTGCTTGTTGGGGCATGTAACCGCCGTGGACCGGCACCTGCTGCGGCATGTACCGGGCATCCCCTTTCGGTCGAAACCGCAGAGCTCCTGCTTGATTGTACTGGCCGTTGTTGTATCCACTCGGCCCAAGGTTCGACATGGTGCTGCTTTACTCGTCGGCCACAGCCGTGGCCCGCGCGCCGACGAAACCCGCGGCGCCCCTCGCCTGCTCCCGCTCGTCCTAACTTTTTCGCACAAATCGCCCAACGACGATGTGCAAATAAATGTGTGTGCGTTTCTCAAACGATGTGCTTCCGCTTCGTTGGGCAGACACAGCCAGGCAAACCCGAACAGAAACACAAGCCGAGAGAAAGCAAACAAGACCAAGAAACAGCCACCCGCCACCCAGCACACGCAGAAAATTTGCACAGATAGCGACGACCACCAAACGGAGTCCCGCACCCACGAAACACGTTGCTCTGCTGCTGCCGGTGGAGAAGCAGAATGGACGAATGCGCAACAAGCACAGACGACGACGACGACGACGACGACGACGACGACGACGACGACGACGACGACGACAGCGGCAACTCATCGGACGGCGAACGAACGAACGAACGAACGAACGACAACAACAACGACAAAGGAACGAATGAGTGAACGAATGAATGAACGAATGAATGAACGAATGACGGAACGAAGGCAACGAATGAACGAATGAACGAATGAACGAAGGAAGGAAGGCAACGAATGAAGGCAACGAAGGAACGAACGAACGAAGGAAGGCAACGAACAAAGGAAGGCAACAAAACAACGAAAAAAGGCAACAAAGCAACGAACGAAGGCAACGAAGACAACGAAGGCAACGAACGAACGAAGGAAGACAACGAAGGCAACGAAAGAACGAACGAAGGAAGACAACGAACGAACGAACGAAGGAAGGCAACGAACGAACGACGGTCGCTGAGTGAGTGAGTGACTGTGAGTGAGTGAGTGACTGTGAGTGAGTGAGTAGTGACCGGTTGACAGTGAGTGAGTGAGTGAGTGACTGTGAGTGAGTGAGTGAGTGAGTGAGTGAGTGACGAAGGAAGGAAGGAAGGATTTCGAACTTCGATGGCGTTCGCTGAGTGACAGTGACTGTGACAGTGACTGTGACAGTGACTGTGAGTTCTCACTCACTCACAGCGCCTACAACTTGGTGTAAAACCAGTGCGCACTACCTCACCCACTCACTCACTCACTCACCCACCCACTCACTCACTCACTCACTCACTCACTCACTCACTTTGTGCCACCGTGTCTGCGTCCCGACCACTCACTCACCCACTCACTCATTCACTCTCCACATATATCCATATCTAGGATTTCAACAATACATCCCCAATATATTCACTGTCATACAAAGTATTCCTGCATAAGGATACTATTCTCACCGCCTACATATTTATCCCTATGTAGGATTTTACATGATCACAACCATATACTCAGTCATTTACAAATAAATTCAAATGTAGATACATAACCCACTCACTCACCCAACCCGCGTTCGTTCGGTGTTGGTTTGTTCATTCGTTCGTTCCTTCGCTCGTTCCTTCGTTCGTTCGTTCAGTCAGTCGTTCGTGGAGACATTGCGCACAAAGAAATAGCGAAAGTTGACGAACTAGTACGAAGTGCACGACGACGTCGTCTTGCCGTTCGTGACCCCTCACAGCAGTGTCGAAGCCGCGCGTGTTTATCTCTGACTTTGGGTGTGCTGAGGTAGTGCCAGACGCACAATTCTCATTCTGGTCAGCTGCTCGATTGCGGTGTTGGTTGCTATTGTTTGTTGTTTGTTGCTGTTGCGTTCGGTCGGCACTGGTGTGTGTGTGTTTCAAGTTCTCAGTTTTCAGTTTTCAAACGAAATGGTTCGGTTTTGAATCTTGCACCTCGCTTGCGCTGCAACCATAATGAAACTGAAGCGACGGTGTTCTGCTATGCTGTTCTGATGTGGGGTGCTGCTGCAGAGGTGTTGAGTGTTGTTGTAGCTCCGTGCTCGGTTGGACAAAGCAGACATGCATGGCTGAGTGTTTATCCAACATGCGAAGACAAGTTAAGAGGAACACTATCTGCCGTGTGTGAGCTCCTAGCGCTGGGATGGGCCAGCAGTGGTCCCTGACCACGCTTGACATGAACACGTGGTCCATGACAACGGTATCACACGATTTACAGAAGCGCGACCCCGACTAAGCCTTCCAAAGAACAGCTCGTCCAAAAAGCTGAGCGAAAATGTCAATAACTTTCCACAGAAGTAGTCAAAGAGAATCTGTAAGGTGTGTGCACGACCATCACAAGTATGTCGTTCGGCGTTTAGGGTTGTCACCCGTCGTGCCATAAAGCAACGTGCAACTCCAGAATGGCCGTGTAGCTCCCCACGTCCGCCGCCCGACGTGCACTTTTATTGGAGAGAGATGGAGAATTTGGAAGTGTATGGCGGTCCAATTTCCGAAAAAGACCGTCAGAAGGTGTTTAAAGTTCGTGTCAAACGCACAATTGATTTTGCTGCATTGAAAAGCTATGCCAAGGAGCGTTTTCCTTTCCTTCAAAACTCCGTCAAAATCCGACGCAACCTTCAGGTTCGTACCAACATGTGCCAACTGCTCGCTACCTCGTTGGTTTATTGTTGTTGTGCAATGGTTTGCGGTCGTGTTGGCTTCAGCACCGAAACATTGCAGAATTTCACGGATGGTACGAAACAAAAGAGCACCTGTGGGTGGTTGAGGAGTTGTGCTGCGGTGGTTCGCTGAAGCAAGTTCACGAGATGGATCGTCGCTTACCACTGGCAACTATTCGACAGTTTGGACGTGACTTGCTCCAAGGCCTTTACTATCTGCACAGGTACTTGTTCGCTTGCCAATGTTTCCCTCCCAGGGGTTTGTGAAAGTCTCATTTCAACTGTGATGGTAGCCACGGGATAATTTACCACGACCTTCGGCCGTCGACGGTGCTAGTCAACGAGTTTGGAGTATTGAAGCTGTGCAACTTTGAACACGCAACTAGAATTCCGCAAAATTGCCTGTCATTACTGACACCGGCGAAAGAATTTGCTGCTCAATTGTTGACCAAGCCTGCAGTGTACATGGCGCCAGAGTTACTTCACGTTTTGCCTGCCAAGGATGGTTCAAATCGGTACGGCTTGTTATTCAAGCATTTGTCTGCGAAATTTTGTCTCTTTTCTGTGGTTTACTTCCTGGGAACTGGTGAAGTGTGCTACCAGGAGTTCACAGCTTTGCATCAGATTTGTGGGCGCTCGGGTGCGTTTTATTCCAACTATACTTTGGCCAAGTCCCTTTTCCCACTGAATCATCCACGACAGTGGAGCGCAATAGCAAGAGCCTGTTGGCACAGATTTCTGAGGATGACCCATTCCCAGCAGGTATGCCAAGAGAGCTTAAATCCAAATTCGTCCTCTTTTGCGCTCTGCGACTGCGACCAGTGGTCACCATGCTGACGCATTGCGTGTTGTGCTAAAACCTAGTGCAAAACATCGGAGACGGCTCCTTTGAGGAGCGAGCGTTGTTGCTGGATCTGTTGCGCCGGTTGTTGTGCAAGAATCCTCACAGACGGATTTCATGGCCTGAACTGAATTCACATTCTTTCTGGAACACCTCTGACGGAAATCATTCCAATGACGATAGCATTCCTTCAACCGTCACACTTTCAGTTGTGCCCTCAATTGAATTGCCGCCTCAACCAGCTTGGAGTCAATACTTGGAAATGTTTGATTCTATGTCGGGCAGCACAAACAGCACTTCTGACGATGAGGGCGACCAAAGCAAGCCCGCTCAGGCTGGTGACGACTTAGCAGGCAGTAAAACTTCGGACTGTCCACCGCGAGAGGCTATGACTGTGCCATTGAGCGACGATGAGCTCGAATCGACGCTGTCACAGCTGCTGCAGATGATGGTAGTAATCCACCTCCGTTTATTCTCGTCCAGCGATGCCCAAGACACGTTGAGACAACAATGCATCAAAGCTGCATTTGTGTGGCGAGAAAAGTCGCACTCCGATGACAAAGATGGCTCTGATGATTGTACTGCTATCATCTCGCAAGATTTAATCCAGCATTATGTGGAGAAGACTTTGCTCATGTGCAAATCAGACAAGGTACCAACAGCCAAATTCGATTGATTTCGAACTTCGTTTTACCAACATACTGTGCTTATCGACTGTTAGGTTGTGTCTCCTATCATTGACACGGCCAGACTACAACAAGAATTGAGCGCGTAAGTTTAGTCGTACGCATCAATATGTGCTACAGTACCCTAATCGCTTTCTGTTTTGTGGTGAAGCAATGTCAGGTGGAAAGCTTTGCCATCCGGCGACGGCGTCGACCACCAAAACTTGGACCAAATACAGAATTTGCCCCGCGAAGAACTGTCTAGGTAGCAAATGTTCACTCCATGTTTTAACAAGTGGTTCACCGCTGAATCTCAAGCTCTTGCTGTCAACACGCAGGTACTTGGGAAAGATATTCGAACATGGCCTTAGCTCAGACGAAGTGCATGCTAGCGTCAGAGAAAATGCACTGAATTTCTTGTCGTACATGGTACGTTGCTGTCTCCGTGATGCACGAGGCACACGTCCGCCTTACGACTACTGGCTGATTTGCAGGCCGTGCAGTCAACGCGTTTGGCAAGCGTTTTGGCAAATAGTTCAGTTTTAGAATTTTGTGTTCATGTGATGACTACGAATTCGGGGCGAGTTTCTGAATCCCTGATTCAGGCGGCAGCGGTGCTGCTGGGTGCCATTTTCAGCCAAGCCAGTGACATCCGGGTACAGTCGCTCTTGTTGCAGACTCAACAATGTGTTGGTCTCAAGTATTCCAATTGATTTACCTCAGGTGCGACCAGAGAGTGATCAGCTCGTACCTGCGACCAGTGTGCAATTGGTTCGTTGTAACATGCATGATACAAGTCCTCGAAGTTGTTGGGGGCCACTTGCTAATTCCAAAACAACTGTCATGTGAAGGCACTATCTTTGTTGCTTAAGCACGAAAATGCTGACGTTCGACATGCAGCTGTCGGCGCCCTGGGCGAGCTGCTCTTTTACGTGTGCACATTGGAGGATCCAGTGGACAACGAGGACGGCAACTCCCGTTCCAAACTGAGATGGATATTTCCGCGTCCCATTTTCGCTCGGCTTGCTCGTGTGCTCAAGGAGGATCCTGACATCACGAACATGCTACAAGTCGCCCACATTCTCGAAAATCTGTTCATCAGTGCAAACTCGCGACGTCACCGCCATATGCAGCAGAATACAAGAACGCCCCCTTCCTCGGTGGCACAACTAGCACTGGCAGAATTTGCAGTGTTGCCCATTGCATTGACACTTTTGCGGCTATTTGCAGGAAAGGGCCAAACGACTGCCCAAACCAACTCCTCTTCTTCCGGCAATGACGCACGCGTCAAAGCTTCCCTTAAAGCGGTGGCTGGGAATGCGTTGTTTCAGATGTTGACGTATAAACCAGCATTGATTAGTAAGGTGTTCGAGATGGATCACATAGAAGTCCATTCCAACAAAGCCTCATCTGGAGGATTGGGTATGCATGTCCATTCCATGCTCCAAGTATTGGAGGCACCTTCTCAAAGCGTAGTGTCCTCCCGCACAGGCTCTGCTGCTGCGAAAGGACTGGGGTATGCGGATGTTCATGGGCGACGTCAACATAACAAGGTTGAAAAGGACATCTTCGCTGACGAAGATGCCACTGTTGTGCATCTCGCCGACAAGGATGAATTACTGCTGAAGTGTGCCTTGAACATATTTCTTTTGATACTCTCCCAGCAGGCAGTGTTTGGACATATCGCGGATTCTGAACATGCCATCTTGGGCGGCTGCGATCATGTGGCATATTCTGAGGCCATGGCAGCGCAAACACCAATAGCACTTTCCAAAGTGAGGGCCTCGCTTCTACGAAACCAGCACCGCATTGTGACAGCATTGATCAAATTACTATTCCCCACCCCAACACGCAACATGATGGTCGTTGCATCAGAAACCATCCAAGCCAAGGCAGCTTTAGTGTTGAGGCAATTCCTGTCATTGGACAGTGGGTCGGCAACAGTGCTGAATCATGCGTGCCAACCCCAGCTTGACTTGTGCGCAAAGCTTGACAACCTGCTAGTTCGTGCAGCCCGCAAACGTTCCGATGACAAAGGGACTTCAGAAACAGAACCCGTGCTTCAACGGCCTATTCAATCTCCTTATTGCAAAGCCGCTCTGTGCTTGTTGGCAGACCGTGTGGCCAGCATCTTGCACGAAGGCTTGCAGTCAATAAAAACCGCCGCAACTGCCTCCATTACTTCTGCTTTTCCGGCTCCCGCAACGTTGAGAAAGTTGAAGTTATTCAAGCGAGTGTCATCCTTGCCTGCGGTGGCGAAGGTTGCTTTCGATTATCGGTTTGTTCACGATTCAGTGACCGAGCGACTGCACACTGTCGCAAAAGTACAAGGCCAAGTAAGGCCTCCCCCTGTCTCAATCCAAGTTTTGTGCTGCAGTTTAGTCAAACGCCTCGCAATGATTATTCCTGGGGCGATTTTATCTGCAGACCTTAGTAAACACAATGCTGCCGCCGCGTCAACATTACTGGGGTCGCCCGATGACGCCGTTAGCATCTGGAGTTCCCTAACTGAACTTGCTGAGGCGCTGGTGTTCAACAATTCGACGAAACTCGACGTCAAACATTTTGTTGCAGGCTTGCTGATTCCATCCCTGTGCCACGTCTCTGCAGTGACTTGTGGTGCCGTGATGACAACGACAGACTTCTTTAAGCAGAAGTCCATCAGTGCCCTAACGGAGAAAACACTGGATCAAGTTCTGTCATTCGTTGATCATACTGCCTCCTCGCTATCGCCTGAGGTGGGATCAATATTAGTGAAACATCTTGTGCCCGTGTGCACAACATACATCTCTTCGCTGCTGCAATTTGCTCGTCAGCAAGCAATTGAAAGTAAACAAGAGTCCAAAAGCGAACAACCGAAAAATCATGGAGCGCCCCTCTTTAGCTCGGTTGACGTCCTGCTGTCAATTTTCCAGGTGCTTCTAGCAACGAAACAACCATGCCGTCAAGCAACAGAAGGAGTCCGCGTCACATTAGTAGTGATTCTAGCGATGATATCATCCGGCCTTCTCGGAGATGGCCTTGGATTTCTGATGGGGTGGAGAGATGTGAACAAGTCCTTGGCGCCTAAAGCTTCGAATATCATGTACCTTGCGGTCACACACCTACTGACACCGACCCTTCGTGATACCGGTACACTCGAGAACCGATCTTGGACGAAGTCGCAGCAAGAATTGGTGACCGGTTTAGCTTCGTCACCTCGCTGGTGTGAGGCAACAATGTTGAAAGCATTGTCAGCTGCCAATGGGGCGGGTGGTAACGGCAATGGGTCTGCGGCAGTGACGTCTATGGTGCTGCTTCGACCACCGTTTCAAGTACGTGGTAAAGTGTTGCTGTGGGACTTGTCGATACATTTCATTAAGCGTTCACCTATTGCGTAGATTATGGGCACAATCGCAAATGCGTTCTCGGTTAAAATTCGGCAGGCTGACACGTCGGCGATTCAATTGTTGCATTGTGTAATCACTGCCGCCATTGGCCGAGGGACAGGTTTGGTGATGGGCCACGGTAAGGACCACAGTCACCAACTTTGTGGCACTTTTCCATGACTTTTTCAGAAAACACGCCACTAATTTCCACATTGTGACATGGTCGTAGGTTTGCAACTTGGAGGTGGAATGTTTGGGAGCTTTAGTGAGAATATCTCTCTTCAGAACACAGACGCAGGAGCGTTGGCATTGAGTTATGCCGCTGGACCCACTCTGAAAGCAGCACTGCGCCAACATATCTTGAAGAAGCATTGTGACGCCCTCATCCGTATCCTCACTTTGAACAAAGAATCTATTCATCACGAGCACCTTTCTCGCTCTGATGGCCCAGCACCAGCCGCTGCTACTACATTTGCGTTTTTGGCGCTTGAGTGTCTTAGTTTGCTTGCAATTTGGTTTCAGGACGAGTCTGAGCTATCGAGCACTGGCTTCTCGACCGCTTTGTTATCAACAATTTCAAAGCCAGACAAAAGTTGTGCTCGTTTGCTCAGTACATTGGCTTGTTTCACGAGTAGTGAAACTCAGACAGAAGGCAATAATTCGTCTCAGCACGGCGAAGTGTCTGATGTGTCGCGCGAAACTGCGGTTGGAACTTTGCTTTTACTTGATGCGACATTGGCGAAGAAGGACATTGTCAAAAAGTATTTAGTGAAACTCCGACACAACAACTTTTTTGTCACATTGCACAGTTTACTGCAGTCAGTGAAACCAAAACTCTTGGACAACAGCCCTCAACCGCGGCGCCAGGCCTTATCCAACTTACTTTCTTCGCTTGATGCTCGTGTGAAAAAAATCTGCGACAAAGCATTGGCGAAATGAAGTGACTCGTCTCTAAAGTTATTGCAAATTCTCCATGTTCGTTCGTAAGTTTGAACAAAGCTGCGGATGATAGCATAACTATCACTGTGCCATCAACAATACTGCAACCAATACTGAACGCTACAGTTCGCCTTGGCTGTGCCGCTCCGATTCTGGTGACTGTGCCCGTCTCTTCCGCTTCTTTTTCTTCTTGCGTTTTCGTTGGGGCTCTGCCTGGCCGTCGTCTGGCTCTGACGAGGGTTGGGAATGCGTACTGTGCGTGGTTTGCTCTGCTCCTGACTTGAGGCACTGCGGATATTGTTGGAGGCGCCGCTCGAAGAGATCTAATGCATAGTCGTAGAGCTTCAAATCATACTGCAGGAGAGAAGATGAACGAGCTTTGTCCAATTGATCTTGCGTGATCTCCAGACCCATACGCTGGTACATGCTGCTCCGGACATTGGCCCGGGTCATCGGGTCATTGTGCCAGTTCTCATTGATTCGTAGAACATTATTTCCAAAGTCAGAATGTCTCAGTAAGCATACACTTTCGTCAAACCTTTCTGCTATTCCAAAGTAGGCAAAGTCGGCCAAATTGCGTTTCGCTCGATCCAGTGTCGATTCCGTTGCGGTTTGGTTGCGATGGTGGGATTTTGTGCCTGCGATGAGCCTCGTTTGCAAATTGTTTCCGGCGTAAAGAGTGTTCATCTCCATGAAGTCAACGATATCCATATCGGGTGGATGGGCATGAGTTCCGAGTTTGTGTTTGCCAGACCCCCAGTTGGTTTTTGCCGTGTATAGATATGCACTCCGTATGCGAGCGACAGGTTCTCGCAGCATCGTCACTACTTGAACATTGGCGACGCCGCGCTCCATGGCAAATATAGCATCATGATACGATGAATGCGCACTCACATAGTTGCAAGGCTGTTGATACTTTGTTGACAGACTCCATTGAGACTCGCATTCACCGGGATGCGCATGGCATTGGACACCAAGCTTGGTTTTGAGCTGGTCTCTGTTCGTCATGTATTGAACTTCATGCTTCGGACTGTTGTCGTAGTCAACCTGGTTCATGATGGTTCCATCTTTACAGCATAGAGAAACGTAACAAGGATCGACTAATGGCGATTTGCGAATGACGTTGTCTAGCGACGTGCTTGCTGCCTTTGGGATGGCGATTTGAAGTAATTTGAGACGTGTGGAGTTGCACATGGAGTTCCAAACACCACACATTTGTTTCTCTGTCCTGTACGTGGCCAGAGGTGCCAGACGAGATTGCCCAGAACAAGTTAGGGCTGTGTATCGCCCGATAGAGCACTCGATCTGCTCCAAGGGCCACACATCAACTGCCGTGTTTGTGGTCTTCCCCTGCCCTGAACAAGATTCTGGATCGTCACGACAAAGCTTGCGTCTCACCACATCGAGCATGTCCTCGAGTTCATTTTCATCGATCCAGCCCTGCGAGTGCATGAGCCTAAGGTTATCTGCTTCATTGTCAAAGAACTGCTTCACGTTGTCGAACTTTGTCGTCGCAAAGCAGAAACAACAAAGTGTTGAGAAAGCAACAAGGCCGAGGATACTTGCGCTGTACATCATAGGACGTTTTGCATTTCAAAAAAGCGACCAAAGATTTTCATGAAAAGAAACTCCAAAACAACCAACGTGGAGCACTCCGGTGTCGTCCCGCAGTCACATCAACCAATTCATCCTCCCAGGACCTGCCATCAGGACGTCATGCACACTTACCTTAGAATGATGATGTATGCCACATCTACATTCAATCGATCGTCATGCCTGCCTCAAGGGTCGCCACGCCGCTCGATGTACCAAGACAACAAAGGATATCGATTGTTGAGCCTGTCGTCAAAGACCATAAGGTGTCAACCAGAAGTAGACATAACAAACGAGACACCACGAAGCAACGACACAACGACGCAACGACGCAACGACGCAACGACACAACGACACAACGACACAACGACACAACGACGCAACGACACAACGACACAACGACACAACGACGCAACGACACAACGACACAACGACACAACGACACGACGACACAACGACACAACTTTATACACAACGACACAACAACACAACGAACGACCAGACAACGCAAACGACCCAAAACCTGACTGGAGTCAACTTCACTTTCAGTCAATCCGATCCATCGCCGGATCGCCGGTGGTCGCGTTTCA
>ENA-OWNT01003686-OWNT01003686.1-seawater-metagenome-genome-assembly--contig:-NODE-3686-length-14192-cov-4.889196_pt1 | contig 14192 bp, 12 predicted proteins | sample MGYA00238136_ERZ651165 | MGnify/ENA primary metagenome ERZ651165 (study PRJEB26861, sample SAMN08777766) | seawater metagenome | isolation source: coastal seawater | place: USA: Florida | collected...
GACGCCAAGAAGATCCGCCTGCGGGTGACCAAATACATCTCTTGGTTCCTGATCGCCATCGCGACCGGCGGGGCCTGGGTGTTCTATTTCACTGACGCGCCGACGCTGCTGTTGCAGCTGGTGACCTTTCAGGCCCCCTACGTGTCCTATGCCACCATCGGTATCCTGACCTTCACCACCTTCGTGTTCGGTGGCTTCATGCGCGAACAGGTCTGCATCTATATGTGCCCCTGGCCGCGGATTCAGGCAGCCATGATGGATGAAGACTCGATCACCGTTGCCTACCGTGAATGGCGCGGGGAACCGCGCGGCAAGCACCGCAAAGGGGCTGATGCCGATCAGTTGGGCGATTGCATTGACTGCATGGCCTGCGTGAACGTCTGCCCAGTGGGGATCGACATTCGCGATGGCCAGCAATTGGAATGCATCACCTGCGCGCTGTGTATCGACGCCTGCGATGACATTATGACCAAGGTCGGCAAGCCACGTGGGCTGATCGACTATATGGCCCTGACGGATGAGGCGAACGAACGCGCCGGGAACCTGAAGAAACCGGTGTGGAAACATATCTTCCGCCCGCGCACCATTATCTATACCGTTCTGTGGTCGACCATTGGGGTGATATTGACGGTGATGCTGTTTGTGCGGTCAGATATCGACGTGACGGTGTCGCCGGTCCGCAACCCCACCTATGTGACCCTGTCGGACGGCACTATTCGCAACACCTATGACGTGCGGATACGGAACATGCAGCACGATGCGACCGATTTCAGTATTACGGTGACGTCGGACGAACGTCTGCGCGTGGAACTGGAGGGCGCAGAGAATCTGACAGTGACCGTGCCTGCCGACAGCACCCAGTTGCAGCGGGTCTATGTGCTGGCCGATCCGGACGATCCGGCGGCGAACCAGGATCGCACCGATTTCCGCCTGTGGGTGGAAGATCAGGCCAGCGGTACGCGTACTTTTGAGGACACCGTATTCAATGGACGGGAAAACTGACATGACAGATGCGGAACGCCAGCCGGGCGGTCGGGAACTGACAGGCCGCAAGGTTCTGCTGATCTTCGTCGCCGCCTTTAGTGTGATCATCGGGGTTAATGTCTTCATGGCGGTGAACGCGGTGCGGACATTCCCGGGGCTGGAGGTATCGTCCTCTTACGCCGACAGCCAGGATTTCAACGTTCGCCGTGACGCGCAGGAGGCCCTGGGCTGGAACGCTTCGGTCGAGGTCGATGCAGAAGCGGGCATGTTGACCCTGCATCTGGTCGACGATGCCGGCCAGCCAGTGGCGCCAGCAGAGTTCGAGGCGCTGCTGACCCGGCCCACCAACCGCGAAGAAGACCAGTTGCTTGACCTGACCCGCAATGCAGGCGCCTTTATCGCACCGGTTCAGGTATCCCAGGGCCGTTGGCGTCTGCGCCTGACCGGCACCGCCCGCGACGGCACCGATTACCGCCACAACATCACCTTCTCCGTGCGGGGGTAGTCCTGCCATGAGCAGCACGTTCGAGCATGTAAGCCCCGCAGCCTGCCCGGCCTGCTCCGTCACCCCGGCGGCAGAGGCGCTGGCAGAAGTGCCGCAGGACGCACGGCTGATGTTGTCGCTTCCGGGCATCCACTGCGCGGCCTGCATCTCGACGGTGGAAAAGGCGTTGGCCGACGCCCCCGGCGTGCAATCGGCACGGGTCAACCTGACGCTCAAGCGTGCCATGGTCGATGCGGATGCGGGCGTGACGGCAGAAGATCTGGTGCAGGTGTTGGAGCGCGTGGGCTATGAAGCGCATGAGCTTGACCCCGGTGTTCTGGCCTCGACCGAGGCCGATCGCGCCAGCAAGGACCTGCTGATGCGGCTTGCCGTGGCGGGCTTTGCGATGATGAACGTTATGCTTCTGTCGGTCGCGGTCTGGTCCGGGGCCGAAGGCGTGACGCGCGACATGATGCACTGGATCTCGGCCGCCATCGTGCTGCCTGCGATCGTATTCACCGGCAAGCCCTTCTATGTGAACGCCTGGTCGGCGCTTAAGCATGGGCGGCTCAACATGGATGTGCCGATCACGCTGGCGATTTTGCTGGCCGTGGGTACCTCGCTTTATGAAACCATCCATTCCGGCGAACACGCCTATTTCGACGCCGCGATTTCGCTGACCTTCTTCCTGCTGGCGGGCCGCTATCTGGACTATCGCACCCGCGCCTCTGCCCGCTCTGCCGCGCAGGAACTGGCGGCGATGGAAGTGCCCCGCGCGCTGCGGCTGTCGGCGGATGGCGAAACCGAGGCTGTGGGTGTCGCAGAACTGGCGGTGGGCGATATCGTTCTGGTCAAACCCGGTGGCCGTGTGCCGGTAGATGGTGTGGTGCGCGAGGGCACGTCCGAGATCGACCGTGCCCTGATGACGGGCGAAAGCCTGCCTGCCTTTGCGGGCCCCGGCACCGCGGTCTCGGCAGGCGAAGTCAACCTGACCGGCCCCTTGACCGTTGAAGTGACGGCTGCGGGCGAAGACACCGCGTTGCACCGGATTGCTGACCTTGTCGCCATCGCGGAATCGGGGCGCAACAACTATACTTCGCTCGCCGATCAGGCGGCCAAGCTCTATGCGCCCGGCGTGCATATCCTGTCGGCTTTGGCGGCGGTGGGCTGGTATCTTTATACCTTCGACCTGCGCGTGTCGCTGAACATCGCTGCGGCCGTTCTGATCATCACCTGCCCCTGTGCGCTTGGCCTTGCCGTACCCGCTGTGACCACGGCCGCCTCAGGTCGACTGTTCCGCAAGGGGATGCTGATCAAGGATGGCACCGCGATGGAGCGTCTGGCAGAGGTCGATACCGTTGTCTTCGACAAGACCGGCACCCTGACGATGGGCGCACCGCAGCCCGTCGGGCTGGGGGATCTGCCCGAAGAGGCACAGGGCGTTGCCCTGTCGCTGGCCACAGTGTCCGGTCACCCGCTGGCCGAGGCATTGGCCAAGGGCCTGCGCGATATGGGCCGCCTGCCGGTGCCGCTGACCGATGTGCGCGAAGTTCCGGGCTATGGCGTCGCGGGCAATTGGAACAGCACGCCCGTCCGGCTTGGCCGAGCCACTTGGGTGGGGGCCGAAGCCCCCGGGGTGACGGCCACCTTCCTGCAGATTGATGGCGAAGCGCCGCGCGCGATCACCTTCATCGATTCCATGCGCCCCGGCGCGGCCGAGGCCGTAAAGGGGCTGCGGGCCAACGGGTTGCGCGTGATCCTGATTTCCGGGGATACCAAAGGTGCCGTGGACCGCTTTGCATCCGAGATCGGCATTGATGAGGTCGTGGCCGAGGCGCTGCCGGATCAGAAGGCCGCCCGCGTGGCGGAACTGGCCCACGAAGGCGCGAAAGTGCTGATGGTGGGCGATGGTTTGAATGACACGGCGGCGCTGACTGCGGCGCATGTGTCGATCTCGCCCGCTTCGGCCCTGGATGCGGCGCGTGTTGCGTCTGATATGGTGCTGCTCGGCAAGGATCTGGCCCCCATTGCCGATGCGTTCGAGACATCGGTGAAGGCGCGGGCGCGCATCCGGGAAAACTTTTCGATCGCGACGGTCTACAACATCATCGCGGTGCCTTTTGCCATCGCCGGGTTCGCGACCCCGCTGATGGCTGCCTTGGCGATGTCGGCCAGTTCGATTACCGTGTCGCTCAACGCGCTGCGTTTGCGCTGACCGGAAAGAAGGCCCCCCGATGGATGTTCTCGTTATTCTGATCCCCGTTTCGTTGTTTCTTGGGGCGGTTGGGCTGGCCGGGTTTTTCTGGTTGCTGAAACGCGGACAGTTCGACGACCCCGAGGGCGACGCCAACCGCATTCTCAGCGGTGATTACGACGACAAACCGAAAGGCTAGGCGCGGGGAAGGTTTTTCGAAAAACCTTTCAAGGATCTTGCAAGATCCTTCCACCGCCTCTCAGGGGCCGTAGGTCGTGCAGATGATGTTGCGCGACATCAGCCGCGCGCAGGCCCGTTCCGCCTGTTCCTGTCCCATGCCCGCAAACTGCGCTTCATAGCCGCCGGTCCGCTGCACCACGTTGCGCAGGGCCTCGTCAAATGTGCCAAGCTCGGCCAGTGCTGTGCGCAGCAGCAGTTGTTCGGCTGCAAAGCGCGACGGGTAGCGGCCGAGGGACACACCGTATAACCGGCTGCCGGTAGACGAGGCCCGGGTCACGATTTCCTGTGCGGGTGGTTCCGGGTCCGGGTCGATGACGGCAAGCTCAATCTCGGTCGAGTCATAGGCGACGATTTCGGGACGCGGAACGGGAACCATTGCCGGTGTGGGCCGCCCCGCCGCGGTGTCTTGCGTTTCGTCCGCAGGCCCCTCGGCCGCCGCCAGTAAGGCGGCTTGTGTGTCGAGATCGGTTTCCGGCTGCGGGTCAGGCGGCGGCGCCTCGCTCAGCTCTGGCTCTGGCGGTTCGGTCAGGGCGGTTTCCACGGCCTCTTCAACAGCGGCGATCAGATCGGGGGACGCTTCGGGCAGGTCATCAGGCTCTGACGCGGGGCCTGGGCGGGGCAGGGGGCGCAGGCTGCTGGTCACCAGCCCGGTCGTGCGGATGGTACGCCCGACCCGATCGTCATTGCCATAGATCGGCAGTTCGGGCCTTCGGACCGTCGCATTCGCCGGTGCGCGGGCAAAACCCATGTCCAGCAGTTCCATGATCCGTTCGTTTCGCGTGGCTGACGACCGTCCACCGAATACGGTTGCGATGATCCGGACATTGCCACGCTCGGCGGAGGAAACCAGATTGTAGCCCGCCGCGCGGGTGTAGCCGGTCTTGATGCCGTCTGCCCCGCGATAGGCATCCAGGAAGCGGCGGTTGGTGTTGCGGACCGTGGCGATCCCGGCATCTGCCGTGCGGCGCGAGAACAGATTGTAATATTGCGGATAATCGTAGAACAGGCGCCGCCCCATGGTGGTCATGTCGCGGGCGGTGGACAGGTGGCCTTCTTCGGTCAGTCCATTGGCGTTGCGGAAGGTGGTGCGCGACATGCCAAGCGCTTCGGCGGTGCGGTTCATGCGCCGGGCGAAGGCCGCCTCGGACCCCGAGATCGCCTCGCCGATCGCAGTGGCCGCGTCATTGGCGGACCGGACCGCCGCCGCGCGGATCAGGTAGCGCAGCCGGATCGTACTTCCGGCCTGAAGGCCGAGGCGCGAGGGCGGTTCCGCAGCGGCATTGCGCGAAATACGGACCTGGGTGTCGAGTGAGATTTCGCCAAGCCGGATCGCCTCGAACGCGATATAGAGCGTCATCATCTTGGTCAGAGAGGCGGGATGCAGCCGGGTATCGGCGTTGCGCGAATGCAGGACTTCACCGGTCCGCGCGTCGATGACCATGGCCGCATAGGGGGCGGCCTGCGCCGGGGATGCCACGGCCAGGATCGTGCCCAACAGCACGAATAGACCCATCAGGGTCGAAAGGAGCGTTCTTCGGATCACGAGATTGCTCTGTCTGCCTCTGGTGCCGTCTGTTGCGGCGTTTGAGACGAGCCTATGGGATTTTTCTGACAGAATCCATCATTAACAGCCGTACCAAATGAGGTGATTTTGCGACGCAGCAGATATGGCGGTACGCGACCATCTGGCCGCAATATCTGCGCCACACCCTCTGGACCTGCGCCAGGCGATTGGGCACAGTCCCGCCGACCCGGGAAGGAGACCCATATGAGCGACCCGTTTGACGCCCAGAAAGCCCGCGCCTCGGCCTGGTTCCGAGACCTGCGCGACCAGATCGTTGCCGCCTTTGAAGCGCTGGAAGACAGCCAGACCGAGGGGCCGTTTACGGGCCAACCCGCAGGCCGGTTCGAGGTAACCGAGACCGCACGCGCCTCCGAGGACGGATCGGACGCGGGCGGTGGATTGATGAGCGTCATGCGCGGCGGGCGCGTGTTTGAGAAGGTGGGTGTCAATGTGTCCACCGTCTATGGCCAGTTGGGCGCACAGGCACAAAAAGCCATGGCCGCGCGCGGTGTGCCGGGGATGGAGGATGATCCACGTTTCTGGGCGTCGGGCATCTCGCTGGTGGCGCATATGCAGAACCCGCATACGCCAGCTGTCCATATGAACACACGCATGTTCTGGACACCCCATGCCTGGTGGTTCGGGGGCGGGTCGGACCTGAACCCCTGTATCGAATATGACGAGGACACCGCTCATTTCCATTCGGTTCAGAAACAGCATCTCGATCCGCATGGTGAGACGCTGTATCCCGAGTTGAAAGCCTGGGCCGACGAGTATTTTTATATCCCCCACCGGGGCCGGGCGCGCGGTGTTGGCGGTATCTTCATGGATGATCGCAACAGTGGTGACTGGGAGGCGGATTTCGCCCTGACGCAGGATATCGGCCGCGCCTTTCTGCCTGCGTTCCTGCCGGTGACGGAAAAGCGCCGGAACACGCCCTGGTCTGAGGCCGACAAAGATACGCAGCTTGTCCATCGGGGGCTCTATGCCGAATACAACCTCGTTTATGACCGGGGGACCAAATTCGGGCTGGCCACTGGCCATGACGCGAATGCGGTGCTGATGAGCCTGCCACCACTGGCAAAATGGGTGTGATCATGCAGAAGACAGCGATTGTGACCGGGGCTGCGCGGGGCATTGGCCTTGCCACGACGAAACTGTTTCTGGAGGAAGGCCGCAAGGTCGCCATGATCGACCGCGACGTGCCTGCGCTGATGGAAGCGTCTGCCGGGTTGGAGGGCGTGTTGCCTGTGGTCTGCGATGTTTCGCAGCCCGATCAGGTAAGCGCGATGGTGGCGGAGGTACTGGACAAGCTTGGGTGTATCGACGCGTTGGTGAACAATGCGGGCGTGGCTGATTTCGGGCCCATCGACGAGACCGATTTCGAACGCTGGCGGCGGGTGATGGAAACCAATCTGGACGGGGTGTTCCTGTGTTCGCAGGCCTGTGCACCCGCGTTGAAAGAGGCGAAGGGAGCGATCGTCAATATCGCGTCCATCTCGGGGCTGAGGGCATCGACCCTGCGCGTGGCCTACGGCACCTCCAAGGCGGGGGTTATGCACCTGACCCAGCAACAGGCGGCGGAATGGGGCGAATGGGGCGTGCGCGCGAATTGCATCTGTCCCGGCCCGGTGGCCACGAAACTGGCGATGGCGGTGCATTCGCAGGACATTATCGATGCCTATCACGACGCGATCCCGCTCAACCGCTATGGCAGCGAAGAGGAGATCGGCAATGTGATCGTGTTCCTGTGTTCGGGCAAGGCAAGCTATGTCACAGGGCAGGTGATTGCCGTCGATGGCGGGTTTCAGTCGACCGGGATCGGGTTGCCCTCGCTACGGGGGTGATGCGGTTTCGCCGCCTTTGGCGTCGACCCGAGAGCGCCCCTCCTCGGGCCCCTTTGGGCCGTCGTCGGGACGCGTTGCCACGGACAAGCTGTGAGGTCTGCGCCCATGCGGAGAGCTGTGGTTGGGACGCTGCGTCGGATGCCTCCGGCGGGGGTATTGGGGCAAAGAAGAAAGGGCAGTCAGCCGTTTCTGACCGTGTCAATCATCAGCTGCACGTTTTCAGGATCGGCATCCGGCGTGATGCCATGGCCGAGGTTGAAGATATGCGGGCCGTTTCTGAACGCCTGGACGATGCGGCGGGTTTCGTCGATCAGAGGCTGGCCACCGGTCACCATGTGTTGCGGGGCGAGGTTGCCCTGAATGCAGCTATCGGGTTGCAGATGCTCCGCCGCCCAATCGGCAGACACCGAGTTATCAATGGCGAGGCAATCGGCGCCTACGGCCTTGGCAAAGCCGATATAATTGTCGCCCGCTTCGCGCGGAAAGGCGATGACCGGCAGGCCCGGATGGCGGGACTTCAGTTCAGAGATGATCCGTTTCACGGGTGCAAGCGCGTATTTCTGGAAGGCATCGCCTTTCAGCGACCCGGCCCAGGAATCGAACAGCTTGACGACCTCGGCCCCGGCCTGCACCTGGCAGGAGAGATATTCGATGGTAGACTCGGTCAGCAGGTCGATCAGCGCCTCGAAGGTTTGGGTATCCCCCTCGCGCAAGCCATGGGCCGGGCCCTGATCGGGTGTGCCGCGCCCGGCGATCATATAGGTGGCCACCGTCCAGGGCGCCCCGGCAAAGCCAATGAGCGTTGTTTCCGCCGGCAGTTCCCGCGACAGGATGCGCACGGTTTCATAGACCGGCGCAAGGTGATCGTGGATATCGTCCTTGCCCTTCAGCGGGCGCATCCCCTCTGGTCCGGTGATGGTGGACAGGCGCGGCCCCTCGCCAGTCACGAACCACAGATCCGCGCCGAGCGCCTGCGGCAGCAGCAGGATGTCGGCGAACAGGATCGCGGCGTCGAACCCATAGCGGCGGATGGGTTGCAGCGTGACCTCGGCGGCCAGATCGGGGTTATAGCACAGCGACAGAAAGTCCCCGGCCTGGGCCCGTGTGGCGCGGTATTCGGGCAGATAGCGCCCCGCCTGCCGCATCATCCAGATGGGCGGGGTGGGCAGCGTTTCTCCGGCTAGGGCGCGCAGCAAGGTTTTGGTCATGGGGTCCTCCGTCCGGCAAGTTCGGCGCACCCTTTTCCGGCTGGCCCCGGGTGTCAAGCAGGTCGCGTTGTCACGGGGGCAAACTGCGGCTAGGAAGATCAGATGATTCATCTGTCGCCCACCCCCGCTGCACCGCTGAAAATCGGCACCCGAGGTTCCCCCCTGGCCCTGGCCCAGGCCCATGAGACGCGCGCGCGGCTGGGGGCGGCCTTTGACCTGCCGGATGAGGCCTTTGAAATTGTGGTGATCAAGACCACCGGTGACAATCGGGCGCTGATCGACGCGGACAAACCGTTGAAGGAACTGGGTGGCAAGGGTCTGTTCACAAAAGAGATCGAAGAGGCGATGCTGGCGGGTGCCATCGACATAGCCGTGCATTCGATGAAGGATATGCCGGTTGCGCAACCCGAGGGGCTGGTGCTGGATTGCTACCTGCCCCGAGAGGACGTGCGCGATGCCTTCGTTTCGCCGCACCATGCCAGCCTGGTGGATCTGCCGCAGGGGGCAACCGTCGGGTCGTCGTCGCTTCGCCGCCGCGCGCAGCTAAGGGCGCGCCGTCCCGACCTGACTGTGGTGGAATTTCGCGGCAACGTGCAGACCCGGATGCAGAAGCTGGAAAATGGTGTCGCCGATGCGACCTTTCTTGCCATGGCAGGGCTGCGCCGGCTTGGCATGGCTGAGGTCGCCCAATCCCCGATCTCGCCCGAGGATATGCTGCCTGCCGTGGCGCAGGGGGCCATCGGGATCGAACGGCGCGAAGACGATGCCCGCGCGGCCGAGATGTTGGCGGCGATCCATGATCGCGATACAGGCCTGCGGCTTGCGGCAGAACGCGCCTTTCTTGCCGGGCTGGATGGGTCCTGCGAGACGCCGATTGCCGGTTTGGCTGAACTTGACGGCGCAATCCTGCGCCTGCGCGGCGAAATCCTGCGCCCGGACGGGTCAGAGGTTCTGTCCGATGATGTCACCGTACCCGTCGAACAGGGCGCAAAAGCGGGGGCTGACATGGCCGCCCGGCTTCGGGATCGGGCCGGGCCGGGGTTCTTTGATTGGCTGACCGGGGCCTGATCGGCCGTATTGCGCTGGGCATATGTCGCGGGGCCGCTGGCTTGCGTGTCTTCAGGGAATGACCTTGCCTGGGTTCAGTACCCCGTTCGGATCAAGGGCGGCCTTGATGCGGCCCATTACCGCCAGCGCCACCGGGTCCTTATGCGCTGCCATCGCGGGTGTCTTCAGTCGCCCGACCCCGTGTTCCGCCGAGAAAGAGCCGCCAAGCGCGACCACTTCTTCCTCCACGGCCTGTGAGATCGATCTCATCAGCGCCGGGTCGGGTGAAGACGGCCAGCCTGCGAAATGCAGGTTTCCATCGCCCAGATGCGCCACATTCAGAAACGCGATCCCCGGGTCGAGCGCTTTGGCCCGCTGATCGATCTGTTCCAGCAGCGCCTGCATTAGATCAGGGCGAACGGCAACGTCATTGTCCACGAAGGGCAGGCGCAGCAGGGCCAGCTCGGCGGCGGCTTCGCGCCGGGCCCACATCTCTGCCCGTTGTGCATCGTTCTGCGCGACCACCGCATCCAGCACCCGGCCCGCTTCAAAGGCCCGCGTCAGCACGTTTTCCAGATGTGCCGCGATCGGCACGATACCGTCCGGCCCGGCCACTGCGTCGCGATCCGCGACTGCGCCGACCTCTACCAGCACGTTCACCTCATACCGGTCTTCGAAAGGTGGGCGCGCTGTGGGGTAGCGGGTCAGATGCGCGTCGATATAGGCCCCGGGCATGTATTCGAACGCCTCCACCGCGCCGCCTGTCTCTGCCTGCAGGTCGTTGAGCAGGGCCACCGCATCGTTGACGGACCGGGTCGCGACCATCGCCGTGGCGTAGGCGCGGGCGCGCGGGAACAGCTTGACCACCGCCGCCGTGATCACGCCTAAGGTGCCCTCGGCCCCAATCATGAGATCGCGCAGATCATAGCCCGAGTTATCCTTGTGCAGCCCGCCCATCAGGTTCATCACCTCGCCAGTGGGTGTCACCACCTCGATCCCCAGGCACAATGCCCGCGCATTGCCATAGCGCAGCACATTCGATCCGCCCGCATTGGTGGATAGGGCGCCCCCCAGCATTGCTGACCCGCGTGCGCCGAAAAAAAGCGGGAAGATCAGGCCATGCGCCTCAACAGCGTCATGAAGATCGGCCAAAATCACACCGGCCTCGGCCACGGCCACGCGGGCCTCGGGCCGAATGTCCCGGATGCGGTTCATCCGGTCGAGCGACAGCATCACAGCGCCATCCGCGAACGTTCCACCTGCCATGCTCGTATTGCCCGACACCGGCACTATCGGAATGCGCAATTCATTGGCCAGCCGCAAAATGGCGGCCACCTGATCGGCGGTATCGGGGCGCACGACGGCAAGGGGTGTCCAGCGGTCCTCGCCGCTCCAATCCTGTGACCAGCGGGCCATATCGGCCCCGGTGGCAACATTGGCGGGGCCGGCGATGTGCTTCAGCCGGTCGTGAAGGTCGAGCCTGATCATACGCTGCAAGGTGCGGTCAACAGCCCCGCCGCGCAAGTGGTCCTTTCGCAGCGCACACCAACAATTCGCTTCGGGGCGGTGCAGGTCGATTTTCGGTCTTGACGGCACCCTGTACCTGTCATACCTAGCCCCCCGTTCGGCGGTGTAGCTCAGTTGGTTAGAGCAGCGGAATCATAATCCGCGTGTCCGGGGTTCAAGTCCCTGCACCGCCACCATCACCACCCATTGCACCTGTGAACCCACCTAAAGCCATGAATGGTAACGAAAATTTTGGTGTTCTAGGTCCTGTTTCGCGGCAGTAGCCGAGACGGTCTGTGAAGGCCAGTTTCAGAAGGGTTCTTTGCAGGGTGATGTCGCCAGTTTCCCAGAGTTTCCAGGGCTTTGCGAGGAATGCGAGCGAGAGTTCTAGCATATCGTCGAAGCTATGCCGTAGTGCGGGTTTTTCGCGTTGTTTTTCCTGCAAAATCATCTTCTCACGCTCCATCATTTCGATCTTGGTTTCATAGGCTTTGATGACCGTGGTGCTCTCGGTTTCCACGATTCGACCCAGCAGCGTGCCGATCTGTTTTTCGATCTCTGAGATCTGTTTCACGCCAACCGCTGCATCCTGTTTTGCCTGCGCGCTGCGGATCGCCCAGGCGTCGCGGAACATCGCCTTGGCAACGTCAAAAAGCGTCTGGTTCGGCTCAAGCTGATGCAAGAGATCACCGAACTCACCCTCCAGCTTATCGCGGCGGATCGATTTGCCGTAATGGGCGCAGGTTTTAGTCTGGCAAAGGTAATAGGGGTGGTGCTTGGTCTTGCCTTTCGACCAGCAGGACCGGAGCGGGACACCACATTCGTGGCAGGTCACAAAGCCGCGCAGGGCAAAATCCTGGCCGATGTTTTTACGGGCCGGGGCCAGGGCCGCGCTTTTGCGCCGCTCCTGATTGCGCCAGTAGGTTTCGACCGAGATAATCTGCTCGTGATGACCTTTGATGCGCTCCAAACCCCAAGGTGCGTAGCTGATGATGCCGGAATAGATCTCGCGACTTAAGAGACGCGTTACTTCAAAACGACGAACTTCGCCGTTTTTCCCTTTTGGAAATTCCGGCTTGGTATTCAGAAAGTTGCGGATTTCGGCCTGGTTTTGGAAACGCCCGCTAGCATAGCCTTCCAGGGCCTCCTGGATAATACTCGCCAAAGGCTCGTCGCGGACCAGCATTTTGCCATGCGGGGCCACTTTCGCGTATTTGTACCCCATAGGGGCTGGGAACACGTAAAACCCGTTCTGCAACCGGGCCTTCATCTTTTGCACGACCTGCCGCCCGTTTTGCTTGCGCTCAAGCGCGCCTTGCGCGGCCATGATGGTTTCGATGAACTCACCCTCGGGCGTATCCTCAAATTTGAAGTTCAGGCATTCGATGGCCGCGCCACGGGTCCGGAAGGCCTCCCGCAGATCGAGATGAAAGCGCGTGTCACGCGCAAAGCGTTTGAGATCGTCGAAGATCACCACAAAGCGTGTATCCGGCTGCGCATCCAGAAAGGACAAGAGCGCCACCATGCCGGGCCGGTTCATAAAGTCACCACCGCCCGTGATCGTATCGGGAAAGACCGCTGCAACCTCATAGCCTTTGCTCTGGGCATAGTCCCGGCAACGGGTCTCCTGACTTTGCAGGCCGTGGCCCTCTTCTTCCTGTGACCGTGACGAGACACGACAATAGATCAAGGCTTTAATGGGTGCATTCATTCGGACTCCTTTCGTGCGGCCTTGCCGAATTGCAAAGCCACGGGTGTTGTTTGGGACGGGTTGGATCGGTCACAGGATAGCATATCGGCGACGGGTTTTGTGAGAGAACCATCGGGTTTTCCACAGGCCAGTTGGACCGGATGAAGACCGAAGCCCAAATCAACAAAGGCGGTCATGATGCCCCACAGGGCTTCAATCAGCGCGCGTTTTTGATCGTCCGGGATATCTGCATCCTCGAAGAAGGGCAGATAGGCCTCCCAATCAATCCCAAGCGTTGGTGGCGCGCTGTGGTTCCCTGTGTCTCTCTGATCCATCTCTTTGTCCTTTTCGCCCTTTCGGCGCTTGCTTTGCTCTCCTTTTCTTACGCTCGCCCCATGCGAACATCAGTAGAACATGATAGGATAATATTCCCATCTTCCAAAGCAAAAACGCCTGTGATTACATATGCATGCAGCCTCAATAGGACGCGCGATGCTAAATGGCGCAGGGTGATCAAAGGGTAATCGAGGGTAATCAATGAGTGTGGATTGGCTGAAGGCGAGCGTTGATCAACGCAAGGCGCTCTACCGAGTAGCGCGGGCTGTTGCTGAGACCACAGAAACCGACATTCTGGGTGTCATTAAGGAAGCCGAAGGGGCGGACAACCAACGCGGTCTGGGTTATGCGACAAACTTCAATCACGGGACAATCAGCCGGAAACTCGCCAAGGTGATTGCAGACTGGGTGCAGGAAAACCACCGGGATCTGGCGCATGAAACAGAGCCCGAGATCTTCCCAGTCGCCCTAAGTACGATGTGGGGCGAATATCTCGAGGCGAACGGAATTACAGGACAACTGACAATCCGCACCAAATCCCGTTCACGTGACCTGGTCGAGTTTGAGAAGGATGCAGCACCCGGACATCACGTTTTGGCTTTGGGCGAACCCTTCACGTTGGAACTGGAACAATCACGACCCGGGTATTGCATGGGCTATCAGATCTACCGACATAAGTGGCATCCGTTTCCCCTCAACAAGGCGACCGGCTATGTGGAAACGGCTGGTACGCGGATCACCATGCCACAACAAAAGGATGGATCCCCAGCTCATATGATTGAGCGGCAGCATGATGACAAACACCGTTTTGCCATCGTCGTGGCCGATCATCCCCACGTGGATTTTATCTCAAAGGAACCAGCGGCCCATGACGCCAACAGTTTTGAGGTGCACAGCGTTGCGGTTGAGTTCCGCGTCCATGGCTAGTCCCAATCGATATATCGGTAAGGTCGCGTCACATGTCGCAAGGCTTTTCGCGACCTGATCAATGACGACATTTGCTGATTTACCTCTTCAATCGCTTCCTCATTCGTAAGCGCTTCGGCGATCCCCTCCTGCCGCTGTGAGGCTATCTGTGCGAGTCCTGTTGTC
>ENA-OWNT01003689-OWNT01003689.1-seawater-metagenome-genome-assembly--contig:-NODE-3689-length-14190-cov-4.305959_pt1 | contig 14190 bp, 10 predicted proteins | sample MGYA00238136_ERZ651165 | MGnify/ENA primary metagenome ERZ651165 (study PRJEB26861, sample SAMN08777766) | seawater metagenome | isolation source: coastal seawater | place: USA: Florida | collected...
GCGGGGAGCTCAGGCCCTCGCGGCCCTCGACGAGGTGCCCGACGGTCCGCGGAAGGCCCTCGTCGCCTTGCAGATCCGTGCCCTGCGGGCGGGCTCCCCCAGCATCGAGCCCGCCCTCGCAGACGGCCTGCGCGGCCCCTGGCGCGCCCGTCTCCACCTCACCGAGGCCCGCCTGCACGCCCGCACCGAGGCCTTCCCCGCCGCCCGGTCCCGCCACGCTCGAGCCCGTCGGGCCCTCGAGTCCTACCCCCAGGTCCTCCGCACCGAGGTCGCCTACGTCGGGGCCTACGTCGACGCCCGCGATGGGCAGCTCGCCCACGCCAGCCGCGCCGCCCATGCCGCCCTCGCCGACGGCCGCGCCCCGCGCCTCCGGGCCTGGGGGCTCGCCCTGGCCGCTCTCGACCCCCGGCGCTTCGACGCGGAACGCCTCGACGCCCTCGAGAGCTCCATGGCCATCGACACCCAGGCCGATCCCGACCTCGGCTGGACCCTCGACCAGGCCAGCCTCCAGGCCACCGACCCCGCCCAGGCCCTCCGCCTCGCCCGCCTCGGCGCCCTGGTGTGGCGCCGCCTATGGACCCACGCCGGCACCTGAGCGTGGTCACTCGATCCCCACGACCTCAGCCGGTTATCCAGCCCCGCTGAGGTGCCCATGCTCTGTCGCGTCCTGTCCCTGTCCGTCCTCCTGGCCGCTTGCGGTGGCAAGGGCGACGCGTCCGGCGAGCCCACCCCGCCGCCCCCGCCGAAGACGACCGACAGCGGAACGCCGTCCACCTTCGTCACGCCGCCGCCCATGGGCATCCCCTTCGAGCCCGGCGTCACCTACGCCGGCGTCGCGTCCATCGACATGACCCCCATCATCACCGACCTGTGGACCGACGAAGAGGGCGACGGCGACTACAGCCCCGGCGATGCCTACATCGACGAAGACGGCGACGGCGAGTACGACGCCGTGTGGATCGGGGGCTTCGGCCCACTCCGCCCCGCCACCGCCGTGCACGACCCCGTCTACGCCCGCGCCGTGGTCATCGCCAAGGACGGCGAGTACATCGCCATCGTCGCCCTCGACTTCGTCGGTCTCGGCCACCCTCGCATCTGGCGAGCCCGCGACCGCCTCGCGGCGGATGGCTTCGACCCCGTCCGGCTGCTGGTCAGCTCGTCGCACAACCACCAGGGCCCCGACACCATGGGCCTGTGGGGCAACCCCATCTTCGGCATCAGCGGCGTCGACTGGGCCTACCAGGACCAGATCACCGACGCCATCGACCAATCCGTCCGCGACGCCATCGCCGACATGGAGCCCGTCGACCTCACCATCGGGGCCGTCCGCATGCGCGACCGGTCCCCGTGGCTCAGCGGCTCCGACTGGGGCGGCAAGAACCCCGTCGCCAAGCAGCACGGCATGATCTTCGACGGCCGCGACCCCGTCCTGGTCAGCGACCAGCTGCTGGTGGTTCAGGGCAACGGCGCCGACGGCACGGTCTTCACCCTCACCAACTGGTCGGGCCATCCCGAGGTCCGCGACTCCGACAACCACGAGATCAGCTCCGACTGGGTCGGCGTCACCCGCGAAGTGCTCGAGGCCGAGTTCGGCGGCCTGGCGCTGCACGTGCCCGAGTCCCTGGGTGGCATGCAGTCCGCCCTGCACGGCGACCTCCCCCTCGTCCTCGAAGACGGCACCCACATCTTCCAGACCTGCACCGCCGAGGCCGTGGCCGACAAGGCCGACCCCGAGTGCTTCGGCCTGGAGGTCGGGGCCCCCCGCATCGACGCCGACGGCGACGCCGTCCCCGAGTGGGCCATCCAAGACAGCTGGGAGTTCGTCACCAGCCACGGGTGGCTCATCGCCGAGGCCGCCATCGACGCGCTCGCGGCCGGCGAGCCCCTCGACCCCACCCCCCTGCGGGTCGAGCGGGAGCCCTTCGTCATGGCCATCGAGAACGTGGCCTACAACACCTTCGGCCCCATGGGCATCTTCGACATGGACATCGACCAGGCCATCACCGACCTCGAGCGATGCCCCGAGGCCGCCAGCGACGACGTCATCGGCTGCTTCGAGGCCCACACCTTCCGGATCCAGATCGGCCAGCTGGGCCTGGTCACCGTGCCCGGAGAGCTCCTGCCCGAGCTCGCCTGGGGCTTCCCCGAGGACGACCCCCGCTGGATGAGCGAGGTCGACGACCCCTCCGCCCGCGGCGAGGGTGCCGTCTACTTCCCCCAGCACCCTGCGGTCTGCACCACCACCCTCACCGACTACGAGGAGTGCGTGGAGGAGCTACAGGTGGGCGAGTGCGACTGTCTCTACGTGCACGCCTGGCCCTACACCCTGTCCGACGACCCCGACGTGGAGCCCCTCCTCGACGGCCTGGGCACCGACTACACCGCCATCATCGGCATGACCGACAGCTACTACAGCTACATCATCCCGGAGCCCGACTTCAATCGGGAGGTGAGCATCTTCATCGACGACGGCGACCACTACGAAGACGCCGTCAGCGCCGCACACCACTTCGCGACCCTCATCCAAGACGCCCAGGCCCGCATCGCCGACCGCTGGTAGCGGTCGTTCTTCCTGCTACATCCGTCGTGCGACGTCGGCCACCTGGCCCCGGAACCACCGATGCCCGTCGTCATGATGCAGACGCTCGGGCCACACCAGGGTCACCTGCACCCGCGGCAGGTCCACCGGCGGCTCCGACACGGTCACGCCCTCTGGGGCGAGCAGCCCGAGGGAGGTCGGCGCTACGAGCACCAGCCCGGCCTCCCGAACCAGCGCCAGCGCCCCCGCGAAGGAGGTGGTGCGCAGCACGACCCGCCGCGTCCGCCCCAGCTCGTCGAGCGCGCGGTCGACCACCCCCGGCCCAGATCCGGGCCCTACCAGCAGGTGCCGGGCATCGCAGAAGGCATCGAGGCTGGACGGCACCGGCTGGCCGGCCGCCGAGAACAGCGAGAAGCCTTCCCACCGCAGGGTGGACTGCCGAAACCCGCCCGCCGGGCGCAGAGCCTCGCCGGCCCCCGCCAGCACCGGATGAATGGCAGCGTCGAGCTCGCCCCGGTCGAAGCGCACGTGGGTCTGCTCGTCGTGGGGACGCACCTCGAGACCGACCTGGGGGGCCGATGCCTGCAACGCCGCGGCCAGGGGGGGCACCCAGAGCATGTTCAGCAGGTCGAGGCTGGCCAGGCGGAACGTTCGGGTCGAGGTCGCCGCGACGAAGCGCTCGGGGGCCTCCACCGCGGCGCCGATGGCCTGGAGGTGGGGGCCGACCCGCCGCGCCAGCGCATCCCCCCGGGGCGTGGGCTGCATCGCCTTGCCCACCCGCACGAAGAGGGGGTCGCCGAGCTGGTCTCGTAGCTTGCGGAGGCCGTGGCTCACCGCCGACTGCGTGACGCCCAGGTCGTCGGCCGCCCGTGTGACCGAGCCATGCCGATGCACCGCGCACAGCAGGCGCAACCCGTTCAGGTCCACATCATGAGGAATGCTCATGGGCACAGTGTATTGCTTCATTGGGCTCATCATGAGGCCCCGCGTAGGAAGGGGACCAGGAGGTTCCCATGAACATCGTCGTCTTCGGTGCCAGCGGCAGCATCGGCCGCCACCTCGTGCCCCAGGCCCTCGCCCGGGGGCATCGTCTCACCGTGTTCGGACGCAGCGCGGATCGGCTCCCCGACCCCGGCCCCCGCGGCCGCACCGTGGTCGGCGATGTGATGGACGACGGCGCCGTCCGCGAGGCCGTGCACGACGCCGACGCCGTGGTCGTGGCCCTCGGGGCTCCCCCATCCAGCCGGCGCGGTGTCCGAGGGCGCGGCACGGCCAGCATCCTCCGGGCCATGGCTGCCGAGGGCGTGACTCGGATCGTGTGCACCAGCTGCCTCGGCGTCGGCGACAGCTACGCGGCCCAGGACTGGTTCACCCGGGTGGTCGTGCTCGACCTCTGGCTGTGGCGCGTCGTGGCCGACCACCGCGTGCAGGAGGCCCTGCTGGAGCAGACCTCCCTCGACTGGACCATCGTGCGCCCGCCCCACCTCAGCGACGCCCGAGACGGCCGGGTGCAGACCTTCGAGGCCAAGGGTCGCAGCCCGCGGCGCTCGGTGGGCCGTGCCGACCTCGCTGGGTGGCTCCTCGACGAGGTCGAGACCCCCCGCTTCCCCCAGCAACACATCGGGGTGTGCGCGGCATAGTCCACCTCGGACCACGCCCCTCCCGGAGGCCTCGGAAGGGTTCACCACAACGGCACCGAACGGCGCTGGAGCCACCGCCCCCCACCGGCTAAGCCTTCCCCCCTGGAGGTGGAATGAGCTACCGCGTGACCCTCATCGAGGGCGACGGCATCGGTCCCGAAGTGACCGGCGCTACCTGCCGAGTGCTCGAAGCGGCCGGTGCGCCCGTCGAGTGGGAACGGGTGCTCGCCGGCGAGCGAGCCTACGAAGAGCTGGGCCACCCCCTCCCCGAGGGGGTGCTCAAGAGCGTGCGGGCCAACCGCGTGGGTCTCAAGGGCCCCCTCGGCACCCCGAAGGGCAAGGGATATCGGTCCGCCAATGTGCAGCTCCGGCAGGGGCTGCAGCTCTACACCGGCTGGCGTCCCGTGCAGTCCCTCCCCGGCGTCGACAGCCGCTACGACGACGTCGACGTGGTCGTGCTCCGCGAGAACACCCAGGGGCTCTACGCAGGCATCGAGCACAACGTCGGCAACGACACCGTCGTCAGCCTGAAGCTCTCCAGCCGCGAGGCTGCCCTGCGCATCGCCCGCTGGGGCTTCGAGTATGCGAAGAACGCCGGGCGGCGGAAGATCACGGTCTGCCACAAGCGGAACGTGCTCCCCCTGACCGACGGCGCCTTCATCGACGCCTTCTTCGAGGTCGGGCAGGAGTACCCCTTCATCCAGCAGGAGGAGGCCCTCCTCGACGAGGTCTGCATGGGCCTCGCCGCCAACCCCGACCCCTACGACGTGCTGCTCCTCGAGAACCTCTACGGCGACATCCTGTCCGACCTCTGCGCAGGGCTGGTGGGTGGGCTCGGCGTGGTGCCGGGCGCCAACGTCGGCGACCGCATCGCCGTGTTCGAGGCCGTGCACGGCACCGCCCCCGACATCGCGGGCAAGGGCATCGCCAACCCCCTGGCCGTGCTCCTCTCCGGCGTGCTGATGGTCGAGTGGATGGGCGAGCACAAGGTCGGCACCCGCATCCGCGAGGCCATCGCCGACGTTCTGTCCGCGGGCAAGGTCCGCACCGGCGACCTCGGGGGCACCGCCTCCACCGACGAGTTCACCGAAGCCATCATCGACGCGCTGCCGAGGGACTGACCATGAGCATCGAGATCACCGCGGTCCCCGGCGACTGCCCGCAGACCTTCCGCTCCGTCCAGCAGCTCCTCGCTGCGGCCGGCGCCGACTTCTCCTGGGACGAACCCAGCGAGGGCGCGACCCACCTCGACATGCTGCGCAGCGCCCAGCGCACCAAGCTGGCCCTCGTCGGCCACGCTCGCGCCAAGGAGGCCAGCGAGCTGCCCCCGGCCGTCGTCCTGCGCGACGAGCTGAACATCTTCGCCCAGCATCGGCCCATCCGGCCCATGCCCGGTCTCCCCAGCCGCCACGACGACGCCGACCTGATCGTGGTGCGCGAGACCACCGAGGATGTCTACGCCCACCTCGAGCACGAGTCCATTCCTGGCGTGTTCGAGAGCCTCAAGATCACCACCCGTGCCGCCTGCGAGCGCATCGCCCGTCATGCCATGGACACCGCCCGCGCCACCGGCCGGACGAAGGTGACCATCGTGCACAAGGCGAACATCATGAAGCTGTCCGACGGCATGTTCCTGCGGGTCGCTCGGGAGGTCGCCCAGGACTACCCCGACCTCGAGGTCGACGACTGCATCGTCGACGCGCTCTGCATGAAGCTGGTGATCTGGCCCAGCCAGTTCGAGGTGTTGCTCTGCGGCAACCTGTTCGGCGACATCGTGGGCGACCTGTGCGCCGGTCTGGTGGGCGGCCGCAGCAACGCGCCCAGCGTCAACTTCGGCACGGATGGCCTGGCGCTGTTCACCGCCGGCCAGGGCGACCACCCCGACGTGTGCGGCACCGAGCAGGCCAACCCCCTGCCCCTGCTGCTGCCGGCCATCCACCTGCTCCGCCACACCGACCAGGGCAACGCCGCCGACCGCCTCGAGGAGGCCATCGCCGCGACCCTCGAGGACGGCATCCGGCCGTTCGGCCTGGGGGGCGACGCCAGCCGCTCCGACTTCTGCGACGAGGTCGCCTCGCGGCTGTAGAGAGTCACGGCGCGTGCCTCAGGGGGCGCCCAGCGCGTAGCGCATGGACGCCACGAAGCGACGGGTGGCCGAGCGTTTTGGCTCGGCACCTTGCAGACACTGGGCGAGGAGATCCGCCCCTTCCACGCCGTAGCGCCGCGCGGAGTACAGCGCCTGCTCCGCGATGGTCTCGAGCTCGTCTTCGTCCGCGAGGGCCGCAGCGATGCCGAACACCACCGCCTCGGTCGCGACGCGCTGCGCGCCCCAGCGCCGCGCCTGCTCGTAGGCCCCGCGGGCATACGGCAGCGCGCGACCGGGCTTCCCCATCAGCAAGAAGCTGCGGGCCACGTTGCCCTGCGGGTGGTGCCGCAGCTCCGGCTCGATGCGGGACATGGACTGCTCGAACCAGGCACGGGCCTCGTCGTGGCGACCGTCCATCCCCGCCACCGCCCCCCGCCCGAGCAAGATGCGGGCCTGCAGCCGGTCGTCGTCGGTGGCCCTCATCGCGTGCCGATACAGCTCCTCGGCCTCGCTGAAGCGACCGTGGGCGGTGGCCAGGATGGCCCGGCAGCGCAGCACGCTCGCCACCTCGGGCAGCCCCTCCAGCGAGGCTTTCGCGCGCCCATAGTCACCGGTGAAGGTGAAGACACGAGCCATCGCTTCCCTCGCCTCCCGCGCCAGCTCGGGAGGGACCCCGGCCGGATCGGCTTGCAGATGGGCCCACAGCTGCTCCGCCACCGGCAACGCGGCGTGGCCCGACACGAGGTTGGTGAGCACCCGAAGCTCGAGGAAGAGGAAGTGGAAGCGCTCCTCCTCGCTGGCATCGTCGAGGAAGGGACGCACCGCCTCCACCAGGTGGCGGCCCAGCTCCGCTTCCTCCGGGGTGCGCAGCGTTCGGTGGACGAGCAGCACCGCGCGGCCCTCCGGCACCAGCCCCGCATGGAGCAGATGCAGCCCCTGCCGCGCCGTGCGACGGGCCGTGGGGCGGAGAGCGGACAGGACACGGGACGCCGCCAGGTGCTCGAAGGCGGTGCCGGGCTGGTCGAGCACCGCCGCCTGCACCGACCGGCTGATCCACGCGAAGCCATCGCCGTCGCGCACGATGAGGTCGGACCGCGCCAGCTCCCCGAGCAAGGCCTCGGGGTACGCCAGGGCGAGCTGCCCCAACAGGTCGGCCCACTCGCGACCGTCGACCACGCGACCGAGCAAGGCCGCCGCCCGCAAGGCGCGGAAGCCGTCGTCGTCGGCCAGGGCGAGCAGGCCCCGCAAGAGCTCCTCGGCACCGCCCTCGGCGGCGGGGGGAGCCGCCAGGTCGTCGTCGGTCACCACGAAGCCCGTCGGGCTCGGGAGCAATCGCCCCTGTTGGGCCAGCTGCTGCATCCAGGCCGAGGCCACCCCCGGCACGAAGCCACAGCGCTCGTCCATGCGCACGGTCAGCTCCTCGGACAGCCCCAGCTCCCCGTGCAGGTAGGTGCGGAAGGGCGTCGGCTGCATCGGCGTCAGCCCCACGCGGCGGAAGCGAGGCAGGGAGGAGAGCTCCGGCCACGACGCCGGCGTGCGGGTCGTCGCGACCACCAACACCGGGGCTCCGGCGAAGGCCAGGGCCGACACCAAGGCCTCGCTGGTGGCGTCGAGGTCGTCGAAGCACGCCACCACCGGGCCACGCCAGGCCATCTTCAGGGCGCGGTCCACGTCCATCGGCTGCCACGCGATGCGGGCGACCCCGGCCTCCGCGGCCGTCTCGGCGATCCATCGCATCAGCCGGGTCTTCCCCACCCCTGCCGGGCCGTGCACCAGCACCACCTCCGGCCGCCAGCCGGTCATGGCGTCCTGGAGGGCGTCGGTCAGGGCGGCCCGCTCCTTGTCGCGGCCGACCAGGCGGGCGTCGCGCAGGGGGAGCAGGCCGAGGCCGATGCCGGGGAGGCGCGCGGAGGAGCGGGCAGCGCTGGTGTGGGCCAGGGCGGACGGCACCGAGGAGGGAACCCAGCCCAGGGCATGCTGCACGGCCGCCACCGCGTCCGGCCGCTGGTCGGGCTGCTTCTCCAGCATGCGACGGAGCAGCGGCTCCACCCGATCCGGCAGGGGCATGCGGGGCACGAAGGCCGGGAGCACCTCCCCCACGTGCTTCGCCAGCACCTCCGCCGGCGCCCCCCGGAACGGGGGGTGGCCCGTGCACCACTCCCACAGCACCGAGCCCAGCGCGTACAGATCGGTCCACGGGCCCAAGGGGCCGAGGCTCGGGTCGGCCTGCTCCGGCGGCATGTACAGGGGGGTGCCACCGCGGCGGATGGCGTGCTCGACACCGCGCACCGTGGCGAGCCCGAAGTCGCCGATCTTCAGCCCGGGCCGATGGTCGTGGGCCGTGCTCCGCAGCAAGTTGGCGGGCTTCAGGTCGCGGTGGACCATCCCCCGGGCATGGGCGTGGGCCAGGCCCGCGAGCACATCGGCCAGCACGGGCTCGACCTCGGCCCAGCTGCCGGGCATCCACGAGGTCAGCGCCCCGCCACTGGCCAGCTCCACGGCCATCCACATCCAGTGAGCGCCGTCGCCGCCCAGCACACCCACGTCGTAGACCGACAGCACGTGGGGGTGGTTGAGGCGGGCCATGGCCAGCACTTCGGTCTCCAGGGCCACCCGCATCTTCGGATGGGTGAGCGGCACCCGCTTCAGGGCGACCGCCGTGCCGGTGTCCACGTGGAGCGCTCGGTGGACGACCCCCTGGGCGCCCTCGCCGAGGAGGGGGCCTGCCGAGTAGCCAGGTACGTCCGGGGGCTGCGGGTGCACGGCCCATCCTACCGCCCGGGGTCCGGTCAGCGGGGCGCCGTCACCAGGAAGCGGGCCTCTCGCACCGACACGGTCGTCACCCGAGGGGCCCCCTTGCCCCGCCGTACCGATACGCGGGCCTCACCGTCGCTCACGGAGAGCAGGGTCAGGTCCACCGACCGACGGCCCAGGTCCACGTGCACGACCTGGCCGCGGTCCAGCGCCACCGGCTCCCGCCGCTCCACCGACGCCCCCGTGTAGCCCTTGCGCTTCAGCGCCGACCGCATGGAGGCCAGCTCCGCGGGCACACGGCCCGACTGGTTGGGCGTCACCAGCAGGACCTCCGCCTCGAGGTGGTCGCCGGCCAGGGCCTGGGGACCCACCAGCAGGGTGGCAGCAACGAGAGCGTGGGTGAGCAGCGAGCGGAGCATGGGAACCTCGGATGGTGCCCGTCGGACGCCGTGTCGAGGGCTCCCATTCGCGCCGGGGCCCCCCGGAGGGTTGTGGGACGGTGACGCGGACGGCGTGGGCCCCAGCGACCGGCGGAGGTCCGAACCGGTCCAGGACCGGGTTAGGCGCCAGGCATGGACCTCCTGGGCACCCCCACCGACCAGCTCCGCCCTTGGCTGACCGACCTCGGTGTCGGCGCGCGCCATGCCGGGCGGCTGTTCGCGGGCCTGCACCGCCATCGGCAGTCCATCGAGCACATCCCCGACCTCGGTCGCCACGCAGCCGTGATCGCCGCCCACGGCCAGCTGGCCACGGCCGAGGTCGTCGAGCGTCACCCCGCCCCCGACGGCAGCACGCGCCTGGTGTTCGCCCTGCACGACGGTGCCCGCGTGGAGGGGGTGCTGCTCCCCAGCCATTATGGCGACCGGGTCACCCTCTGCCTGTCGTCCCAGGTCGGCTGCGCCATGGCCTGCGCCTTCTGCGCCACGGGCACCCTCGGGCTCGATCGGCAGCTCTCCGCCGGCGAGATCGTCGCCCAGGTCCACGCCGCCCGTCGCCTCCTGGAGGGTACGCAGCGGCGCCTCACGCACCTGGTGTTCATGGGCATGGGCGAGCCGCTGCACAACGCCGATGCGGTCCTGAGCGCACTGCGGGTCCTCACCGACCCCCACGGCCTGCCCATGGCCAAGCGCAACCTCACCGTGTCGACCGTCGGCCTGCTCCGACCCCTCCGTCGCCTCGGCGAGGCCATGGGCGGAAAGTTGCAGCTGGCCATCTCGCTCCACGCCGGCACCGACGCCACCCGGCGCCGCATCCTGCCCATCGCGCGGACGGTCTCCCTCCAGCAGCTCCGCGAGGCGCTCCTCGCCCACCCCTTCCCCAGCCGTCAGAAGCTCATGCTCGAGTACGTGCTGCTCCCGGGGGTCAACGATGGGCCCGCCGAGGTCGACGGCCTGCGCGCCTTCACCGAGGGGCTGCCCGCGGTGGTCAACATCATCCCGTTCAACCCCTTCGCCGGCGCCCCGTTCCGCTCCCCGGAGCACGGCGAGATCGAGGCATTCTGGCAGGCCCTCAAGGCCGCCGGCATCCACAACACCGTGCGCTGGCCACGGGGGCGGGATGCCCACGGCGCGTGCGGCCAGTTGATGCTCGCCTCCACCCCGTGACCGAGACCGCGTTCGGCCTGCTGGTGCTCGCTGTCGGCGCCATCCTGGCCGTCGGAGGCGCCACGGTCGCCTCCTTCGTGGTGGTCTGGCTCCAGTCGCTGTCCGAGACCATCCGCACGTTCCAGCGGAGCCAGCAGCGGCTCGTCGACCGCCGCATGGCTCGATGGGACGCCGCCGCCACCACCGTCGACATGACTCGAGCAGACGGGACGCTACAGGGCGAGATCGATGGTTTCGCCTGCACCATCTCGCAGCCGCAGCGCGGCGTCCGGGTCCAGCTCGACCTCGGTCGAGAGGCCAAGCTCCAGATGGCTCGGCGCAGCATGCCGCACCCTCCGTCCGGGGCCGGCACCGGCGACGAGGACTTCGACCGGGCCTTCGTGCATGCCGCCGACGCCACCACCCGCCACTGGCTCTCCGCCCCTGTTCGTCGCTGCCTGATCGACAGGGACCTCCGCATCGCGGCCCTGGAGCAGCGTGTGATCCTGATGTGGCCCGAGCGCATCGGGCCCGAGGAGACCACGGCCCTGGTGGAGGAGGCGCACGGGTTGGTCCGGGCCATGGGCCTCGCGCGGCCTGCGTCCGAGCAGCGGCAGGCCCTCATCGACGACCTCACCGAGCCCGCCCGGTACCGGGCCGACCTCATCGACGACGCGCGAAAGGGCCACGACCCCATCGACCCCCGGCACCTGCGGGACCCCTCCCTCCTGGTGCAGCGGGCCGCCGCCGAGGCCCTCGGGGAGCATGCCCACCTCCTCACACTTGCCACACGGTCGTCCTCCCCTCGGGAGGTTCGCCGCCGCGCCACCGAGGGCCTGGCCCGGGCGGATCACCCAGGGGCCGCCATCGCCCTCACCCAGCTCTTCGACAGCGACGACCCCGAGCTCCGCACCATGGGGGTGGACGTCGCCCGCCGCGTCGCGGCCTCGGGCATCGGAGAGGCCCTGCTGGGCTTGCACACCCGTGGCCATCTGCTCGGCTCCGACGCAGCGAGCCTCCAGCTGACGATGGGCGTCGGCCGGGCGGCCCAGCGTCAGGGAGACCGTCGGCTCGAGCCCTTGCTCCTGGAGATGCTCACGCACTCGCAGCCCGGGGTCGTACACGCGGCCGTGCTCGGCCTGCAGACCTGTGGGAGCGCCCCGGCGGTCCCGGCCCTGCGAGGGGTGCTGGACGAGCTCGGGCTGCTGTCGCCGCTGCGCACCGAGGTCGACCGGGCCATCGACGCCATCCAAGGGCGGGCCAAGGGGTCGGCCGGAGGGCTGGCGATCGCGGAGGCGGCGCCGGAGGTCGGCGCGGTGTCGGTCGCCGGAGGGCCCGGCGAGCTGTCCCTGGCCCCGGGAGTATCAGGACCGGAAGCAGCAGCGTCAGGGAGCCCGCGAACGTAGCCACGGCGCTCCCTCCCGGGAGCGGCCCGCCACGGCGGGGGGCGATGGCTTGGCTCGCGCCTAGTCATCACGTAGACTCCAGGTACCACATCAAGCACGTCGCGTTGCCGTCGTTGGGAGTACCATGTTGACCTTCCTCTTCCTCGCCGCCTGCGCCTCCTCCGAGGCCCCACCCGCTACCGACGCCGCCCCGTCCGCAGCGCGAGAGGCTGGCAACACATCCAGCGAAAGCCCCCCCTCAACCAGGGTTATTCGTCCCAGCTGTGACCCCCGACCTGCCGACTGTCCTCCCTCGGGCCTCGACCCCACCACCTGTCTCGACCACGAAGACCTGTTCGAGCCGCTCGTCGAGGATGGCCGCGTCATCGACGCCACCCTCGACCCCGTCGCCCTCGCGCGCCTCGAGCTCGAGCCCGGGCGCTGGCACGTCCGCTACCCCGCCCCCGACGGCCGCTGCGACGACGCCGTCTTCGTCTTCGACGCCGACGCGCACCTTCGCGAGGCCACCGAGCCACAGCGGCACGACGAAGCCTCTCCCACCACCGGCCGAGTCGAGCGCGGCACCTGGGGCCTCGCCCTCGAAGGGGGTGCCCAGTGATCCCCTTCCTCGCCCTGCTCGGCACCTCCTTCGCCGCCATCGTCACCAGCAACGCCGACAGCGGTCCCGGCACGCTCCGCGACGCCATCCTCATGGCCACACCGGGTGAGATCATCACCTTCGATCCCGCCGTCACCCAGATCACGCCCCTGTCGTCCCTGCCTTTCGTCGTGGCCGACAACGTCACCATCGACGGCGCCGGCAGCGTCCTCCTCGATGGAAAGGGTCTCGCCGCCTCCGGCCTCACCATCCAGGCCGACGACGTGAAGATCTACGGGTTGCAGATCACCGGCTTCGCGGGCCACGGCCTGCGCCTGCAAGCCGCGAACAACACCATCATCGGCGGCACCGGGCTGCAGGAGAACGCCATCTACGGCAACGACGACGCGGGCATCTGGGTAGGCTACGCCCTCGCCGGCACCACCTCGAGCGGAACGTTGATCCAGGGCAACCGCATCGGGCTCCGCTTCGACGACGCGGCCGTCGGGAACTGCGTCAACGGCGCCACCGTGTGTGCCGGGGTGCAGCTCACCGCCAGCGCTGGTGCCACCACCCTGCAGAGCAACATCGTCAGCGGCAACCACGGTCACGGCGTGCGCGTCGCCACCATCGAGGCCGTCACCCTCCAAGGGAACGCCATCGGGCTGAACGCCACCGCACAGTCCGCCCGGCCAAATAGCGGCCACGGGGTCCTGGTCAACCCCATCGGCATGGGCTCCCTCGGTAGTGTCGTGCTCAGCGGCAACCTCCTCTCCGCCAACGACGGCGACGGTCTGCTGCTCAGCGCCAGCACCGAGCAGGTCGTGGTCATCGGAAACGGCATCGGCATCGGTGCCAACGGCCAGCCCCAGGGCAACGGCGGCAACGGCATCACGGTGCGTGGTGAGGGCCACATCATCGGCCTCGACGGCACCACGCCCGCCGGCAACATCGTCGCGGCCAATGGCGAGAGCGGCATCACCCTCGAGGGCCACAGCCACCTCCTGGTGCACAACACCATCGGCAGCAGCGCGCCCGGCGATGGTCGGGGCAACGCCGACTACGGCGTGTTCACCACCGGGGACTACTCCACTCCCTTCGGCGTCGTCATCGGTGGACTTCCGGGTGGGGCTCCGTTCTTCCCCAACGTCGTCGGCCGCAACGGCGAAGGAAACAACATCTCCGGCAACACCCTCGGCGGCGTGCGCATCGACACCTCCGGCGTCGTGATCGAAGGGAACACCATCGGCCTCGCAGCCGACGGCACCACGCCGATCGGCAACGGCACCATCGTGCCGCTCAGCGGCGCCTTCGGCGGCGTGCTCGTCAACGCCCCCGTCGACTGGCTGCCCGCCGCCTCGGTCCACATCCGCGAGAACACCATCGCCGCCAACCTCCGCAACGGCATCTGGGTCAAGGGCGACAGCCAGAACCTCTTCTACGGCAACGTCACCATCAACGACAACGACATCGGCATCGACATCAACGGCCTCGCCCAGCCCAACGCGGGCGACGGCGTGCGGCTCGAAGGGGGCAGCAACCTGCTGGTCGAGAACAACATCATCGCCGGCAACACCAGCCACGGGGTGCATGTGTTGTCGACCG
>ENA-OWNT01003690-OWNT01003690.1-seawater-metagenome-genome-assembly--contig:-NODE-3690-length-14188-cov-9.580823_pt1 | contig 14188 bp, 15 predicted proteins | sample MGYA00238136_ERZ651165 | MGnify/ENA primary metagenome ERZ651165 (study PRJEB26861, sample SAMN08777766) | seawater metagenome | isolation source: coastal seawater | place: USA: Florida | collected...
TAGCCGTGCTCGTACTGCGCGCAGCTGGCGAACGCCATGGCCAGCGCCGCCGGCGTCTCGTGCAGCGCCGGGCTGGTGAGGGCGCGGCCCACCGGGCTGATGTGCCGGCCGGTGCGGAACCGGTAGAAGTATTCGCGCCCCGGCCGCAGGCCCCGCAGCTCCACGTGCACAGAGTGCGCGGTATCGATCCGGGCCTGCTCGACGCCGCGGGCCACCACCGTGCGCATGCCGGCGTCCTCCGCCACTTCCCACCCCACCGCGACGTCGCGCGACGGCATGCCGCCCAGGCCGTCCCCGGCCACCGGGTCCAGCGCCAGCCGGGTCCAGATCACGAAGCCGTCCGGCCACGGCTCGCCGGAGGCGATACCCAGCAGGAACGGATCGGCGAGGAGGCCGGCGTCGTCCGCGGTGGAAACGGCGACGGCGGCACCCGGCCAGGCCGCGACGAGTCCGGCCCCCAGGCCGGCGGAGAGGAGGGATCTGCGCGAAATGTTGTCCATGCCGTCGAACGTACGGAGGCCGGTTGGACAGGTTGCGAGTGCGATGTGAATGCCCAGTTAACTGCGTGACAAGAACAGTCGACTGCATTCGACAGGCTTGGTTGCGTCAGGCTCTGTTGCCGGGGTGGAGCTTTTCTATTCCACGACTTCTCTGGCCGCACGTTTCCGGAAACGGCCTGTGCTTCAGTGCAGCCGACAGCGGGCGCGGGATGCCATCTATTCGTCATGCCGGGGCACGCAGCCTACCGGTACCAGCCCACCGCACGGTCATAGGTGCACTCCAGTGCACCCGTTCCGGGGGCAGTGCCGCCGCCGGAGGGAAAGTAGATGGCACCGAAGTCCGCACCTTCGGCGTCGATCCGTCCCTGTGCCCAGATCTGGGCGGCTTCCAGGTCCTTTTCGGGGATGGATTCCCGGGTGCTGTGGCCGCCGCCAAGGTGAATGTCCAGCTGATACGTCCCCGGTTGGGAGGTCCCGGCGTGATGGGCCGGATCCTTCTCATCGCGCCTGCTGATGAGGACTTGGGCCGAGGCATGGAGGATGGAGGGCTCGCTGGCCAGATTGCCGTGCTCCTGCTGTTTCATCCGCAGGCCCGAGACGACGCTTTCCACGGTGTCTTCCTCCGTGACGCCGTAGGCGGAACCGTCGGCGTCGGCCTCTGAGCCGCCGACGCTTTTCAGATGCTGTCCGAATTGTTCGGAGCTGGACTGGCTGGAAGTCATGCACCCTCCTTGAGGGTTTTCGCGGCGGGTGCCGACCGTCTCACCCTAGACCCGCGGGGAGGATCCAGCCCGGTGATGGGGGACTATTTCTCGGGGAGGTCCACATCGAGGGGGCCATAGGACCTCCCGACGACGGCGGAGACGATGACCACGTCGCCCGGGACGCCTGCACGTAATGTGCCGACAGCCCCTATCTACCTGGCGCAGATTGAAGCAAGATACTCCGCATGAAACGAACCGTTATAGCTGGCTTCGCGGCGGTAATCATAGGCTGCGGCACCATCACGTTGGCAGCCCCAGGCAACGCGGCGACCACGAGCAGCGCGGCGGCCCAGTCGTCACCCGGTGCCGGGCAGATCATCGTCAAATTCCGCGACAACGGCTCGGCAGCGGGCGTACTGCGCCAGCACGGCCTCGGGGAGGGCCCCGGGGTCGGCAGCACTGGCGCTCAACTCGTCAAGGTACCGGCCGGCCGGGAGCTCCAGCTCGTCGAAGCGCTCAGCCGGAATCCGGCCGTTGAGTACGCCGAGCCGGACGAAACCGTTACCGCCGCTACGGCTGACGAATATTTCCCCCGCCAGTACGCTCTGCAGAACAACGGTCAGGCATTTACCAACACCGCCAACACCCTGGCTGTAGCCGGGGGCACAGCGGACGCTGATGTCGACGCCGTCGAAGCCTGGGGCGACACGACAGGGAGCGGCATCAAAGTTGCCGTTCTCGATTCCGGGGTCGCCAGCGACAACGTCGACATCACACCGAAGGTTGCTGCACGCGCCAACTTCAGCAACGGGAAAGCCGGTGAGGACAACTACGGGCACGGCACGCACGTGGCCGGCATTGTCGCCGCCACCGCCAACAACACGGTTGGCGTCGCCGGTGTGTGTCCGGGATGCACCATCCTGGACGGCAAAGTTCTCAACGACAGCGGGGTCGGCTCGAGCTCGAGCCTTGCGAACGGTATCAACTGGGCCGTGAATAACGGTGCGAAGGTTATCAATATGAGCCTCGGAGTGCGGGCGTCACGCACCCTCGAAACTGCCGTCAACAACGCCTGGAGTAAGGGTGTGGTGCTCGTTGCCGCAGCAGGCAACGGCAGTAACCAGACCAAGATCTACCCGGGCGCATACCCCAACGTCATTGCCGTCGCCGCTACCGACAACACCGACATTAAGGCATCGTTCTCAACTTACGGAGCCAGCTGGGTGGACGTCGCAGCACCCGGCGTGAATGTCTACTCAACGTTCCCGGACCACACGTTTGTCCTCGGGACGCAGAACAATCGCTCTTTCGGGTACGACGTCGGCAACGGGACCTCGATGTCCTCACCCATCGTCGCTGCAACTGCCGCGCTCGCCTGGAGCTCCCACGCTGGCGCCACAAATACGTCAGTCCGGGCAAACGTCGAGTCAACCGCCGACAAGGTGTCTGGCACGGGCACCTACTGGGCACATGGGCGGGTAAACGCAGACAAAGCCGTCCGGTAGGTTACAGCCCGCCACAACCGGTGCCCTCAGGAGGAGTGGGAACGGTCATGAATCGACGAACCAAAATCTTCTTTGGTGTGATCGTCCTGTTGCTGGTTGTTGGTGGGGCGACATTATTTGTCCTCGACAACACAAAAGGGAGTACGGCCGCGGAGTACAACCCGCAGATCAACCCCGCCGATTTCACCACTGAAATCACCAACAAATACTTCGCCCTCCCTGTCGGCAAAAAACTGACGTACGAGACCACCGAGCACGGAAAAGTCACCGAGAGGATCGAGATCGAAATCCTGCCGGAGACCATGACCATAGCGGGTATTGAGACGGTGGTTTATCTCGACAAGGAGTACAAGAATGGGCAGCTCGTTGAGGAAACCCGGGACTACTTGGCGCAACACAAAAACGGCGACGTCTGGTACTTCGGCGAGGACGTGAATAACTACTTGAATGGAATGTTGGTGAACCACTCCGGCAGCTTTCTCCATGGAAAAGATGGGGCAAAAGCCGGTATCTGGATGAAGGCCGAGCAGCGCGTCGGCGATTCCTACAGGCAGGAGTTCTACGTTGGTCACGCGGAAGACGTGCGGGACACCGTCGCCACCGGCGAGACCGTCTCCACGAAATCCGGCACCTACACCGACTGCGTCAAGGTCTACGACTGGACGCCGCTTGAAAAGAACTCCCGGGAGTATAAGTATCACTGCCCCCAGATCAGTGCACTGGCCCTTACCGAGGACCTGGAAACCGGCAGCCGGTCAGAACTCGTGAATGTTGTCCTGCCCTAGCTTTTCTACTTTTGGGGCCGGGGCTTAGAAACCTTCGGCTCCTTGGGCGGCAGCCCGGCCACGTGATCGAATGCCTTCTCCACCCAGGCCCTGGCCCGCGCCTCATCGCCGTCGCCCTCGGCGTTCCAGACTTCCGGCAAGCCGGTATAGCCGCCCATCGGGCGCTCCGGCGGCCCGAACGGAACGGTCCGCTCGGTGCTTTCAAGCATCTCCTTGTCCGCCTGGGCCAGCTTCACGCCGATGGTGGGGCCGAACAGGCCGGCGAACATGTTGCCGTGTACGAACGCCCCGAGGTTTCCGAACATGGGCTTGACGACCACCTCGGGATGATCCGGGAGCACCGAGCGGAAGTGCTCCTTGTCGGCGTCGGACGCTTTCGGCATTTCCATGGTTCTTCTCCCGTAGCTGACGGTCAGGGACTGGTCTTCCTGCAGGATATGCCCGCGGCCGGGCACGGTACAGTCGGTCCGCGGAGACGCGGGAGCGGTGCCGGGCGGGTCTGCCGCGGGTGGTGGCTCGACGGGGGTGTGGTAATTCACCCACCAAACGTCCTGTACAGTTGATCTTGTTGTTGTGTTTATGCAGTTCGTAGTTCAGGCAGTACGCATGGTTGAAAGACCATGTTCTTCTGAAGCAGCGGTTTTGAGCACCCCAAACAGGAGGACCCGAAAGTCGGGACAGTTCCTCCACCTTCACGAAGGACAAAAATAATGGCTACTGGTACCGTCAAATGGTTTAACGCTGAAAAGGGCTTCGGCTTCATTTCCCCCGATGACTCCTCACAGGACGTTTTCGCACACTACTCTGCGATCAACTCCTCCGGCTTCCGCTCCCTCGAAGAGAACCAGAAGGTCTCCTTCGAAACCGAGCAGGGCCCCAAGGGTCCCCAGGCCACCAACATCCAGGCTATCTAATTTCCTTTTAGATACCCGGGACCGTTAGGTTTCGAGCAGGGCCCGTCTTCGGACGGGCCCTGCTTTTGTTTAACCCACCCGTGCCACGGCAGTCCCGCTCAACTGCCACGCTCCAGTTCAAGTTCGACGTCGACCTCGTCTCCGGCGCGGATACCCGCCGCCGTCCTGATGCCCTTCTTGACCGGCAGGAGGTACGAGCCACTCTTGCTGTCCGGGAAAACCGAGGTGGACCACCGTTGCCCGGCGACGGAAGCGGTCACCTTGACCGAACCGAAGGCTTTGGCGAACGGAGCGGCGTCGTCCCGGAGTTCCTCGGCCAGGTCCCGGGGCAGCGTGATGAAGTGCCACCCGGATTCCTCGGGATAGTGCCACAGCTCGCCACGAAACGAGTACGACGCTGTCATGTGTCGGCCAACCCAATCACAGCGAGACGCCGTGGCGCCGGTCCAGGAACGCGGTCAGCGCGGGGTTGTCGATCTCCCTGGCCAGCCAGGGCACGGTCTGGGCGGCGGCGTCGTCGCCGAGGACCGCACGATGGGACTGCGCCCGGACCATGAACTCCCGCATGCCGCTCCGGCTGGCCAGCGCGGCCAGCCGCTCCACAAACTCCGAGGCACGCGGCGATCCGGTGGCGATGGCGACTTCCGCCGCGGCATCGAGCAGCCGGGCCGAATACCAGAGGTACCACGGCGTAGGTTCCAGGCCCCGGTTGATCCAGTGTTCGGCGGCCGCGAGGTCGCCGTGAGCCAGGAACAGCCGGGCTTCGGCGCCCGCCGCCAGGGCCATGTAGCAGTGGTCGCCGGCCAGCTCGGCCATGACCCAGGACCGGTCAATCAGGTCCGCCGCCGCGTCCAACCGGCCCGCGGCAAGGTAGATTTCGCCCCGGACTCCGGCGACGAACGGCTCGAACGCCGTCCAGTGTTCCCCCGCCACCCAGTCCCGGGCCCGGTCCAAACAGGCGGCCGCGAGCTCCAGGTCTCCGCGCAGCAGATGCACGCGTCCCAGCAGGGCCTCGCTGAACGCCTGCTGCCGCCGGTTCCCGACCTCCCGGGCCAATCTCCCGGATTCGGTGAAGGCCGTCACCGCGTCCCCGTAGTGCGCGGTGTCCGACGCCAGCATGCCCTGGATCGCCAGAATCCGCGCCTGCTCGTCCGGGATTCCCTGGGCCGCACGCATTGCCCGGTCCAGCCAGCCGGCCGCGCGGTCCGGAACGCCGCGCTGGACGGACAGATAGCCGAGCTCGCGGAAGGCGGTAGCGGCAGTCCGGGAGACGCCGTCGGGCCCTTCCGCCGACAGCCCGCGGTGCAGGAGGTCGGCCACCTCGGCACCGCGGCCGCCTGCCTGATGGATCAGCGCGGTGGACAGCGTCACCAGGGACTCGGCGAGCAGATGATGATCATTGGTCCGCTGGGCGAGTCCGACGGCGAGCCGCAACTGTTCCAGCCCGCGGTCCACCGATCCCACCGAGAGCGACGCCTCGGCGGCGTCGAGGTAGGACCGCACCGTGGCCGAGCTGGCCGGCAGCCCGGGCTCGGTCCCGGGCGTCGGATCTGACAGCGCCGGATCTGTCAGCGCCCGGCGCACCTCCGCGGGCAGGCCGAGCCCGAGCTCCCGGCGGTAGAGGTCCCGGCACTTATCGGCCTGCTCCCGCGCCCGCCGGTACTCGCCCAGGGAGAGCAGGGCCTTGATCAGCGCGGCGTGGCAGTCGGCGTTGAAGGGGTCCAGGCGGAGCGCGCGGGTGGCGAGGTCGACGGCGTCGTCCGCCCTTCCCGCCGACAGCGCGTCGAGCGACGCCTCGTAGAGCAGCGCCAGCACGCAGTTCTCGAGCCGGTGCCGCTGGTCCTCCAGCCACGACTCGAACACGGGGCAGTCCGCGAAGGTCAGACCCTCGAGGAGCTGGCCGTCGAAGGTGCGGGGGTCGGTGTCGCCGGCGGGGTGCAGGACGGCCAGCACATCGCAGTGCCACCCGGCCGGCAGCACGAGCCGCAGCGGGTCGCCGCCGACCGATTCCGCGCCGAGGGTCCGCCGCAGCTCGGACAGGTTCCAGCGCAGGGCGCCGAGCGGGTCCTCGGCGTCGGGGAACAGGAGGGCTGCCGTCCGGGCCCGGCCGGTGCCGTCCGGTTGCAGCGCGAGGTAGGCCAGCACAGCCCAGGCCTTGCGGCCCCGGGGCTGCCGGAGTGCGGTGCCAGCGGACTCGATCCTGGGCGGACCGAGGAGCCGAATCCATGTGTCGGCCATACGAATCATGCTACGCCGGGGGAGTGACGGCGGTGCGGGGGCTTCGCAGGCTTGCGCACGGGCGCACTACGCGTGCTGAGACGAGCGCGCATCGCGAGTGCTCGAAATATGAGACCAAGTGTCTTGAATCGTGGACGTCATGTTTACCATGGGCCATGGAACCGACTCCGGCACCCCGTGGCTTCCCTCCCGTTTTCGTTGACGCGATGTGGCTTCGGGCGAACCTCGGCAGCGTAGTCGTGGTCGACGTGCGCTGGTATCTCGACGGTTCGTCCGGGCGGACGGAATACGACGGCGGGCACATCCCGGGCGCGGTGTTCGTCGACCTCGACGCTTGGCTGTCCGGCGACACCGGGCCGCGCGGACTCAATCCGCTGCCGGATCCCGCAGTGTTCGCGCAAGGAATGTCCTCGCTCGGCATCGGCGACGACTCATCGGTGGTCGCCTACGACGATGCCGGCGGAGTCATCGCGGCACGGCTCGTGTGGATGCTGCGAGCCCTCGGAAAGCGCGCGGCCCTGCTCGACGGCGGAATCGCCGCATGGCCGGGCCCGCTGGAGAAGAATCCAGCACGTCCTTTCCCGGCGACATTCACCGCTACCGACTGGCCCGAGGATCGCCTGGTGCAGGCCGAGGACCTCGACAGGTGGCACGGGGCGATCGTCGACGCACGCAACATGGATCGCTTCGACGGCAGCCTTCAGCTACCCACCGATCCTCAGGCAGGGCACATCCCAGGGGCCGTGAATGTGCCCTGCCGGGAGAACCTCGACCAGCACGGGCGCCTGCGCCCCATCCCGGAAGTGCGCGAGGCGTTCGCGCGCGCCGGGATCCGAGACGGTTCCACCGTCGTCTCCTACTGCGGATCAGGCATCACGGCATGCCACAACCTGCTGACCCTTGAACACGCAGGCCTCGGCCAAGGCCGCCTCTACGCCGGCGGCTGGTCCGAATACGCCGCAGACCCGCAACGCACCGTAGAGCGATGAAGCATCCTTTCGTCTGAAGTGGCCAGCGTCCGGAACAATGCCGTACGCCCGGCGTCGTGCTGGTGTCCGCGGCGGGCTGTCGTCACAAGTGGCCGTTATTTTGCCTTGGGGATGAGGATCCACAACGCGATATAGACCAGCTCGCCAACGCCGAAAAAGCCGAAGAATATGAAGCCGAGGCGGACCAGCATCACGGAGATGCCCAGGCGTTGAGCAATAGCTGCGCAGACCCCTGCGAGGATCTTGCGGTTCCTTGGCCTCATCAGAGATCGTTCCATCCAGCCAAGGTAGCAGTGTGGCCACGTCAGCGGAACAGCCCAGCCTGAAGCGCCGCACAACGCAAGCGGGCCCTTCCCCGGCGGCACAAGCCCGTACAGGGAAGGGCCCGCCTGGGGCTAAACGGCGCCGGCGCAGGACCCTGGAGCTGAGCTACGGCGTCGGCCGACCCGGCAGTGATGAACGGACCCAGGCCGGAGCCAAAACGGACGCGAAACCGCTCACACGCTGGCTCACACGGTGGCCGCGGAAACTGGACATGTCCCCGCAAAGGGACCGGAAACCGAACCCCAACCGCAGCCATCACCGCACCAACCATTCGCGGATTCCGGTCCCGAACAGCAACATCATCACTCGCCCCAACAACCAGCTTCATCAATCGCCCGAGGTGCCTTCAAATGGAATTTGCCACCATCCTGCTCGTAGCACTCATGGTCTACGCAGCCGTCGCCACCATCGTCGCCGTGGTCCGCGACGGCCGCGGTCACACCCCGCTCGAGCGGTCCACCCGCCCTTGGACGGCGGGCGACCTCCCCAGCGAACCGTACGCGTCGCTGCGGTCCTTGCGCTGACCGACTCCCAGCAGCCGCACGCCACTATCCGCACGGGCACGGCCCTCATCTCCAGCGCTGGAGATGAGGGCCGTGCCCGTCGTCGTGCGGCCTATGCGGAGTCCCGCGCTTCGTGGCGGCGTTCTGTGATCGCTTGGTGTCGCTCAACCGGGCTTTGAGTTAACTTGCATCGCGTGGGTTTCGCGACACCGAGGTTTCGCGACACCGAGTCGGATTAGGAGAAGGAGTCGCCCGCCCGCAAGGGGAAACCCCAGAGGGACGCGGCAGAAGATTTCAGCCGGCAGTCGGCTCCTCGTCGTTGGCGACAGCCTCGATCCAATCCACAGCCTCGTCGGAAAGCCGGGGACCGCCTGATGATTCGCCAGCCCACCACTCAGAATCGGTCGTGCCGCCCGTAACCGCCATGATGTTGGCGATTACATTCGGCGGCAGCGGCTCGCCGTTGTGCTCAACGAGTCAGTCGCGTGTTTCCACATCGACCAGAGGCCACCACTCGAGGATGTTCATCAACGCAGTATTGCACCGACGAAGTCGTGCGTACACATTCCGCCGTGGGACGAACTCCGGCGGAGGCGCCGGCTAACGAGCGCAGCTTCCCCCGTTAGCGACGCCCCCGAGGTGTCCCGTTGGGGATCCCTGAGAGGGCACCCGCCGGAGCGTCTGCTTGTTGAACAGCGTTCGCTCCCGCGCAGAGGCCCGGAATCGGAACCGTCTACCGCACCGCTGTGGTTTTCATGCCGTCATCGTTGGACTCGGCCAGGGGCCGACCGCCGGTGCTCCTGACTGCCCCACCCTTGTTCGATCGAGTCCCGCACTCTGGTGCTGTCCGGTCCGGCTCGATAGCGTGGAACGCATGGCCATCAAACTTGAGAACGTCGGCATTGCGGTTCGCGACCTGGAAGCGACGATCGCCTTTTTCACCGACCTTGGCCTCACCGTCGTCGGCCGTGACACGGTCAGCGGCGAGTGGACGGACACCGCCGTCGGACTCGACGGCAACCATGCCAACATTGCAATGCTGCAGACCCCAGACGGTCATGGTCGCCTGGAGTTGTTCGAGTACATCCACCCCGAAGCGATCGAGACGAGTCCCACCCGACCGAATGAGATCGGGATGCACCGCGTCGCCTTCTCCGTCGACGACATCGACAAGGCCCTTGAGATAGCCGCGAGGCACGGCTGCCGACCGCTACGCGGTGTGGCAACGTACAAGGACATCTACAAGCTCACCTACGTCCGCGGTCCCAGCGGCATCATCGTGATGCTCGCCGAGGAACTGAAGAAGAACTGACGCCCGGATCGCCGCTCGCTGGCCAACTGCCCAATTCACAGGGCCGACGTCGGCGGTCACCTTTGGCGACCCGAACCGGCCACCGCCGGCCGTCTTGAGTGTCTGTCTAGACACCCGCCGCGGCGCGGGAGCATTCTAAACGTGTGCGCGTTTCGGGAGAGGTGCGGCAACGGGGCGGGGAGCCTCCGCACCGGCTGACGGAGGCCGGGGAAGCCGGCGGCCGCCGGCAGGCGGGTCTCACTTTTCGGGCGTGCGGACACGATCGGCGAGGGAAGCTGGTACCAGATCATGGACGAAACATCCGATACGCGGCAAAGGCTGTCCACCCGCATCGACGAGAAGCAGCAAGCCATCCGCGCCTACCTCGGCCGGGAAAGGCCCCGGCGCACCCGGCTGGCCAACATCAGCATCGTGGGCAGCGCGCTGGCCGCAGCGTTCACTGCCGGCCCCGCCGTCGGGGGCACGGGCTTCACCAACGCGGTGGCCGAACTCTTCAACCTGAGCGATGACTCGATTGTGTGGCGCGGACTGTGCCTGCTCGCGGTGATCTGTTCCATTGCCGCGGCGCTTGCCACGAATTTTGCCACGTCGCATTCGCTGGCAGACCGGGTAAGCGCGGCCGAGACCTGCAGCGCCCAGCTGGAGGGCCTGCAGGTCGCGTTGAACTTCGGCCACATTGAGATCGACGAAGCCGTGAAGCTCTATCAGCAATATGCGACCCAGGTGCCCTTCGTGGAGGCCCTGCCGACGAGATGAGTGCGTTCAGTCCGGGCTGCCGCCAGATCAACCAGCCTTGTAGTCGAACGTCAGCTGGGCCGGGGGAGGACCCTGCAGCATCTCGGACGTCAGGCCGTGGAGCTCCACGAGCTGCTCGCGGAACCACACGTCATAGGGATCGTCCGACGTCGCGAGGATCCCGAACGCCTTGGCCAAATCCTCCGCCTCGTGGAACAGGCAGACGAAGTCCCCTTGCGGTGTCTGCATGAGGCTGGCGACCTCCCGGGTCATGCCCATGCGCTCTCGCGAGCGTTTGTGGTCGGCGGCGCGGGCCCCGCCCATCTCCGCGTCCAGTGCCTTCCACGCCTCCAGTTTCCCGGGCAGGATCGGCGCGAACCACGTTATGCATTCCATGACAAATGTCCTCCCACGCAACGGTTTCCGCACGGTGGCAATCCCATCGGTGCAGCTGGAAGCATAGTCCTGCGGCCGACGCCGGGACAGAGGCTGAGGCAAGCTCAACCAGCCCGGTCAACCGGTCAGGCTGGCGAGACCGGCAAGATCGGCGAGGACCTGAGCACCTGCCCGTGCGCCGCCGGCACTGCGGAGGCGCGCGCCGACGTACGCCGCGGCCTTGCGCTGGCTCTCCGACGCCAGGAGGGCCGTGAGGGCGGCGCCGATCTGCTCCGGCGACGATTTGCGGTTCAGGACCACGCCGGCCCCCGCACTGCTGATGGCCTTGCCCACCATGTGCTGGTCCATCATGGGGTGCATCGGCAGGGCCATGACCGGCAGGCCGTGAGCCAGCGCGCGCATCGAGGTGGAGTGCCCGCCGTGGCAGATCACCGCGCTGCAGTCCGGCATGATCTCGTTGTGGTCGACGTAGCGGTGCACGGTGGCGTTTTTCGGCACAGACAGGCTCGCGGGATCCACCGCGGGGCCCGTGGTCACAATCAGTTCCACCGGCAACCGGGACGCCGCGTCCAGGATCCTCTGCAGCACCTCCTGCTGCCGGGGAAACGCCGTGGTGCTCAGGCTCGCCAGGACCCGCGGCGCCCCGACGCCCGGAGAACCGGCGGTCCCCGGGGACTCGCTGGCCAGGACGACGTCGTCCACCACCGCCCCGGACCACACCACCCTGTCCGGGTCGCTCTCCCAGGAGACCCGGTCCCAGGAGCCGGCCGGATCGAGCAACGGGTCCGCGCAGACCAATACCCGTTCCGCCCGCCCCATCACGCGGCGCGGCGGCAGCCCCTTGAGCGAGAGCGCGGCGCCCATGGGACCATGCCGGAACGGACCGTCGAAATAAGCGAAGAAGCTGTGCACCAGCACCACCTGCGGCAGCCCGGCCTTCGCGGCGGCATCGATTGCACCTAGAAGCAGGCAATCGACGACGACGACGTCGGGCGGCTCGCGCCGTGCCTCCTCCACGAGGTCCCTGCCGATGCCCGCGTCGCTGAAAATGTTCAGCATCGCCGCGAACTGCCGCCGCGCCGGAGCGGGCATGGCCGGATCCAGCGGGGCCGCATGGCGGTAGGGGACGAATTCAGCGCCGGCGGCCTCTACTTCCGCCGCCTGCCGGGGGTGCCCGAGGAAACTGACCCGGTGCCCTTGCCGCAGCAGCTCGCGGCCGATGCCCAGGGCCGGGTAAAGGTTGCCGCCAGCGTCGAGCGTGGCGAAGAGGAAACTCGACATCACGTCCTCCTCAAGCCTTAACCCGCCTGTGCTGATTCGAGGTCCGACCGTCCTGACCTCAACCAGCCCTGTCATCACACAAGGGAACGGCGCTCAGACGGCGATCCCGTGAAGTCCAGCAGAAACAGCAACAACGGCGCTCATCGCACCGATACTGCTGCATGCTAGTCGCTCGGCGGCGGCCGGAACAGGGCTATTTTGGAACGGTGTCCGGAAGCCATGCTCCAGCGCGGGGTCAGGGCTGTTCCAGCATGGTGGCTCTGGCACAATGACCAGCATGCACACAGCGGACCCGGCCCTCCCCAACACAGTCCCTGCCGTTGATCTGCGCGTCAGTATCGTGGGTACCGAACCGGAGATTTGGCGGCGTCTCGTACTCCCGGAAACGCTCACCGTCCCGCAGTTCCACGAAGCCATCCAGTGTGCTTTCGGGTGGCAGGACCGCCACCTCTACGGAATCAGGTGCCTCGACCGCAACGGCGAGCCCCGCGTGATCGTTGGCCCCGACGAAGCGGCTGAGGACATCGACGCGGAGGCGGCGTCCGGCGTCGTCCTCTTTGAACTGATCGACGCTCAGGGGACCGGGCACGGTCAGTTCGAGTACGAATACGACTTTGGCGACACTTGGATTCACAAGGTGGAGCTTGTGGGGTCCGGGCTGTCCCCGGAGGGGACCATCACGTGTGTGGACGGTGCCAACCGCGGGCCGGTGGAGGACTCCGGCGGTCCGGGCGGCTACCGGCGGCTGGCGGAGGTCCTCTCGGACCAGAAAAACCCGGAGTTTTACGACGCCGCCGCCTGGTTTTCGGAGGTCACCGGCGAACTGGCCACGGCGTTCGACGTCGGCGCCTTCGACCTCAACACCGTCAACCGGAAGCTCGGGCGGCTCAGCCTGCAGCTGTGGCCGAGGTCCGTCACCCCTGCGGAGCGGGACGCCGTACTCCGACCCATCATGTGGTTCCTGGAAAACTCGGCGGGGGAGGGGCTGGAATTGACGAAGGACGGTTACCTGAAGCCGGCGATGGTGCGGCGGGCGCTGGATGAGCTCGGCTGGCACGACGACATCATGGGCAAGGGCAACCGCGAAGTCAACGCCAAGGACGTGCTCAACCTCCGCCTGCACCTGCTGGACTGGAAGCTGCTGCGCAAGCGCAATGGCAGGCTGGTGCTCGGTCCGATGGGCAAGATCGGCCTGGACGAACCCGGCGAACTCTGGGATTACATGGTGCGGACGATCGGAGCCCCGGAAAACGACGCCCTAAAGCTCATGACCAGGCTGGCGGCTCACTGGCTGGTCCAAGGGTTCGCCCCTTCCTATGTCCTGCGCGGCGAAGTGATCGTGAGTGCGCTCGAGGCCTCCGGCTTCGTCAACCGATCCGGCGACCCGATCCCGGAGCAGTGGGCGCGGGACATCGACCGCACCGTGCGCCAGTCCCTGGACTGCCTCCAGCTGACGATTCCCGCCCCGCGCTTCCTTCTCGGGGAGAAAGAACTGACCGACGGCGGCCTGAAGTTCCTGCTCGAGGTGCAGGCGCTGCTGGGGGACCGGTAGCCGGGTGTGACCCACTCCATAGAAGTCCGACGTCGGACGGCTGGCCCCTGGGGGCCGCTGCGGCGCCCGGATTCCGCGCGGTTCCGGGAATTATGCCGCCAAGGGGCCCCTCTGAGGGCCGATTTGTGCCGGGTCCTCCCGGCGTGTAAAGTAATTCGAGTCGCCGCCGCTGATGCGGAAAGAAAGCGACCGACCCCCTTCTAAACAGCCTGAAAATGGTTCGCAGATTAGCGTGCCAAATAAGGGTGGGGACCTTCTTGGAAGAATGTAAATCGCAGAAATGCGAATTTGCAAACACTCCCGAGATCGGGTAAGTTTGAAAAGTTGCTCCGGAGCGATCCGCGACCGAATGGTTGGTTGTGGTGGTGCCGGGTGTGTCTGTTGTTTGAGAACTCAATAGTGTGCCAAGTTTGTTGATACCAATTTATTGTTTATGGATTGGTTGAATGT
>ENA-OWNT01003691-OWNT01003691.1-seawater-metagenome-genome-assembly--contig:-NODE-3691-length-14187-cov-5.883274_pt1 | contig 14187 bp, 6 predicted proteins | sample MGYA00238136_ERZ651165 | MGnify/ENA primary metagenome ERZ651165 (study PRJEB26861, sample SAMN08777766) | seawater metagenome | isolation source: coastal seawater | place: USA: Florida | collected...
CGCATGCGGCGGCTCACCGGATCCGGGGGGGGCGCACGCACCCGGATCCTCGCCCTGGAGCGGGACAACCTGGAGGCCGGCGCCCGGTCCGCAGCGCGGGCGGCCGACGGCCCCGCAGCCGCGGGGTGCGCCCTGGCCTGGTCCTGGCTCGCCCGGTCCCACGGACCCTTCGACGAAGGTGCCCGCCTGCTCGGCCAGGTGCTGCTGCTGGAAGGGGTTCCGCCGCTGGAGGCCGCCCGCCTGTGGCGCGCCTGCGGACTGCTGCAGCGACTCGGAGGGCGCCTCGACGCCGCGCTCGACTCCTTCGGGGAGGCGGCCACCGCGTTCGCGCGCATGGGCGACGCGCGCCACGAAGGCATCGTCCGGGGCAACCGCGCCGACGTGCTCAGCGACCAGGGCGCGGACGCCGAGGCAACCCGGGAGTACACCCGCGCCCTGGCGCTGCTGGGCGAGGATCCGGCGTCGGAGGCCGTCCTCCGCGGCAACCTCGCGAACCTCCTGCGGCGCATGGGGGACCTGGACGGCGCCGAGGCCGCGTACCGGGGCGCGCTCGCCGTCTCCCGGCGGCTCGAAGACCGGCGGGCGGTGGCCATGACGCAGGCGAACCTCGCGTCCCTGCTCATGGACCAGGGCCGGCTCGACGCGGCCGAGGCTGCCTACGCCGATGCCCTGGCCGCGACCGAGGCCCAGGACGACGTCCGCACCACGAGCCTGCTGCTGGGCAACCTCGGCCTCCTGCATCGGGCCCGGGGGAACGAAGCCGCCGCCGTCGAGGCGTTCGAGCGGGCGATCGCGCGCGCCCGGGAGGTGGGTCACCCCGCCAACGAGTGCCTGGCCCGCGGCAACCTCGGAGATCTCTGGCTGGATCGCGGCGAGCTGGCGCGGGCCGAGGAGCAGCTGTCCATCGCGGTGGCCCTCGGCGACCGCGCCCTTCCGCTGGCCGGGGCCGCCTTCCGGGGCAGCCTCGGCGAGCTGCGGGTCCGACAAGGCAATCGGGCCGAAGGGATCGCCCTCCTGCGCGCAGCGGAAGCGGCGCTGGACGGACGAGACCCGGTAGAGCTCGCCAAGGTGCGCGATCGCCTCGCCCGGATCGGCTGACCCGGAGCGCTCCAGGCTCCTAGAGCAGCTCCTGGAGCAGCTCCTGGAGCAGCTCCTAGAGCAGCTCCTGCAGCCGCCCGAAGTAGCCGTGCAGGTTCCGCCGCGTGGTCAGCGAGCCGCCCACGAGCTCCCAGTAGCTGTAGATGGGCTCGAACTCCTCGGGCAGCACGGCGGCGTCCTGGGTCCAGGCGAAGTCGGGGATCGGGAACCACTGGAACAGCTGGACGGACGCCTCGTCCCGCGTCAGATCCGGCTGGCCGTCGCCGTCGGTGTCGTACTGCATGAGGAAGTCCCAGGCCGCGGACATCGTCACGAGCGCTCCGCCGGACGAGCGCACCAGCCACTGACCGCCGACCACGTCGCCGCTGGCGTCGAGCTCCAGCGTGTAGAGGTAGCGCCGGTCCGTCGTCTCCTGGTGGTGGGTGCCGACGACGGGATCCCACATCGGCTCGATCTCCTGGCCCCAGCTCACGGTGGTGGCCACCACGACCTCCTCCACCGCGCCCTCGGCCGCGCCGGGGGACGGCGCGCGGCGCGTCAGCTGCTCGCTGGCGTAGGCGTAGACGGGCTGGTTCCACTTCTCGTAGGTGGGATCCACGTCCATGACGAAGCCGTGACCACGCAGCCCCACCTGGTTGCCCAGCAGCACGTGGAGCGCCCCCGGGTTCACGTCGTAGCACTGGGGCAGGTCCGCGCGGCCGTTGCCGCACTGGGAGCCGATCCCCCGGGGGGCGACGCCGAAGGGCAGGACGTCGGTGCTGTGGGTGGTGGGGATCACCTGACCCGTGAAGTAGGTCAGCAGCGCCTTGATGTCCGCGCTGCCGAAGCGGATCTCGATCCCGTCGTCGTTCGTCACCGTGACGGGCTGGGGCTCCTCGAACTGCAGCGAGGCGGGGGCCCAGCCGTGGCAGTAGCCGGTCCAGCTGGCCTCGTCGGGGCCCGTCTCCGACCGGACGCGCTGGGTGAGGCCCCACTCGTGGGAGCCAGCGAAGAGGTCGTACTTCTCGGACGGCGACAGCTTGCTGATGTCCACCGGATCCATCTGGACCAGCTCGTCCGGGGCGAGCAGGCGGCCGAAGGCCTCGCGCCGCTGCCAGCGGTAGCTGATCCCACCCTGGTTCTCGGGCCAGTAGGTGTCCGACCAGGGCACACGCTCGAGCCGTCCGCTCCAGGGCAGCGCAGCGAGGCGCATCGTGAAGTCCGGATCGACGCTCCGGGGATCGTTGGTCGGGTCGATGACGCCGGGCATGGCGACGTCCTCGTCGGTCAGCGGCTGCTGCTGCGCCGCGAGGTCGAGGAGGGCGTCGCGGCCCGAGACGAGGCCGAGGTCGGAGGAGTCGTACGTGCAGCCGCTCGCGAGGGCGGCGCAGACGATCAGGGTGGCGTGGGTGCGCATGGGGTCTCCCGGTCCGGAGCCGGTGTGGCCCAGGTGGCGAGACCCTGCCGCCGGGCCGGTGCCGAGGGGGTTACGACCCGGCGTTGTGACCCGTCAGTTGCGGCGCAGGAACTCGTAGGGGCCGGCGACCGCGCCCCACACTTGCTCGCCGTCGGCGTCGAAGCCCCGATCCCAGGAGGTGATGCGGTCCGCGCCGATCCAGACCTCCGCGGTGGCCCAGCTCGCGCCATTCATCGTGCTCGTGCAGGACGTGTCGGCCGTCCCGCCCACGAAGGCGCGCTCGTCGTCATCCCAGACCATCGACACGCCGCAGCCAGCGCGCAGGCTGACGTCGTCCTCGGTGAACGTGGCGAGCTCGCCGTCACAGAGCCCGATGGCGGCCGTCGGCTCCGCCAGCGCGAAGACCGTCGTCGTGGCCGTGGCGGCGTCGTCGTCCCCATCGAGGACGTACAGCCGCTGCCGGTACGGCTGGTCCGGCGTGTCCATCACCGCCTGCTCGACGTAGACGACGCGCTCGCCGAGCTCCGGCGCGTGCACCGGGCAGGTGATCAGCTGGATGGCGAAGTACTGCGGGTCGTCGATGCTCTGCTGCTCGGAGTCGAAGACGCCGACCAGGTGCTGTTCGAGGGTGCCGACGGCGTCGAAGGTGGGCTCGGGATCGTCGGGCGTGGCCTGGGATGGACAGCCGGCGAGGAGCAGGGCGAGGGGAAGCAGGGTGCGCAGGGTCATCGTCAGTCTCCACAGATGGTGTTGGGGGCACAGAGGCCGGCATCGCAGAACCCCGAGCTGCACTCGGCGCCGCCGAGGCAGGCGGCGCCGAGGTCGCCCAGCGGCTGGCACGCCCCGGAGCCGAAGAGATCGCACCAACCGTCCACGCACGAGCCGAGCGGCATGAAGTCCGCGTCGATGCAGGGGGCGCCGTGGGCGAGGGGATCCGTCAGCGGCGCGACGCAGCGGTCCCCGACGCACTCCAGCCCTGTGTCACAGAGCTGCACGCCCCCGAACCAACCGCACGACTCGTCCTCCCCGCTGGTCGCCGCGCAGGTCCCGCTCCGGGCCACGCCGGCCTCGTCGAAGGGCATCCCGCAGCTGCCGCTGCCGTCCTCGAAGCAGCAGAACGCCTCCCGGGGATCGCAGGTGCCGTAGAAGCCGGCGCCGACTCCGTCACGGATGGGCCCGCAGTCCGCTCCAGCGGTCCCCCATCGGTCGAACATCGCCCGCTGCTCGTCTCCCCCGCCGGGGGCCCCGAAGCCGAAGCAGGTGCTGTCGAACAGCGCGGCCCGCTTGTCCGCCCCACAGGGGGCCTCCCGCAGCGTGTCCAGGCACGTGGTGTAGCTGGCGGTGTCGAAGAGCACCGTGCCGGCGTCGACGGCGGCGAGCCAGTCGCCGAAGGGGGTGATGGCCATGAGATCGGCCACGAGGCCGGGGCAGGTGGCCGCGTCCAGCGGGGCGGCGGGGGGCATCTGGCCGACGTACGCGGCGAGCAGCTCGTTGTTGACCAGCCCGGCGAAGTACAACGCGTGGTCGTCGGTCGAGCAGCAGCCGAGCAGCGCGTCACAGACCGCGCCCGACACGTCCGCCAGGAAGTCGACCTCGAAGACGGCGTCGTCGTCGTCTCCGGCGTCGTCGTCGTCCCCGGAGTCGTGTCCGGCGTCGTCGTCGTCTCCGGAGTCGCCGTCCGGTGGGGAGTGGGAGCCGGTCGCCGGACAACCGACGAGCAGCGCGAGCAGCAGGAGCAGGGTGGGGCGCATGGTCAGGACCTCCAGCCCCGGCGGGGTGCCGAGGCGGCGGGACCCTGCCGCAGCCCGCGTGCGCCATGGGGTTACAGCCGCGGTTGTGACCTCCGCCGGACCCGCGTGGTCACCGGGCTGACCACGGGCACACCGCGCGTTGCAACCCCTCCGTGACCGGCGGCGGCGGACGCTGACGGTGCACCCCAGGCATCGGAGACCGCATGCGCTTCATCCCTCCCCCTCTCCTCGTCGCCGCCCTCCTGGTGGGCTGCTCCGCCCCGGAGCCGCCCGGGCCGGCTCCGTTCCCCGCGCCGACTGCGACCGCCACGACAGACGGCGCGGCCCTGCTGGGATCGATCATCGCGGACCATCCGAACGGCGTGTTCGACGAGGTGGCCGCGCTCGCCGACGTGCCCGCGGACCTGCTGCGCGCGCTGGCCTCGGCGGAGTCGAGCTTCGCGAGCGTGGACGGGGGATGGCTCGGTCTGGATGGGGACCGGCTGGCCCGTGCGGCAGCGCTCTCGGGCCTGCCCGTCCCGACCCTGACGTCCGATCGGGACGCCGGGCTCCTGGCGGGCGCCCTCCTGCTGGCCGAGCTCCGCGCGGAGATCGCCCCGGACGCCCACCCCGCCGAGCTCGACGGCGCCTGGTGGCCCGTCCTGCAGGCCTGGGCGGACACCGGCGTGCCCTGGCTCGACGACGCGTTCGCCCTGGACGTGTTCTCCGCTGTGCAGCGGGGCCTGGTGGCCCCCACCGAAGAGCTCGAGTCCGAGTTCGTGGTCATCGCGCCCCGTGCGGTCCCAGGGCTGCAGTCCATCGTGCCGGCGGTGCCCCCCGCCGGAACGTCCGAGGCCCCCGGCGGCCTCTGGGTGGGCGGCGACGGCGTGACCCGAGACGGGATCGTGACGCGCATCGCGCTGACGACCGCCGAGACGGGGTGGGTCCGGGCGATCGTGGACTCCGACGCGCACTACGTCATCCGCTCCTCCGACGGCCGGATCGCCCAGCGCCTCCGCCACGACCGGACGGCGTCCTCCCACGACGGACTCACGCTGGTCATCAGCGGCGGGGCCGCGTCGCCCGGGACCTACACCGTGCAGGCGGTCGAGGCCTCGGCGCGGCTCGCGGGGTGGCTCCTGCGCGACCTCGGCCTGGGCTCGGACGCCCTCGATCTGGACCTCGGCCCGCACTTCCCGACCCAGCCCTGGATCGCGATGGTGGACTGCTTCGCGGCGGCCCAGGACGGCTGCGCCGTGGGCAGCGCCGGCGCCCCGTACGCGTCCGAGTGGTCGCTGCCCGACGACGACGATGGCGACAGCACCGAGGGGCGGGACATGGCCCGGGACGCCACCTCGGTCCCCTACTTCTATCAGTACGCGAACGCGCTCCACCCCAGCGCCAGCTGCCAGAACACGTCGATCGCGATGGTCCTGAAGTGGCTCGGCTGGAGCGGAACCCCGGACACGATCACGGCCCGCTTCGGCAAGAACCTGGCGCAGTCGCCCGCGGGCCTCGCCCAGGTGTTCAACACCCTGGCGGAGGAGGCCGGGCTGACGGCGCGGCTCACGGCGCGCACCAACGGCAGCCTGCCGGGCCTCAACTCCCTCCTCGCCGAAGGCAAGCCCGTGATCGTGCACGGCTACATGACCGGGTACGGCCACGTCCTGGTGGCCACCGGGCGCGCGGGCAGCGACTACGTCGTCAACGACCCCGCCGGGCGGTGGGCGCAGACGTTCAAAGGCGGCTACCCCTACGGCTGGAACGGCAGCGTCGGCCGGGGGATCCGCTACGCCCGCGGGCCGTTCGAGGCCGCCATCAGCACGTCGAACGGCAGCAGCTACCTGCCGCTCTGGTACCACGAGCTGAGCGGCGTCGACGGCGTCCCCGCCACCGAGGAGCCGCCGCTGGACGAGCCGCCGGAGGATCCCCCCGCGGCGGATCCGGCGGCCGACGAGCCCGTCGGCGAGGCCCCCGGCACCGGCACGACGGAGTACTACGACTGGGCGCACGTGGCCTGGCTCCGCCCCCTGGACGGCGACGCGGTGGGCAACCCCGTCACGATGGAGGCCCAGCGCACGCAGGGCGCGCAGGTGCAGTTCCTCGCGGGATCCTGGGTCGTCGGCGCGTCCACCCAGAACCCGGCCGTCGCGTCCAAGACCTTCTCGCTCCTGGGGACGCGATCCCTGACGGCCCGCAACCTCAGCGTCTGGGGGACCGTCCTCGCCGAGAGCACGATCTCCGTCGAGGTGGGCGCCCAGGAGGCCGAGGAGTGCGCCGTGGTCGGCACCATCTCCTGCGGTCAGACCGTCTCCGGCGACAACGGCACCGCTGCCGCGAGCGACGCGATCGACGGGTACCCGAACGTCGTCGGCAACTGGTCCGGGCCGGAGATGGCGTGGACGTGGAGCGGTGGCTCCGGCGAGGTGACCGTGCGGCTCGTGGACCCACGCCCCTCCGAGCTGAACCACGACATCCTGATCCTCCGGCAGGACGCCGGCGTCTGCGTCGCGCCCGACCAGGTCGACGTCGCCTGGAACTGGCTGACCTTCGAGCCGGAGCCGGGCGCCGCGTACACCTTCGTCGTGGACTCCCACCAGCACACCGGACCCTTCGCGCTGCAGCTGGAGTGCGGCGGCTGACGTGCCGTCCTCGCCCCGCCCCGGGGGCCGTGCGATCCTCCGGTTCGTGCGACCCACCGCGTTCAGGCTCGGGGCCTTCGCGCTCGAGCGGCCCATCGGCCGCGGGGGCATGGGCGAGGTCTACGCTGGTCGACACCTCGCGACGGGCGTGCCGGTCGCGATCAAGCTCCTCAGCGGCGGCAAGTGGGGGACGCTCGGGGTCGACCTGTTCCGCGAAGAGGTACGCGCGGTCGCCTCCCTGCACCACCCGTCCATCGTCATGGTCCTGGACCAGGGGGCGGTGACGGACGCGGAGGCCGCCCAGGGCCGCTTCGCGGCCGGAGCCCCGTGGCTCGCGATGGAGCTCTGCACCGGCGGGACCCTGCTCGACGTGCGCGGCGCCATGACGTGGCCGGCCGTGCGCGCGGCGCTGCTCACCCTGCTGGATGGCCTCGCCCACGCCCACGCCCGCGGCGTGGTCCACCGGGACATCAAGCCCGGGAACGTGCTCCTGGGCGCCGACGGAGACCTCCGTCCGGGGCTCAAGCTCACCGACTTCGGGATCGCCCGCGTGGCGCGGCCGGGCGCGCGGGAGGTGTTGGACGAGGACACCTTCGCGGGCAGCCCGTCCTACGCGGCGCCCGAGCAGCTCGAGGGCAAGGCCCGGGAGATCGGCCCCTGGACCGACCTGTTCTCGCTGGGCTGCCTGGCGTGGACGATCTGCACGGGCGCCCCGCCGGGCTCGGGCCGCCCCCTCGCGGCCCTCGTCCGCAGCCGGATCCGCGGAGAGGTGCCCATGTTCGAGCCGATCCAGCCGATGCCGGTGGGTCTGACGCCGTGGCTGCTCCGGCTCCTCGCCCCGCGGCCCCAGGAGCGCTTCGCGGGCGCCGCCGACGCGGCCTGGGCGCTGCTCCAGCAGACCCCCGACCCCGATCCCGCCGAGGTCCTCCGCGTCGATCTGCCCGCGCTGGCGGCCATGGACCAGGCGACGGTCACGGGAGGCCGGGAGCTCAGCGAGGCGCAGTCGCTGACCGCCCTGCTCACCCAGGGGCCACGGGAGGAAGCGCGGCACGCCATCACCCGGATCGCCCGCGACGCCGGCGCCGCGCCCGCGAGTCGCCCGCTGCGCTCCCAGGCCCCCCCGCTGGTAGACGACTGGCGACGCCTGGAGCCACCCGCCCCGCCCATGACCTTGCTGGGGGCCGGGCTCGGGCTGTACGGCCTGCGGACCATCCCGCTCGTGGGTCGGGAGGACGAGCGGGATCGGCTGTGGGACGCGCTCCGGGACGTCGTCCGCACCGGGCAGGCGGGCGCCGTGCTCGTGGAGGGGCCCGCCGGGGTCGGGAAGAGCCGCGTCGTCCAGTGGATCGCCGAGCGCGCGGACGAGCTGGGCGTTGCCCGGGTGGTCCGCGCCCTGCACGGCGATCCCCCGGGGACGATCGACGGCCTGCCGTCTGCGCTCGAGCGCGCGCTGCGGGTCGAGGGCCTGGACGCCGGCGAGCTCGAGGCCCTCCTGACGGCGCGACTGGACGCCGCGGGTGTGGCGGACCCATGGCTCCCGTCAGGGCTCGCCGAGCTGATCCGCCCCGGGGCCACGCTGCGAAGAGAGGGCCGCCGGGTCACCCTGCCCACCGGGACCGCCCGGCTGGAGGTCATGACGGATGCGCTGCGGGTCCTCGCCTCCGACCGACCGGTGCTGCTGATCCTCGATGACCTGCAGTGGGGTCGGGAGGCGGCCGCCCTCGCCCATCGGCTGGTGAGCGGCTCGTCGCTGGATCGGTTGCCGGTCCTGGTGATCGGCACGGTGCGCACGCCCGTCGCACCACAGGCCCCCGGAGCCGCCGGGCTGGAGCGCCTGCGCGGGCTCGACGTCCCCCGGATCGGCCTCGAGCGGCTCGGGCCTGAGGAGCAGCGCGCCCTCGTCACGGACCTGCTCCAGCTCCACGGGAGCCTCGTCGACGAGGTGCTCGAGCGGACCGACGGGAACCCGCTGTTCGCCATCCAGCTCGTCGGGGACTGGGTCCGGCGTGGTGAGCTCCACACCACGGACGCAGGCTGGCAGCGCCCCGAGGCGGCCGAGGTCGCGCTCCCGGACGACCTCCACGCCCTGTGGGTGCAGCGCTTCGATCACGCCCTCGTGGCGGCGGGGGACACGACCTGGCGGGCGCTCGAGCTGGGCGCGGCCCTGGGCCAGGAGGTCGACGCGAGCGAGTGGCTGGAGATCTGCTACGTCGGCGGCCTCACCCCCGGGGGCCTGGTCGAGTCCCTGGTGGACGCGGGGCTCGCGCGCCGCACCCCCCGGGGCTGGACGTTCGTCCACGGGATGGCGCGCGACTCGGTGGCGCGGCGCAGTCGGGAGGAGGGTCGCTGGGCGGTCCTGCACGCCCTGTGCGCCCGGCACCTGCAGACCGCCCACGCGCCGGAGGACGTGGTGCGCCGGGGCCGGCACCGCCTGGAGGCCGGGCAGTTCACGGCCGCCGCGGGCGATCTGCGGCTCGGGATCCAGACCTCGCTGCGGCGCGGGCGCATCGCCGTGGCCGAGGAGCTGCTGGGGGCGCTGGACGAGGCCCTCGCATCCAGCCGCCTGCCACCGGACGACCAGCGGCTCCTCTCCGCCCGCCTCCTGCGGTTCCGGATCCGTCGGGTCCGGACCCGGCGGGAAGACCCGGACGGGCTGCGGGCGCTCTTGGAGGCGGCCCGCGCGGCGGGACATCCGCACCTCGAGTGCGACGCCCAGCGGGAGCTCGGGATCGCGCTGCGGAACACCGGCAAGTCCGAGCAGGCCCGGGACGAGCTCCGCGCCGCGGCCGGGCTCGCCGAGGCGCTGAGCTATCCGGCGTGCCAGGGACGGGCCCTCAGCTCCCTGGGGTACGCGCTGTTCGGCCTCGGCGATCGCGAAGGGGCCGTCCAGGCCTTTCAGCGCGCGCTCTCCGTCCTGCAGCCTCTCGATGATCACCAGGGGCTGGCGAGCGCCTACCGGGGGCTCTGCGAGGTGGCCAACCGCGTCGGGATGGTGGAGCGAGCGCGGGCCTGGGCGGAGCGGGCGCTCCAGCTGGCGGAGGCGATCGGGGACAGCGCGTCCGAAGCCGACGCCTGGGTCCTCCTGGCCTCGACGGCCCTGGGGAGCCAGGATCTGGAGGCCGCCGCCGTCGCCCTGGAGCGTGCCCGGGCGGCGCGCAAGCGGGCCGGCAACCTGTCGCGCCTCTCCGACATCCACAACCTCGAGGGCGAGGTCGCGCGGGCCCGCGGCGAACACCGCGAGGCGGAGATCGCGTACCGGGAGGCCCTGGCCTTGAGTGAGGCCGCAGGCAGCTGGACGTTCATCGCCCGGATGAACCTCGCGATGGTGCTGATGGACGGGGGGCGCTTCGTGGAGGCCCTCGAGCCGATCCGCGCCGCGCGCGCGAGCCTGATCGCGGCCGGGCTCGAGCCGCTCGTCGTCACCACGAACGCTCTGCTGCTCCCGGCCCTCGCGTCGGCGGGCCTGGCGACCGAGCTGGACGAGATCCTGGTGGCCCTGGAGTCCGCCCTTCCCACCCACGCCCGCCGGGACAAGGAGGTCCTGCAGGCGCTGCGCTGGGCGGCTCCCATCCTCGAGCGACATGATGATCCCGAGCGGGCGGCGCGGGTGGCGGGGCTGGCCACGCTGTACGCTCGGCACCTGGAGGTGTCGCCGACGTGACTCGCGTGCTGGAGCTGCTGGCCTGCTCGGTCGATCTCGACGCCCGGGTCGCCCTGTGTCCCGACGGCGAGCGCACCCTCACGCCCACGGAGGCGAGGCTCCTCGAGCACCTCGCCAGCGTCGGGGGCCGGGCGGTGGACCGCGCCGAGCTGCTCGAAGAGGTCTGGGGCTATCGGCGGGGGGTGATCAGCAGGACCGTCAAGACCACGGTCGCCCGCCTGCGCGCGAAGATCGAGCGGGATCCCCGTGACCCCGACCACGTCCTCACGGTCATCGGCGCGGGGTACCGCTTCGCGCCCGCCGACGCCGAGGCGGTGCGGGAAGCGCGAGCGGTGCGTCCGCTGGTGGCCCCGGCGGAGGACCAGCCGACGCGGGCGATCCTCCCCGCGCGGCACGCCGGTCTGGTGGGGCGAGCGGACCTGCTCGACAGCGGGAGGGCCGCAGTCGAGCGGTCACGGCTCGTGTCCCTCGTGGGCCCGGGTGGGATCGGCAAGACCTCGGCCCTCGTCGAGTTCGCTCATGCGCAGGCCGCCGAGGACGTCTGGGACGAGGTCGTGTTCGTCGACCTGCGCGGATCCGCCACCGCGGCCGATGTCCTGGCGCAGGTGGCGCGGGTGCTGGGGTTCACCCTGGAGGCGGGCGACGTGGACGACGCCCTGGACGGACTCGCGGGGTCCTTGCGCGCCCGCGGCCGGCTCCTGCTCGTGCTGGACGACTGCGAGGGCGCCGCCGCAGAGCTGGCCCACGTGATCCCGAGCTGGCTGGGAGCCTGTCCACGCCTGGCGGTGCTGCTGTCGTCGCGGGAGGTGCTGCGGATCGTCGGCGAGGCGGTGGTCCCGGTGGAGCCGTTGAGCCCCACCGACGCGGTCGCCCTGTTCCGGTCCCGACTGCCCGGCGCTCCGGCCGATGGGTACGACCCGGAGGCGGTCCGGGCGCTGGTGGACCACCTGGATCGCATCCCTCTCGCCATCGAGATGGCCGCCGCCTGGGGGGATCTGCTGGACGCGGGCGCGCTGACGGCGCGGCTCGGGAGCCAGTTGGACGTCTTGAAGAGCAGCCGTCGGGATCGGCCGACCCGCCACGGCAGCCTGCGCTCCACGGTGGCGTCGTCCTGGTCCCTGCTCGCGGACGCCGACCGCGACGGGCTGCGGCAGCTGGCCGTGTTCGCCGGCGGGTTCACCATCGAGGACGCGGAGGCGGTGGTCGCCGGGCCGATCCTGCCGGCCCTGCGGAGGCTGCGCGACCGGAGCCTGCTCCAGCCGGTGCAGGTGGCGGGGGAGCCCGGTCTGCGGCTGTTCCGTGCGGTGCGCGACTTCGCGCGGGAGCAGGGACGCCACTCGGAGGCCGAGGCACGGCATGGCGCCCACCTGGCGCGACTCGGGGCGCCGGTGCGGCTGGAGCGCCTCGCCCGGCGTGGCGGCGCGGATCTGGACCGCCTCGCCGAAGCGCGAGCCGACCTCCTCCTCGCGGCCGATCGGGCGCAGGAACGCGGAGACGTCGCGGTCTGGAGCCGCTGCGCGTTCGCCCTGGCGACGCTTGCCCAGCTCCGGGGCCCCGCGCTGGTGGATCCGCCGCTGTTCACGGGTCTGGCCGTGGCCGAGCCCGCGGTCGCGCTGCCCGCGCGGACCGAAGAAGCCGCGCTGCGGATGGGGCGGGGCCAGATCGCTGAAGGTCGGAACGCGCTGGCCGACGCGGAGGATCTGCTCGATCGCGTGCCGGCGGTGGTCAGGGCGCGGGCGCTGCTGCGCACGGCCGCGATCCTCGCGGACCGGGAGCCCGTCGTGGCGCTGGACGCGGCGACACGGGCCCGGGAGGTCGCCGTCGAGGCTGGAGACGACGCGCTCATCGCGGTCGCCACCGCCCAGCACGCAGAGCTCACTCACAGCCTCGGAGACAGCGCGACCGCGCAGAGGGCGTTCGAGGAGGCGCTCCCGGGACTCCAGCTCGCCGAGGCGCTCCGGGCCGAAGGACGGGTCGTCGCCGCGCTCGCGCGGATCCACGCAGAGCGGGGGCGACCGCTGCGGGCCCGCGCGCTGCACGAACAGGCGCTCGCCATCGTCCGCGAGGTCGGTGACCGCATCGGCGAGGCGATCGAGCTGGACGCGGTGGCCCAGGGCCTCGCCCTCGAGGAAGACCTCGCGCGGGCGGAGGCGACCTGGGTCGAGGCGCTGCAGGTGGCGCGAGCCGCCGGGGATCGACCGCTGGAGGCCCGCATCGCCGCCAGCCGTGCGGCCGCGGCCCGGCGGGCGGGGCGCGGGGAGGCGGCGCGGGTCCGACTGCTCGAGGCCCTGGACCTCGCGCGGGAAGTCGACGATCCCCGCACCCAGACCCGACTGCTCGCCGAGGTGGGCGAGCTCGACCTCTCCCTCGGTCACTTCCCGGCCGCGCGCGCGTCGCTGCTGCGGGCGCTGGCCGGCGCCGAGCGGCTCGCCGCGCCCGACCTCGAGGGCGAGATCCGTGGCGCCCTCGGGGAGCTGCTCTGTGGGACCGGCGAGTTGGCGGCGGGCAGAGAGCAACTGCGTCGCGGACGCGCGCTGCTCGACGCCGCGCAGCGGCGCATCGCCCTGGTGGAGCTCCTCGAGCGACACGCCGAGGCGGAGGCCGCGGCGGGGGACCAGGCGACGGCCGAAGCCCTCCTCACGGCCGCAGCGGACGCCGCCGAGCTCTCGCAGGTCGACGGCACCGTCTGAGTCGGGCTCCATCCGGGCGCGAGCCGACCCGTTCGGGTGCCGGCGGCCAGGATCGGGGACGAGCTGACCGCTCACCCACCAAGCTGGCCGCGAGCGCGAACGCGAACGCCCGACAGCGGCCAACATCGGCCACGAGCTGACAGCTCACCCACCAAGCTGGCCGCCCATGCCGCGCCGAACGCCCGACAGCGGCCAACATCGGCCACGAGCTGACAGCTCACCCCCCAAGCTGGCCGCGAGCGTGAACACGAACGCCCGACAGCGGCCAACATCGGCCACGAGCTGACAGCTCACCCCCCAAGCTGGCCGCGAGCGCGACCCGTCCCGCGTCACGCGCTCGCGAGCGCCTCGATCCGCTCCGCCGGCGAAGGATGGGTGCTCCACAGCCCCCCTGGACGGCTCCAGCTCGCGATGCGGCGCAGGAAGGTGGCGAGCGCGCCAGGGTCGTAGCCCGCGGCCCTCAGCATGGCGACGGCCCAGGCGTCCGCTTCCTTCTCGGCGTCCCGGCTCGCGCGCTTCTGCAGCGCCGAGAGACCAGCGGTCATCACCACCCGCCCCACCAGGCCGCCCGGCGTCGGTCCGAGTCGGGTCGCCCACGAGCTCAGCGTCGCCTGCACCTCGCGGCGCCGGCTGTGACCCAGCTCGATGTGCCCCATCTCGTGCGCCAGCACGGCGGCGAGTTCGTCGACGCTCATCGACCCGTCGGTCCGCAGCGACAGCAGTCCCTGGGTGATGAGCACGATCCCGCCGGGGAGCGCCATGGCGTTGATCCCCGGCTCGTCGGTGACATGAGCGCTGTACGCGCTCACCCGCAGGGTCCGCGCGCGGGCGAAACGCCCGAGGATCGCGGGCACCTCCCCTTCCTTGATGCGCCGCACCGTGGCGGTCTTGCTGATCGTCTCGAACGCCCGCCGGCCCAGCGCCGTCTCGTCCACCCGCTGCTCGAGCTTCTTCTGCACCCGCGGCAGCA
>ENA-OWNT01003692-OWNT01003692.1-seawater-metagenome-genome-assembly--contig:-NODE-3692-length-14186-cov-3.845134_pt1 | contig 14186 bp, 12 predicted proteins | sample MGYA00238136_ERZ651165 | MGnify/ENA primary metagenome ERZ651165 (study PRJEB26861, sample SAMN08777766) | seawater metagenome | isolation source: coastal seawater | place: USA: Florida | collected...
CTGATAGGTCGAAACCACCACGCGCTTGATCCGCGCCCGGTCGTGCAGCGGCTTCAGCGCCACAACCATCTGCGCGGTCGAGCAGTTCGGGTTGGCGATGATGTTCTTCTTGGAATAACCCACAATTGCATCGGCGTTCACTTCCGGAACGATCAGCGGCACATCGGGGTCGTAGCGATAGAGCGAGCTGTTGTCGATCACCACGCAGCCCGTCTTCGCGGCCTTGGGCGCGTAGATCTTGGTCGCGTCCGACCCGACGGCAAACAGCGCCATGTCCCAGCCGGTGAAATCAAAGGTATCCAGATCCTGGGTGGTCAGGGTTTTCTCGCCAAAGCTGACTTCGGTGCCCAGGGACTTACGGCTTGCCAGAACGGCAATCTCATCCACCGGGAACTGGCGTTCAGCCAGAATGTTCAGCATTTCGCGGCCCACGTTGCCCGTGGCGCCGACGACTACGACGCGGTAACCCATTTTCTTTCTCCAGATACATAGGCCGATCGGGGGATCGGCGGCGGTGTCTTATAGGGAATCACCCGTGTTTGAAAGAGCCCGCGTAGACCTTTGCCAGCCGGTGCCCGGAAAACTACTCCATGCCGCTCAAACACAAGAGCGTGGGCAGGGCCGGTGCGAGGTGGTATTCGCATTTGGTAATCCTAAGTCACGGATACCGGCGAACATCACGGACGGTTAGCACATCATGGCACCCAGTGTCGGCACAGACTTCTACGACAGCATTCCACCCAGCGCCGATTTCGCCGGGCTGGTCGGCCGCGACCGGTTCACCCCCTTGCCGGACGATTGGGTGATCGGCACCGCCGACATCGTCGATTCCACCGGCGAGATCGCGCGCGGCCGCTACAAGACGGTCAACATGGTCGGAGCCTCAGTGATTTCGGCCATGGTCAACGCGATGGCGGGGCGCGCCTTTCCTTACGTCTTTGGCGGCGATGGCGCCTCCTTTGCCGTGTCCGCCGCCGACGTCGGCCATGCCCGCGACGCGCTGGCCGCGATCCGCCGTTGGGCCGACCGCGAATTCGGCATCGAAATGCGCGCCGCCCTGGTGCCGGTCGACCAGATCCGCTCCGCCGGTCACGACGTGCGCGTCGCCCGGTTCGCCGCCTCTGCCGGGGTCGATTACGCGATGTTCTCCGGCTGCGGGTTGTCCTGGGCCGAAGAGCAGATGAAATCGGGCCTCCATACGGTTGATCCGGCCCCCGCCGACACCCTGCCCGACCTGACCGGCCTGTCCTGCCGCTGGTCGAACCTGAAACCCGACAATGGCATTATCCTGTCGATGGTTGTGGTGCCCGCCCCCGGTACGCCGGGCGATGCCTTTGCCGATGTCGCCCGCCGGGTCCTGACCCTGGCCCAGGGGCTGGCCCGCGAAGGCCACCCGGTGCCGCAACAGGGGCCCAGTGTGCGCTACCCGCCCCCCGGCCTGACGCTCGAAGCGCAGGCCACCCATGGCCGCAAACCGCTCCTGCTGCGCAAACTGGAACTGCTGGCGGGCAACCTGCTGGCCTGGATGTTCTTTCGGACCGGCGTCAAGGCGGGCGACTTCGACCCGGTGCATTACGCCTCCATGGTCAGCGCCAATGCCGATTTCCGCAAATTCGACGACGGGTTGAAAATGACGCTGGACTGCGACGCCGCCACCCGCGACCGGATCACCGAGGTGCTGGACACGGCCGAAACCCGCGGGCTGGTTCGCTATGGCCTGTTCGAACAGGACGAGGCGATGGTCACCTGTTTCGTGCCCTCGGTCACCACCGACGACCACGTGCATTTCGTCGATGGCGCGGCGGGCGGCTACACCCAGGCCGCCGCCCGGATCAAACTGGCCTAGCGTCAGCAGCCGTTTGGCGCGGTCAATGCGGACCTTGGTCGGCGCCGCAGGGAACTACAGCTCTGAGCCCAGGGATGTCCTACATTATTGACGCACGACTCGAGCTTCGGCCAATGTTAGCGAGGCTCAACTCGGCAGAGGAATTGTCATGAAGTGCATTGCGCTAACCGTTACCCTGTTCATTTCACTTCTTACGGGCATGGGTGCTTCCGCTCAGGAAAGGCCAAACATCGTTTTCATCTTCATGGATAACTTCGGCTGGGGTGAACCGGGATTTAACGGCGGCGGCATCATTCGCGGCACGTCCACTCCCGAGATGGATGCGTTGGCGGCAGACGGTCTGAGACTCACGAATTTCAACGTTGAAAGTCAGTGTACACCGTCCCGTGCTGCCACAATGACCGGCCGTTATGGCGTTCGCAGTGGCAATCACACGGTGCCACTTGGTGGCGGTGTCTATGGTCTGACCCAATGGGAAATCACCATGGCCGAGATGCTGAAGGACGTGGGTTACAACACGGCCATGTACGGCAAATGGCACCTTGGTTGGTCTGAAGGCCGCTATCCCACAAACCAGGGATTCGACGAATTCTACGGCGTGGAGACCACGGATGTTACGGTCTGGCGGACATTGTCGGGCTTTGCCGAAGCCAACATGGAAGAGCCCGTGGTCATGCAGGGTGTTGTTGGCGAACCGGCAACCGTCGCGCGCGACTACGATCTGGAATACCGCGGTGAGATTGACGGAGACCTGACGCAGAAAGCCATCGAATTCATCAATGCGAAGAGCCAAGAGGACGATCCGTTCTTCATATATCTGGCTTACACGCAGACCCATTATCCGAACATCGTTTCCGAGGAGTTCTCAGGGTCTACCGGAAACGGTGTCTGGGCCGACATTCTTCGCCAGACCGACACATATATCGGCCGCGTTGTAGGAGCCTTGGAAGCAACCGGTGTATCGGACGAAACAGTCGTGATCTTTACCGCAGACAACGGGCCTGAAGCAGTGCCGATTGGGAACGCAAATGTGTCGCCGAATCCACCAATCCAGGGAACGGCAGGCCCTTGGCGCGGGACACTATTCACGAGCCTCGAAGGCAGCTTGCGCGTACCTTTTGCCATCAAGTGGCCGGGCATGATACCCGCAGGCTCCGAAAGCAACGACGTCGTGCATTCAATGGACCTGTTCCCCACGCTTGCCGCCTTCGCAGGTGGTGAAGTTCCAACGGACCGCGCGTTTGACGGGATCGACCAATCCGAGTTTTTTCTCGGCAACCAGCCAAAGTCAAACCGAGAGGGCGTGATCGTCTACATGGGGGATCAGATTTTCGGCGTGAAGTGGAACGATTGGAAGGTCTTATTCAAAGAAAACCAGACGGTCTTTGATCCTACGGAATCCTTTGACACACCCCGTGTCTATAACCTTCTGAACGATCCACACGAGCGCGACAACGTATTGTTCCCCTATACTTGGGCGGTGGAAAAAGCACTGCCACAGTTGCAAGAGCATCTCGCAACGTTCCAGCGGTACCCGCCGATCGCGCCGGGAACGCCAGACCCCTACGAGCCAACCAGAAACTGAGCGGCTGCCATGTCCCGCTGCGCAGCCGCGCAACTCTCCCGCCGGGATCGACGCTCTCGGTCAGCTGACAGGTTTCGACCCTACCGCCCGGCCCGCAGCCGCCCGACCACACCGGTGGGAAAGAAATAGACGCTCAGGATGAACAGCACGCCCAGCCACAACAGCCAGCGGTCCGCGTTCAGCAGGTCGGGCAGCAGCGGCACGCCCTCGACCAGACCCGCCGCCGCGCCCATCAGGTTCTGCAGATAGTTCTGCGCCACCACGAACAGCGTCGCCCCGATCACCGCGCCATACATCGTGCCCATGCCGCCGATCACCACCATCAACAGGATGTCGATCATGATCTCCATGCTCAGCGTGGTATCCGGCCCGACATAGCGCAGCCAGACCGCATAGAGCGACCCCGCCAGCGCCGCTGCCGCCGCCGACAGGCAGGTCGCCGCCACGCGGTAGTACACCACCCGGTAGCCGATCGCCTCGGCGCGGAAATCATTCTCGCGGATCGCCTGCAACACACGGCCAAACGGCGAATTGACCACCCGCAGCATCAGCAGGAACAGCACCAGAGCGCCAAAGAAGACAAAGTAATAGGCCAGCAGCTTGCCGTTCAGCTTCACCCCGAACAGCTCGCCGCCGAACTTGAACGCCGGTGTCAGGGCGCGCGGCGTCTTGAAGGTCAACCCGTCCTCGCCCCCCGTCAGCCCCGACATCTGGCTGACCAGCACCGCGACGGCGGAAGCCACCGCCAGCGTGATCATCGCGAAAAAGATCGCCCGCACCCGCAATGAAAACAGCCCGATCACCAGCGCCAGAACCGCCGCCACCACCGCACCGGACAGCGCACCGACCACGATCGCGTCGAACCCGCGCCCCATATGGGTCAGCGCCAGCGCCACGCCATAGGCGCCAACCCCAAAGAACATCGTATGGGCAAAGCTGACGATGCCGCCATAACCCAACAGGAGATCATAGCTCGCCACCAGCACGATAAAGATACAGATGCGCGCCGCAGTATCCACCGTGCGCACGCCGGGAAACAGGAAGGGCGCCAGCGCCAGACAGATCAGGATCACGCCCAGAATGACGCTCAGCACCACCGAGCGCGGCAGATCATCGGAAAACAGGGATTTGATCATTTCGCCTTCACCACCGGGATCATGCCCATCGGGCGCCACATCAGGATCGCCACCATCAGGCCAATGTTGGAAATCAGCGCCGCCTTGGGCTCAAGGAAGGCGACATAGTTCTGCATCAACCCCACCAGCAGCGCGCCGATGAAGCAGCCCTCGACGCTGCCCAGCCCGCCAATGATGACAACGATGAAAATCAAGATCATCGCCTGGTTGCCCATATGCGCGGTGATGACCTCCTGGTAGAGCCCCCACATCACCCCGCCCAGACCGGCCAGCGCCGACCCGGCGATGAAGACGCCGACAAACACCAGCCGCAACCGGTATCCCAGCGCCTCGACCATCTCGCCGTTCTGCACGCCCGCGCGCACGATCAGCCCGATCTTGGTGCGCCGCAAAACATAGCGCATCGCGCCGAACACGATCAGGCCCACCGCCACCGCCACCAATCGGTATTTCTCCAGCGCCGCGCCGGCAAAGGTGATCGCGCCCTTCAGCGCCTCGGGCCGGTTGATGTAAATCTCCTCCGGCCCCCACAGCACGATGATCAGCTGCTCGACCACGATCAGCCCGCCCATGGTGACCAGGATCTGCTTCAGGTGATGGCCATAGACCGGCATCACGATCACTTTCTCAAAGGCATAGCCCATCGCGCCTGTCGCGATCATCGCGCCCACCACCGCCACCAGCAGCGCGGCGAGGTTCAGCATCAGCGACGGTGCCTCGGTCATATGCCCCAGCACCAGCAGAACCGAGATGCCGACAAAAGCGCCCACCGATACAAACGCGCCGTGGCCAAAGTTGATCACGTCCATCAACCCGAACACCAATGTCAGCCCCGAGGCCATGATGAAAATCATCATGCCCATCGCCAGTCCGCTCACCGTCAGCGTCAACCAGCTCGACGTGTTGGGGATCGCCAGGAACCCCAGCACGCAGAGCACCGGCACCAACAGCACCGGCATCCACGGCCCGATCCGCTCCGCAAATCCCGCCTGTGCCATTTTGGGCGCATGTTCCGGGGCCGCCGTCATACTGCTGCTTCTTTCTGATCCAAAATACCCATGTCCATCCCTCTCGCCCCGCGCCTCAGTGGGCGTCCAGGCTCAATCCCATCAACTGTTCCTGCAGGCCCGCATCGCTGGCCAGCTGCGCCATCGGCCCCGACCAGATCACCCGCCCGTCATCCATCACGTTGGCGGTATCGCCCAGTGCCTTGGCCACCGCAAAATTCTGCTCGACCAGCAGGATCGACGCGCCCTGATCCTTGAGATCACGCAGCGCGCGTGCCATCGTTGAAATGATCGCCGGGGCAAGCCCCTTGGTCGGCTCGTCGATCAGGTAAAGCTTGCGCTCCTCCACCATGGCGCGGGCAATCGACAACATCTGTTTTTGTCCGCCCGACAGATTGCCGGCCTCGGATTTCCAGAACGTCTTCAGCGGGGGAAAGGCGCCAAACACCCACTCCAGCCGGCCCGGATCAATCGGCCCGGACGCGGCGGCCAGAACCATGTTTTCCTCGACCGTCAGATCGGCAAAGATCCCCATGTCCTCGGGGACAAAGCCGATCCCCGCCCGCGCGATCGCAGGCGTCGGCAACCGGGTGATGTCCTGTCCGTCGAACCGGATGGTGCCCTGCCGCGCGCGCCAGTGCCCGATGACCGAGCGCAGCGTCGTGGTCTTGCCGACCCCGTTGCGGCCCAACAGCATGGTGACCTGCCCGCGCGGCACCTGCAGGTCGACGCCCTGCAGGATGTGATACTGCGCGATATTGGTGAACACGCCGTCCAGTGTCAGGATCGGATCAGACATCGGTCAACTCCTTACCCATATAGGCCTCTTGCACCACGTCGCTGGCCATCACTGTGGCCGGGTCGCCGTCAGCGGCCAGCGCGCCGTTGTGCAGCACGATGATCCGGTCGGCCAGCCGCGCGATCACGTCCATCTTGTGTTCCACCAGAAGGATGGTGCGGTCGCGCTGCGCCTTCAGCTCGGCGATCAGGTCCAGCACCACGGGGGCCTCGTCCACGCTCATGCCTGCCGTGGGTTCGTCGAACATGTAGACCGCCGGGTCCAGCGCGATCAGCAGCGCGACCTCCAGCTTGCGCTGATCGCCGTGGCTCAGCTCCGACACGGTCTGGCCGGCCTGATCCAGCAGCCGCACCCGCGCCAGGACCGCCTCGGCGGCCTCGGTCAGTTCGGTGTGGCGCGATGCCATCGACAACAGGTTGAACCCCAGACCCGATTTCGACTGCACCACCAGGCGCAGGTTCTCAAGGACGCTGAGGTTGGGAAACAGGTTGGTCAGCTGAAACGCACGGCCGATCCCGGCGCGGGTCCGCTGCGACACCGACAGGCCCGCGATGTTCCTGCCGCGCAGGAACACATCGCCGCCGGTATTGGCGATCTGGCCGGAAATCAGATTGAAATAGGTGGTCTTGCCCGCGCCGTTCGGACCGACGATGGCGGTCAGCTCCCCGGCATGGAAATCGCAGGTCACCGCGTCAACGGCCACATGGCCGCCAAAACGCACGGTCAAATCGCGGGTGCTGAGGATCGGGTCAGTCATGTCGGGGGTCCGTCTGCGGGGCCGCGCCGGTCGCGGCGGGCCAAAGTCTCCGGGCGGCAGTCAAGGCCGCCGCCCGGATCAAACAGGTCTTACTGGTTACGCACGGGGATCGGCAGATCGTCGATACCCAACTCGCGCACCAACTCCGGGATCGCCCATTCGACGTTGTCATCGACACGGATCTTGAAGTGATACATCGACTGCAGCGCCTGATGGTCCTCGGCGCGGAACATCATCTTGCCCTTGGGCGACATCCATTCCATGCCTTCCATTGCCGCGATCAGCGCCTCGGTATCAGTGTCGCCACCGGTCTTCTTCAGCGCCTCGACCACGGCAATCCCGGTGGTCATGCCGCCTGCGGTAAAGAAATCGGGCGGGGTGCCGAACCGCTCGTCATGGGTCTTGACCAGCCAGTCGTTCACCTCGTTGTCGGGCAGCTTGTAGTAGTAATAGATCGCCCCCTCCATGCCGGGGAAATCCTTATAGCCCTTCAGCGCCGCCAGGATGTTGCCCCCCGTCGCCAGCTCAACGCCGAACCGCGACGGGTCCATCGCCTTCAGCTTGCCCAGCGGGTTGCCGCCGCCGGCCCAGAGGATGAACACCTTCTTCTCGCCGTCCAGATCCTTGAGCGCGTTGAACACGCGTTCGGCGGGCGCGGTGAAATCGGTGGTGTCGGTGGGCGCGTATTCTTCGTGGATCAGCTCGGCCCCGGTCCCTTCCAGCGCCTCGCGGAAGGCGGCGATGCCGTCGCGGCCAAAGGCATAGTCCTGCGCCAGCGTCGCGATCTTGACGCCGTCACCGGCCATTGCGATCGCCTGCGCCACCGCATCCTGCGAGCTGTTCCGCCCGGTGCGGAAGATATAGCGGTTCCAGTTCTCGCCGGTGATCGAATCCGCGACCGCCGGATGCACGATCAGCACCTTTTCGTATTCCTCGGCCACCGGCAGCATCGCCAGCGCCACGCCGGAACTGACCGGGCCAATGGCCAGATCGACCTCGTCGTCGCCATAGGCTTCTTCCAGCAGCGCCTTGCCGTTCTCCGGCTTCAGCTGGGTGTCCTTCTCGATCACGACGATCTTTTCGCCGTTCACTTCCATGGTGCCGCCGGTGGCATATTCCAGCCCCAGCATCAGCCCGTCGTGGGACTGTTTGGCATAGGCCTCGAACGGGCCGGTCTTGCCATAGACATGGGCAATGGTGATGTCGGCATAGGCCGAAGAGGCCAGTGCCAGCAATGACACCGTGCCCGCAACAATCGTGCGTTTCACGTACTCTCTCCCTGATGTTGCGCCATCGGGCGGCGCGGTCCTTCCTCGATGGCCTCAGGCTATCGGGGCGGCCCTCTCGGGGTCAATTGCGCACAAATACGTATGTCGCGGGGTCAGCCGCGCGCGCTCACTTCCACCGCTGCGCCGTTTCGCGGGCGGCCCGCATCATCGTGACCACGTCGATGGCAACGCCGACAAACCGCGCCCCGGCCTCCACGTATTCCGGCACCCGGTCGTCCAGGCACAGGATGCCGGCCGCCTTGCCCGCCGCCTTGGTGCGGCGCAGCACGTCCAGGATCGTGTCGTGAACTTCCGGCACCCGGCTGTCGCCCTTGTGGCCCATGTCAGCCGCCAGGTCGGCGGGCCCGATAAACACCCCGTCCAGCCCCTCGACCGCCAGGATGTCGTCCAGCGCCTCGACCCCGGCGCGGCTTTCGACCTGTACGTGCAGGCTGATCTGCGCATCCGCCGTGCCCACGTAATCTGGGACCGACCCGAACCGCGAACAGCGTGTCGCCGCCGCGCCGACGCCCCGGTTCCCAGCCGGCGGATAGGTACAGGCGCGCACCAGATCGCGCGCTTGCTCGCCGCTTTCCACCATCGGCACCAGTACGCTCTGCGCGCCGATGTCCAGCACCTGCTTGATGATCCATGTCTCGCCCACCGGCACCCGCACGATGGCATGGCTGGGGCTCGCCTCCAGCGCGATCAGCTGATCGCGGATGGTGGGAATGTCATTGGCCGCATGTTCGCCGTCGATCAGCAGCCAGTCGAACCCGGCGATGCCCATCATCTCGGCGGCCGGTCCATCGGCGAGGCTCAGCCAGCTGCCGTAAAGCGGTGTGTCACTGTCGCGCAGGGCTGTCTTGAACAGGTTCTCGGGGGCGGCCATCGGCAGGCTCCTTCAGGCAAATGAAATTGTGACCGAGCCGAACGGCCCGAAATCGGCGGCGATGTCGGATCCCGGTACCGCCTCGATAGGTCGTATGAACGAGCCCGACAGGACGATATCCCCGGCCTCGATCGTTTGTCCATAATCCGCCATGCGACGCGCGAGCCACAGCACCGAGGTCACCGGATCATTCAGCACCCCCGCGCCCAGCCCGGTTTCCTCGACCGTGCCGTTGCGGGTGACAATCGCGCCCACCCAGCGCAGGTCGAAATCATCGACGCCATGGCGTTCCGCGCCCAGCACCAGACCGGCATTGGCGGCATTGTCGCTGATGGTGTCGGTGATGATCCGCGCCTTGCCGCTCTCGGGATCGGCGCGCAGGATCCGGGTGTCGAGGATCTCAAGCGAGGGCGTCACATAGTCGGTCGCCGCCAGCACGTCGGCGCGGCTGCACTCGGCCCCAGCCAGCTGCGCTTTCATGACAAAGGCGATCTCAGCCTCGATCCGGGGCTGGATGAACCGGCCCTTCTCCACCTCGCCGCCGTTGGCAAACAGCATGTCGTCCAGCAACACGCCGCTGTCCGGCGTGTCGATTTTCAGCGCGTCCTGCATCGCCCGGCTGGTCAGCCCGATTTTCCAGCCGATGCGCCTGCGCCCCGCCGCCATCCGCCGCGCCACCAGAGCCTTTTGCACCGCATAGGCATCGTCCATCGTCATACCGGGATAGCGCAGCGACAAGAGCCCGCACTGCTCGCCGGTCAGGTCCGCCTGATACAGCGTCTCGGCGGCCTCCTCGACCTGTTCCGGCGTCATGCCTCGTCCTCCACCGTGTTGACCAGCCTGCCGATGCCCTCGGCCTCCACCTCGATTACGTCGCCGGGCACCAGGTACCGCGGCGGGTCGAACCGCGCGCCCGCGCCGGTTGGCGTGCCGGTCACGATGATGTCGCCCGGCACCAGCGTCGTAAAGGTCGAGATGTATTCGATCTGCCGCCGGATCGGGAACAGCATCCGCCCGGTCCGGTCGTCCTGCCGCAACTCTCCATTGACCGTCGTCGTCAGCCGCACGTCGTCCAGCTGCGCGGGCGAGGTAAAGGGCACCAGCCACGGACCAATGGCGCCCGAGTTGTCCCAGTTCTTGCCCTGCGTCACGTTGAACTTGGCATGCCGCACCCAGTCGCGCAGCGTGCCTTCGTTGCATAAGGAGACAGCGGCGATGTGGTCATAGGCATCAGCCTGCGAAATCCGCCGCCCGCCCTTGCCGATGACAATCGCAATCTCGCCCTCGTAATCCAGTTGCGGTGTTTCCGGCGGTCGGATCAGCGGCCGGTCATGGCCGGTGAACGACCGCGGGAACCGGATGAACAGCGACATGTTCGGCGGCGCGTCCTTGCCGTCCTTGTACTCGGCGTTGCGGTCGGGAAAGTTCACGCCGACGCAGATGATCTTCTCCGGCGCGGGGATCGGGATCTCGTATTGGAACGTGCCGTTGGGATGGGTCACCGGCTTGTCCTGCGCCGCAATCGCCAGGTCATAGAGCGCGCCGGCCTCGACCACCTCGCGTAGAGTCGGCCACTGGTGAAAGGCCGGCGAAAGGGCGATCATGCCCTCATCCGCGACAGCCCCATAGAACGCCTCTCCGTTGACAGAGTAGCTGGCAAGTCTGGTCATTGCGTTAACCTTTCGGCAATTTCTGTAATCACGTCATAGGCCATCATCACATCGTCCTCGGTGGTCTCGAACTGACCGGCCTGGAACCGGATGACAAGGGCCCCGTCGACGCGGGTCTGGGTCAGGTAAATGCGCCCGTCGTCGTTGATTTCGTTCACCAGATTTTGGTTCAAAACGTCCAAACCGGTGCTGGAGTTTGGTACAAAACGGAAGGTCCAGAGCGACCACATGGGTTTCGTGACGATTTCAAAGTCGGGATGCGCCGCCAACTTGTCGTGCAGGTTTTGGCTCCATGTCACATGGTTGCGCAACCGCTCGCGCAGCCCCTCCAACCCATAAGCCCGGATCAGGAACCACAGTTTCAGCGCCCTGAACCGCCGCCCCAGCGGGATCGACCATTCCGAATAATTGATGATCCCCTCGGCTCCGTGGGTCTTCAGATACTCCGGGCTGATTGCCAGCGTCTTGACCAGATCTTCCGGGTCACGCACAAAATGTGCCGAGCAATCGAACTGCGCCCCCAACCACTTGTGTGGGTTAAAGACAATACTGTCGGCCTCCTCAACCCCTTCCCAGTAGTGGCGGAACTCCGGACAGATCATCGCGCTGCCCGCCCAGGCGGCGTCGATATGGGTATAAAGCCCGTATTTTTTCGCCACCGCCAGACACTCGGCAATCGGATCCGTGGCCCCGGTGCCGGTGCCGCCGACACAAAGGATCAGCCCGGCCGGTTTCAGGCCCGCGTCCAGATCGGATTGTATCGCACTTTCAAGCGCTTGCGGGTCCATTCCCCGCCAGTCCCCCTTGATCGGAACCCGGATCAGGTTGTCCTGGCCGATGCCCGAAACCCAGATCGCCCGGTCGATCGAGGTATGCACTTCGGAACTGGCATAGACCCTCAGCGGCGTCTGCCCCGGCAATCCTTCGGAATTTCCCTTCCAATTCAATGCCTTCTCACGCATGGTCAGAACAGCGGCCAGCGTGGCCGATGACGCGCTATCCTGAATGACACCCGCAAAAGGTTCAGGCAAACCAAGGGCTTGCCGCAACCAATCCATCATCCGGGTTTCCATCTCGGTCGCCGCCGGAGAGGTCTGCCACAACATGCATTGCGGCGAAATCGCCGAGACCAGGAACTCCGCCAGCACCGAGGGAGCCGCCGCGTTGGAATTGAAATAGGCAAAGAATCTCGGGTGTTGCCAATGGGTTATCCCCGGCATCACGATATTCTCGAAATCCGCAAAGATCGCTTCCATGTCCTCCCCGCCCTCGGGCGGGACGGCAGGCAGGGCGTTCAGGATCTCTCCCGGCCGCGTGCGCGCCCGCACCGGCTTGGCGCCAACCGTCTGGTGATACTCCTGCGCCCAGTCGGCGACGCGGCGGCCCCATGGGGCAAAGTCGTTCCAATTCATCATGATGCTCCCGTTTCCGGCCGAACGGTGGGGTGAAACCCCACTCTAGGCAAGCGCGTTATGGCGCGATGATCGGCTGCGCCTTCAAGCCGCTGTCCCTGGTCTCCGCGCCTTCAAAATATGATCCATGTTCGAACCAGCTGCGCGGCGCGGGGGCGCCCCATAGGGTTTGCCGCTGCGGGTCGTCCAGAGCCCAGCGGATCGGTTCCAGATCGGGGTCGACGGTCTGATAGTCGGAACAATAGATCTCGATCCGGTGGCCGTCAGGGTCAAGAATATAAAGGAAAAACGCGTTCGAGATCCCATGCCGCCCCGGCCCGCGTTCTATGTTGGCTACGTAACCCGTGGTCGCCATCAGATCGAGCAGGTCGATGATGTTCAGCGGGGTCGGCACCCAGAAGGCGGTGTGATGCAGGCGCGGACCGGTGCCATTGGTAAAGGCCACGTCATGCACGCCGCCCTTGCGGTGCATCCACGCCGCCCAGACTTTGCCGCTGGCGTCGTCCTCGGTGTATTCGGTGACCCGGAACCCCATGTCGTTGTAGAACGCGACGCTGGCGTCCACATCCGCGCTGAACATGTTGAAATGGTCGATCCGCAGCGGTTTGACCCCGTTGTAGAGCTTGTATTGCTGGTGAATCGTCGGCAGGCGCTCCATCCGGACATAGAATTCCAGCGGAATGCCCCAGGGATCGCGGGTGCGCAGGCAGCGACCCATGAAGGGGCGTTCAACCCATTCAACCGGAAGGTTGCGTTCGGCAAAAAACGCGGCGGCCTTTTCCAGATCCGGTTCGTCGAACAGCTTGAACCCAAGCACGCCAACGTTGGCCTCTTCCGCCTGCACCAGAACAATGCAGTGATGCCCGCGTTCTTCCATCGCGCGCAGGTAGATGTGGCTGTCATCCTCGTGAGTGACCTGTAGTCCCAGCGTATCGACATAAAACGCGCGCGAGGCGGCCAGATCGGTCACCCGGTATTCAACATGGCTGAGCCGCAGGATGTTGAACGGCGGGTACAGGTTCGGGGCGGGAACGGGCATCAGAACTTCCTTTGTTCGTGGCGGTCGACCCAAATTTCTTTCAAAGAAATTTGCCAAGAATTTTCGAAAAATTCTTGTGCCGCCTGTGGGCAGGTTCGGGGCATCACTGCACCGGGAATATCACGTTGGTCTGACCGGTGCCGGACGAGGGAAAATAGGGTGTGACCACTTCGCACTTTGCATCGTAGGCATCCCATCCCAAGGCTCCGTAGAGCATGGCGGTGTCATGCATCGATCCTTCGCCACAGCAGTACTGGGCGTATTCCGGCAGCATTTTCAAAAAGGTGGCATGATCGCCGTTCTTCCACATCTCCAGCACATGCAGATCCATCTGGCGGTTGAATTCGCTGCTGATGGTGAACGTGCCGTTGTTGGCGACATAGTCCTTGTTCGCCCAGATCTTGTGGCTGAGCGACCCGGACGCGACCAGCAGGACCTTGTGGTCGCTGGCCTCGACCGCCTTGCGGATGGCCTCGCCGATCACCCGGCTTTCCGCGTGGTCGTGCACGGTACACCAAGCGGCGATCGAGACCACTTTCATCTCGTGTTCGCGGGCCATGAAGCGCATCGGTACCAGCGTGCCGTATTCCAGTTCAAGACTGTCGAGGTGATGCGACAGCGTGTAGACGCCCAGGTCCGAGGCCGTTTTGGCAATCGCGTCGCCCAGCTCGGGATTTCCCACGTAGTCATAGGGCAGATCCTGGATGAACTGCGGGAACTCGTTGGAGGTGAACAGCCCCTTGAAGCGGCTGTTGGCGTTGATGTGAAAGCCCGC
>ENA-OWNT01003693-OWNT01003693.1-seawater-metagenome-genome-assembly--contig:-NODE-3693-length-14184-cov-5.432409_pt1 | contig 14184 bp, 10 predicted proteins | sample MGYA00238136_ERZ651165 | MGnify/ENA primary metagenome ERZ651165 (study PRJEB26861, sample SAMN08777766) | seawater metagenome | isolation source: coastal seawater | place: USA: Florida | collected...
GGTGCCGCCCGCCCCGCCGCCGGCCATGCCCAGCTCGTGCTCGGCGGTGCCCTGCACCGCCAGCGCGGCGCTGCGAAAGGTGCCCTTCTGGCTGGCCGCCAGCCCACGCGCCTGTTCGGCGGCCTGAGCGTACTGGCCATTGCGCAGCAGCGCATGGGCATAATCCAGCCGGAACCGCGCCTCGTAACCGCCCGCCCCGTCCAGCAGCTGCGCGTAACCGCGCACCGCCTTGTCGTATTTGCCATCCTCCAGCGCCTCGCGGGCGGACAGGTATTGCCGGCGCATGGCGCTGTTGTCGCCGCTGGTCTCGGTGCAGGCGGTCAGCAGGACGCTGGCGCCAATGCACAGAATACCGGCCAGGGCCGGGATCCGAATTCCATGTGTTTTCATGACCTGCTCTTTTGGTTTTTTCTTTATGTTTATATGAATTGGCCGATCCGGTCTACGCAGCTGATCGCGGTCGCGCCGCATACGGGGAAAACTATGGCAGTTCGGTTACTCGCATTTCTCTGCGCCCTGGTGGCGCTGGCCGGGCTGGCGCTGGCGGCGCGCGACCTGAACCGGGTGCTGCGCGCACCCGCGCCCGACACGGTCGCCGCGCAACCCGGCGGCGCGCAGCCACAGCCACCAACCCCCGCGCCCCCGGTTCCGCCGGCGCAGGCCTGGCCGCCGCTGTTCGGCACGCTGGTGGTCCCCGAACCGCAGCCGCCGGTGCCGCCGCAACCCCCCGCCCCACCGGCGCCACCGCTGTCCAGCCTGGGCTTTACATTGAAGGGCACGGCCATGCTGGGCGGTGAGACCTGGGCGATTTTGGCGCATCCCACCGGCGAGCGGATCCTGCGGGTGGGCGACATGCTGACCGAGGGGCTGCAGGTCGTGGCGATCGACGACGACGGACTCTGGGTTGCCAGAAACGGCGGGCGCGAAGTGCTGGAATTCTCCGATTAGAGCCGAAATTCACGCCAACGGCGGCACACAGGCCACAACCCCGCCCCCCGCGCGCGCCACGGCATCATAGCCGTATGCATTTGCCCGCAACTGGGCTAAACTGCGCTCATAATCAGAGCGGAACGACCCGGAAACCGGGCGGAACAAGACCAAAAGAAACAAGAAGACAGGCGGATCCACACAGATGACTTGGCTGGCAAGGCTGCAGGCCTCCCTGATGACGGGTAGGGCGGCAACGGTTCCGGTGCTGACCCTATTGGCCCTGCTGGCCATATCCCCCGCCGGTCCGGCGCGGGCCCAGGTCGAACTGGACCTGCGCGATGCCGACCTGCGCAGTTTCGTCACCATCGTCGCCGACGCCACCGGGCGCGGCTTTGTGCTGGACCCGCAGGTGCGTGGCACCGTCACCGTGCTGGCCCCCGACGGGCTGCCGCCTGATGCACTCTACGAAGTCTTCCTGAACGTGCTGGAACTGAACCGGCTAACCGTGGTCGAAGGCCGCGGTGCCGACCGTATCGTGCCGCTGTCCTCTGCCCGCGAACTGTCCGGGGCCAGCGGTGCGGTGGTGCTGGATGGCGGCTTCGAGACCCGGGTGATAGAGGTGCGCAACGCGCCGCTGCAGGAAGTGGTCGAGGTGATCCGCCCGCTGCTGCCTTCCGAGGCGGTGCTGACCGCAATCCCGCGCGCCCGTCTGCTGGTGCTGTCGGACCGGGGCGAAAATTTCCGCCGTATCGAGGCGCTGATCCGGCGGCTGGACCAGCCCCGCGCGCAGCTGGTCACCATGGTGCCGCTCTATAACGCGCGCGCTGATGACGTCTACCAGGTGGTGCAGTCGCTCAACATCGTCCCCTCGGATGCCTCGGTCACCGTCGACCGCCGCTCGAACGCGCTGGTGGTGGCGGGTCCGGCCAGCCTGGCCGACCAGATCCGGGTGCTGGTCGAACGGCTCGACACCCGCGACGCCGGCATCGCATCGGCGGTGGAAACGCTGAAATACGCCGATGCCACCGCGCTGGCCGACGTGATCCTGCGCAGCTTTACCGGCCAGCAGCAGGTCTCCGGCAGCGAGGAAACCATCTCTATCGTGCCCGATCTGGCCACCAATTCACTGCTGATCACCGCGCCGGCCGACAAGATCCAGAACATCCTGGCAATGACCCGCCACCTGGACCGCCGCCCGAAACAGGTACTGGTCGAGGCGGTGGTCTTCGAGATGTCGGTCGAAGGGTTTTCCGATCTCACCGTGCAGTTCGGCGCGGTGGTCAACAACGCCATCATCGGCGGGGTCGAATTCGACCTGGCCGGCCGCCCCACCCTGACCAGCCTGCTGACGGCAGCGGCCAACGGCGAGCCGATCTCGCCGGGGACCGGCGGCACCATCGGCGGCGGCACCCAGAACGGCGACAACGCCATCGCGGGCTTTCTGTCGGCCGTGGCCACCACCAATTCCACCCGTCTGCTGGCGACCCCCTCGATCATGACCCTGAACAACCAGGAGGCCGAGATCGTCGTCGCCCAGAACGTGCCCTTTGTCACCGGGTCCTATTCCACCGTCGGCGATACCAACAATCCCGAGAACCCGTTCCAGACCATCGAGCGGGAAAATGTGGGTCTGACCCTGCGGGTAACCCCCCAGGTGACCGGCGACGACACCGTGCGGATGACGCTGGAACAGGAGGTATCGCGGCTGACCAACAACACCGCCGCCTCGGGTGGCGAGATCACCCAGCGCCGCGCCCTGACCTCGACCGTGCTGGTGCGCGACGGCAACGTGGTGATGCTGGGCGGGCTGCTCGAAGATACCTCCACCTCGCAATCCCAGCGGGTGCCGACGATTTCGGAAATCCCGGTGGTCGGCGCGCTGTTTCGCGGCAAGAATGCCCGCGAAGACCAGCGCATCCTGCTGGTGATGCTGCGCCCCCGCGTGGTCAGCAACGACGCCGAGGCCAAGCGGCTGGCGGATCAGGCCGCCCGCGACGCCCGCCGCGCCACCCGCGCGCTGCAGCCTGACAACCGCGATCAATTTCCCAAAACACCCAGCGGGCTGTTCCCCTATGCTGATGGCGATCTGAACCTGCCGTTTGATTCGGGCTTTATCGACGATGTCGCACAAAGCAGAACCCTCCCGCCGCTCCCGCCCCGGCTTGACTTCTGAACCGCCCCCCGGCGGCGAGGCCCCCCGCCTGCCCTTTGCCTTTGCCCGCGACCAGCAGGTGCTGCTCGACGGTCCCCGGCTGATTGCCGGGCCCGCCGCCACGGCCCTGGGCCTGCGCGAGGCGCGCCGCAGGGCCGGGCAGCCGCTGCAGCTGATCGAAGAGCCGCAGGACCTGTTCGACCTGGCCCTGACCCGGCTCTATCAAAGCGATCCGGCGGATCAGACCGCCCCCGAGCTGACCTTCGATCTGGAAGACAGTGCCAGCACGGCAGGTCACCGCGACCTGCTGGACGAGGTCGAGGACGCCCCGGTGATCGAGATGGTCAACCAGCTGCTGCGCCGGGCGGTGCAGGCCGGCGCCTCGGACCTGCATGTGGAACCACACGAAACCGGGCTGCGGGTCCGGATGCGCCGCGACGGCTTCCTGCAGACGATGATGGACCGCCGCGACGTGCCGGTGCGCCGGATCCTGTCACGGCTCAAGGTGATGGCAGGGCTGGATATCGCCGAAACCCGTCTGCCGCAGGATGGGCGCATCCCGCTGCGCATGGGCGGGCGACAGATCGACACGCGGGTGTCCACCATGCCGGGCAGCTATGGCGAACGCATCGTGCTGCGAATTCTCGACCGGTCGACCGGGCTGGTGCCACTGGACCAGCTGGGGCTGAAACCGGCACAGATCGACATGCTGGAACGGCTCTCGGCGCTGCCCAACGGCATCATCCTGGCCACCGGGCCAACCGGCTCGGGCAAGACCACAACGCTCTATTCGCTGCTGAAACTGTCGGACCTGCACCAGCGCAACATCGTCACTGTCGAAGACCCGATCGAATATGACCTGCCGCAGGCCTCGCAGACCCAGATCAACGCCGAGATCGGCATGACATTCGCCGCCGGTCTGCGCGCCACCCTGCGTCAGGACCCCGATGTGATCCTGGTCGGCGAGGTGCGCGATGCCGAAACCGCCACCACCGCCGCGCAGGCCGCGCTGACCGGGCATCTGGTGTTTTCCTCGCTGCACGCCAATGGATCGGTGGGCGCCATCACCCGGCTGCGCGATCTGGGGCTGGATGATTTCCTGATCGCCTCGACCCTGCGGGCGGTGATCGCCCAGCGGCTGCTGCGCCGGCTCTGCCCCGATTGCAAGACATCGCATCCCCCCACCCCGGCCGAACAGGCGCATTTCGCCAGGCTGGGCGTGCCCGCCCCGGCACAGGTCCACGCTCCCGAAGGCTGCGACGCCTGCAGCGGCACCGGCTACCGCGGCCGGGTCGGCATCTTTGAAATGATCGAGGTCGACGAGACCCTGCGCAGCGCCGTCGATCGCGGGGCCTCCGAGGCCGAACTGAAAGGGCTGGCGCTAGCCGCCGCCGACACGCTGATGGGTCAGGGGCTGGCCCAGGTGGCCAATGGCGCCACCAGTCTGGCCGAAACCCTGCGCGTGGTCGGGGACAGCGTGTGAAAGCCTTTGCCTATACCGCCTTTACCGCCGAAGGGCGGCGCAAATCCGGCAGCCTGATCGCCGAAAGCGAGGCCGACGCCACCCGCCAGCTCAAGGCACAGGGTCTGTTTGTCTCCGAACTGCGCGCCCGCGGCAGCCGCCGGGCGGCAGGGCGCGGCAAAGGGTTTTCCCGCCGCAACCGGCTGAACGCCGATCTGCAGGCGGTGTTCACCCGCCAGATGGCGGTTCTGCTCGGCGCCGGACTGACCAGCGAATACGCGCTCGAAGCGGTGCGCTCCGCAGGCAGCAGCCCGGCGATGGAAGGGCTGGCCGCCACCGCCAAGGCGGCGCTGCTGGACGGCCAGCCGCTGTCCGAAGCGCTGGAGGGCAGCGGCGCGGGATTCGCCCCCTATTACATCGCGTCGATCCGGGCGGCCGAGAATTCCGGCGACGTCGGCGAAGTCTTTGCCCGCCTGGCAGATCATCTCGAAACCACGGGCATCGACCGCGCACAGGTCTCGACCGCGCTGATGTACCCGATGTTCGTGGCCGGCGTGTCGGTGCTGGTCTGCATCATCCTGATGACCACCGTGGCCCCGGAAATCGTGTTGATGTTCGAAGGCTCCGGACGCCCGATGCCGCCCTTGACGGTGGCCATGCTGACGGTCAGCGACTGGATGTCGGCCAACTGGATGCTGCTGCTCGGCGCTCTGGCGGCGGCGGTGGTGACCTACCTGCTGGCCATGCGCGTGCAGACATTCCGCGACCGGCGCGACGGGCTGCTGCTGCGGCTGCCCCTGGTGGGCAGCCTGATGCGGCAATCGGCAGCGGTGCAGTATCTGCGCACGCTGGCGCTGGTGCTGACCAGCCGCCACGCTGTGGTGGGCGCGGTCGACAGCGCTGGGGGCGTCCTGACCGTGACCCGGTTCCGGCGCGAAGCCGCCGCGGTATCGGACGCGGTGCAGGCCGGTGCACGGCTGTCCGACGCGGTCGCCGAACTCACGATCATCCCCCCCGTAGTGCGCCAGCTGATGAGCGTCGGCGAACAATCGGCCAACCTGGCCCGCATGACCGAACGCAGCGCCATGCTGGTGGAAAACAACCTGCGCAATGAACGCAAACGCATCGCCGCATTGTTAGAGCCTGTTCTGATGATGGTCGTGGGCGGTGGTGTTCTGGTGATCGTGCTGTCGGTGCTGCTGCCGATCTTTGATCTGCAGTTCATCGTGACAGGCTGAGATAAAGGGGGCTCTGCCGCCGCCAGAGGCGGATCCCCGGGGAGTTTGAGGGACAGCGCCCCTCATCCAAATATGGAATGCGCCAAAGGCGCGCCGTTTCAAACCAGTGTCAGACCTTCAGTCCCAAAGCCTCGATCAGGTCTGTATCGGCGGTCACAAAGTCCTCCAGCCGTCGCGCGGCGGCGTCACTGCCCAGACGGTCGAGCAGCTTTGGCCAACGTGCCTCGTCCGGCTCGATCATGCCCTGATTGACATAGGTCTCGGTCACCGAAATTTCGGCGCCGTAGCGGTCCGCGATGTCCCGTTCCAGCGCCCCCAGGTCCAGGGTCGAATAGATCCTGTCGATCAGCGGCAGGTTCTTTTGCGCAGCCGCGACCTTTTCGGCGCTGCTCAGCGCCTGCATCTGCTGGTAGCCCCGCATTTTGCGGGTGGCAAAATAGCTGCAGTAGAAATTATCGTAGTGGTCGTGGATGAACCGCTGGAACCCGGGGTTGCCGCCAAAGAAGTAGTCCTCGGCCGAGCAGCGCAGCAACCGTTTCTTACCCGCGTGTTGCGGCAGGTCCAGATCCTCTTCGCTGAGCGCCTGCGCCTCTTTCATCAGAAAGAAATAGAACGAGGCGATCCGTTCGCAGGGATCGCGCAGAACGGTGAAGACAAAGCGGCTTTCAGGCAGGGTTTCCAGCTCGGACCAGTCCAGATGTCCGGAATAGAGACTGTATCCCGGCGGCATCTGCGGCGCGTCGCCGGGGGCCTGGGTATGCACCCGGATCGGGCTGACCTGCGTCTCCCCCACCACCTGGGCCAGGGCATTATGAATGGTCTGCCCCGCGGTCTTGGGGATATGCAGGAACACGATCGGCGCAGTGGCGTCGGCAGGGGTCGTTACGCTCACTTCGCCAAAACCTCTTCGCGCAGATCGAACACATCGGGTTCGAACACTGGCTCGCCCTTCATTTCCTGCACGCCGGAGAGAAAATTCTGAGGCTTAGCCGGGTCAAGATGCTGCATCTGCCAAGGCGCGAACCGCCACCACCGGACCCGCAGCATCGCCGAAATCAGAGTAGGAGAGATGCGCCATTTCTTGATGACCGCCGGGTTGCCGGCCACCACCGCATAGGGCGGCACATCCTTGGACACCACGGCATTGGCCGCTACCACGGCGCCATCGCCGATGGTCACACCGGCCGCGATATAGGCCCCGTGGCCAATCCAGACGTCATTGCCGATGGTGGTAATCCGGGCGCGCGTCGCCGGGCCGGTGTGGTCGAACTTGTAGCTGTGATAGTCGTCGGCGCCGGTAAAGCCGCTGCCCAAATCGAACAACCGGTCTCCGAGATAGAAGGCCGGCGAGGTCGAGACCCAATCCATCGGGTGGTTCTGCCGCCCGATCTGAACCTCTTCTCCGAATGAACAGTAGCGGCCGATCCGGGCGCCGAAACAATGGCCCGACACCTGGTAGGAAAACGCGCCCAGTTCGATGGAATGTTCGTATTGGGTCCATTTGAGCGACCCCGGCGCCTCAAGCACCGTGTGCCGGGGCAGGGTCACGGACTTGGCAGGCCCACGGGGCAAAATCTCGATTCCCGCTTTCCTTAACCGCTCAAAAGAGACGTCTAACCTGTTCATTGTCCCGTATGCCCGTCTTTTGCTGCCTGCTCATCGTCCTGTGCGAGCCTTTTGAGCACATTCTGCGCGAGGTTTCCATCCGCCGAGAACCGGATCAGGCGGCCATTCTCCGCTTTTTCAACCGCATCGCCCTGGGCGCCTATGTCAAAGGCATAGACCGGCAGGCCGGTCGCCAGCGCCTCGTGCGTGGTATAGGAAAAGGTCTCCGGCCAGACCGAGGGCACCAGCCAGTCGGTGATCCCGTAGCGCGCCACCAGCCCCGGCAGGTCCTGCAGCCGGTAGTTGCCATGCACCGGTACCGAGGCCGGCGGCATATAGGCCGGATCGACATTGCCGATCAGCACCAGCTTGATCCCCGGATCCGGGTGCTGTTCCAGCATCCGTCCCAGTTCGGCCACCACGGCGGCGCCTTTCTGGTACCCGATGTTGCCCAGCACCGCGACCACGCGGGCCGCACCGGCGGGCCGCGCAATCTTCGGCACCTTGACCAGCAGGTCATGTGGGCGCAGCACGATCTGCGGCTCCAGCCCCGGGAACACCGCCAGCATCTGCGCGCGGCTGTCTTTGCTGAACACCACCACCTCGTCGGCCGTGCCCAGCAGCGCGCCCCATTCCACCCGCCAGCCGGCGAGCGAAACCAGCGTGCCCTCGGGGCGCATCACCGTATGCGCCTTGTCGGCGCGATTGTCGGACACCGGACCGCGATAGGCACCGTCATCGTCCAGCAACGTATAAGACGGCGACAGCATGAAGAAGTCATGCACCAATACCTCGATCCGGTCCTGTGCCCCGCGTTTCAGCCGCAGCAGATGTTTGGGCAGCGACACCGGGTCGGGGTCGCCCACGCCGCAGGAATAGACGATGCGGCGGCGCGCCAGCGGCTCCAGCAGTTTTTCGACAAAGGCAAAGTCATCGGTGATGCCGGCGACGCTGCCCTGTTCGGAAATCACCTCGATCTGCCAGCGGGCGCTGCCGCCGCCCACCCGCAGCACGATCGCGGGCCTGCCGGTCGCCTCCAGGTCGCGTTCGATCCGGTCGGCCAGGTAATGTTCGGCCCCGCCGCCCAGCGAATGCGCCAGATAGATCGGGATCTCCGCTTCGGGGCTGCGGCTGGCCGCCCAGGCCACCGCCAGCGCCACCCGCGCGGTGATCAGCGGGTCGGCGGCGATGAACTGCTGCACCTCGGTGTCGTAATCGGGATAGCGCTGTGCAATGCGGTCATTGTTCTGTGCCACCAGCTTCAGCTTTTCCTCGCTGCCGAAACTTTCGCCGCCGCGATGTTCGACAAACAGCCCCGGCAAACCCAGATGCCGCCCGCCCAGGGCGCGCGCCTTCTGGCACCAGTCGACCTCTTCGCCGTATCCGCGGCCAAAAATCGGGTCTAACTGGGGGATCTTGCGCAGGTAATCAATGCTCAGCGCCATGCAGAATCCGACCCCCGTGGGGCAGACCGACAGGGTTGCCTCGGGGTGGAACCGCTGCGCCACCACGTCGATGGCGTCACACTGGCCCAGGTTCAGCGGCATCCGCTGACAGATCGCGGGCACCGAAAAGATCTCGGCATCGTTCGACATCGGCGTGACGGTGGCCACATCGGCATGGACCCGCATCGGCCGCAGCAGCCGGCTGGCCCAGCCCGGCGGCACAAAGGCGTCCGAATTCAACAGAACCACGTGGTTGCCGATCTCGAGGCTGCGCGCCAGCGCGCTGTTGACCGACCCGATAAAGCCCTTGTTGCTCTGGTTCAGGATCAGGTCGATCCGGCCCGGCGTCTGCGCCTCTTGCGCCGCGACCCATTGGGTCAGCCAGGGCCGCACCTCCGGATCGGACGAACAGTCCTCGACCACGATCATGCGCCACGGCAGGTCGGTGTTGTCCAGCACCCGCTGCAGCACGCGCGGCAGCAGGTCGAAGGCGTTGTAGACCGGCAGAACGATCGTGATCGGCTCCGGGTCGGGCCAGGCGATGACATCGCCTTCGGCGGCAAACAGCTGGGTCTCCATCGGCCCGGCCTCGGGCACCGTCTGCAGCCCCAGCGCGGATTTCACCGCCGCGCGCGCCACCGGGTCACCCTGCGCCATGGCCCGGTAGATCTGCGGCCCCAGGCGCAGCAGGGTCCACAGAAACCGCGTTGCCAGCTGGCGGCGGTTGCGGCGCAGCATTTTCACCGGGATCGGCGCCACGTCATGGCGGCGGGTGACACCGCCGACATCGGTGCTCAGAGAAAATCGTCCGTCGCCGTAATTCTGGCTGATCTCGAACCCGACCCGCGGCGGCACGCCCACGGCGGCAGCGACATCCTGACGCGGGATCGCCGGGCGCGTGACCGACTGGCCTTCGGCACCGGTCAGAAGGATGCGATCGGCGGTGGACCAGCCGATAAAGGTGACCCGGCTGCCCGCCAGCACCACCCGGTCGACATAGCCCTGCCCGCCATTGCCGGAGGCGCTGTCGGACAGATCAAACCCGGGAGCTTCGATATAGCGGTGCGTACGGGCATAGCGCTGGAACAGGCCTCGAAGACGATTGATCACGCGGTCCGCGCTCCTTGGAAATTCTTTTGCTCCAACCCGCAGGCTGACGTCTTAAATCCGCAGTAAATCCGCAGGGGCGAAAGAGCGCAAGACGCCCATCCGCCGGTTCCGTCCCGCGCTCTACACAGATCAGTCCGGGAAGTCTATCGCTGCGGTCGTGAAATGGGTCTCAAACCGGCCGGATCCTGCCGTCCGGCCTGATTTGGCGCCCCTTTTCAGCGGTTGCGGCGGAACAGGTTGCCGATGGTCTGGAAAACAAGATCAAAATCATAGCACATATTGGCATGGCGCTGATAAATCAGGTCCAGCCGCGCCTTGGCCGGGATGCAGACGCGGGTATAAACCTCGTCGGTTTCCTCGCGCGTGGCGCAGCGCTCCAGCAGCGCCGCCTCGTGTTTGTGATAGGTGATCGAGGCCAGCCCGGTAACACCGGGGCGTGATTTCAGCACCTCGCCATAGATCCCGGGAAACCGCTCGACGTATTCACGCAGGGGCGGGCGCGGCCCGACAAAGCTCAGATCCCCCTTGAGGATGTTCCACAGCTGCGGGAATTCATCCAGCCGCTTTGACCGCAGCCAGGCCCCGGTGGGTGTGATCCGCGCCGCCTTGTCACCGCCCGAGACACCGGCATCTTCCTCGACCACGGTCATGGTGCGCAGCTTCCACAGGGCAAACGGCTGATCCACGCCCTTCATCCGCTCGGCCACATAGAACACCGGGCGGCCCTCCCGGATCAGAAGCCAGACCAGCAGCCCCAGAAGGACCGGCCCCAGGATCACCACCAGAAGGGCTGCGAAAAACAGATCAAAGAGGCGTTTGTGCCAGGTCATATGGGCTTAATCCCCGCTCTGTTTCGTCTCTAATGCTCGCCATTGGGCCACCATCGTTCCGGCCCGGCTGTCGCCTGCGGTGAACTCAGTGACCGTTTCCAGCCGCTTTGTCGACAGCGCGACGCGCGCAATGGCGGTTTTTGGCGCAGGCTGCGGGGTCCACTCCAATCCGGCAGCATCCAGCAGCGCGGCCATTTCCACCACGCCGGGGGCGGCGACGTTCAGCACCGGCGGCAGGCGCTCCGCGCGGGCCAGATCGCCCAGCACCCGCGCCAGCGTGACCGGGCCGATATAGCTGCGCTCCGGGCTGCGCCCGTCGGCGAACCGATCCAGCCGGAACCCCGGCCGCCAGCCGCCCAGAATGGCATCCACCCCGGCGATGTTGCCGATCCTGAGCGATGTCACCGGCACATCCAGCTCAGCGCCCAGTGCGGCGGCCTCCCGCTCCATCTCCAGCTTGGCGCGGCCATAGTCCGACAGCGGGTTGGCGGGCCTGTCCTCCTCCAGCGTCTCGGCGCCGGGGTTGCCGTAAACCGCCGCCGACGAGCTGAGCAGAACAGAGGCCCCCGCCGCCGCCCCGGCCCGTACCGCCGCCAGCGCCAGGCGGGCATTGTCGCCCATATCCGCCCCCCTCGCGGCCGCAGCCGGAGTGACCCCGGCCAGACACAGGATTCGGTCGCAGCCCCGCGCCGCCCGCGCCAACCCGGCCGCGTCGCCCAGCAGGTCAACCCCGACCCAGCCGGGATCGTCATCTGTCCGCCCGCCCGTGCGACTTTGCCACAGGACCTGCTCAAAGGGGCGGCATTTGCGCAGGATCGTGCCGACCCGACCTGTTGCGCCAAGGACCAAAACGCGCGGAATATGCATGGTTTCTGTTGTTCCTGTTGACCGTTCCCCGCCTGCCAGTATCTTGCAGCCGAAATAATGCAACGTCTTTACTGCAGTCAGGCGACCCGGCCCATGCGCAACCTTGCCACTTTTCTTTCTATTCTCGGCCTCTGTTTGATGCCCGCCGCCTGCGGCCGGCTGCCATCCGGCGGCCCGGTGGCCGAAGAGGTGACCAAGCAAAAAACCAACGAGGTCGCCGATTTCGCCGTCTACCCGGTGACCCGCGCCTTTCTGCCCACGGTGCAGCAATGGCCGCACACCGGCACCGAGGAACGGCTCGGCTGGATCGGCGCCAGCCAGGGTGCGCGCACCCAGATCATCCAGCCCGGCGACATGCTGAACATCCAGATCTGGGACAGTTCGGAAAACTCGCTGATCACCTCGCTCGAACAGCGCGTAGCCGAACTGGGCGAAACCCGCGTGGCCGCCAATGGTACGATCTTTGTTCCCTATATCGGCGATATCAGCGTGATCGGCCTGACCCCCGATCTGGCCCGCAGGGAAATCCAGAGCGCGCTCGAGGCCATCGTACCCTCGGCGCAGGTTCAGCTGAACCTGACCGAAGGGCGCAACAACTCGGTCGATCTTGTCTCCGGCGTGCTGCAGCCCGGCACCTATCCGATGCCCGACCGCAACTATTCGGTGATGGGGCTGATCTCCGCCGGCGGCGGAATCAACACCTCGATGAACAACCCGCAGATCCGGCTGATGCGCGGGGGCAACATCTATGGCACCTCGATCGAACAGCTGCTGAACAACCCGCGGCTGGATACGCTGCTGCGGGCCGGCGACCGGGTCTTTGTCGAAGAGGACGAACGCTATTTCCTGTCGTTCGGCGCCTCCGGCACCGAGGCCCTGCATATCTTCTCCAAGGACGTGATGACCGCGATGGACGCGGTATCGGTCATGGGCGGGATCAACGATGCCAAAGCCGACCCCGAAGGGCTGCTGATCCTGCGCGAATACCCGGCCAGCGCCATTGCCTGGACGGGAAAAGGCGGCACACCCAAGACCTACCGCTCTTCATCCTACTCTCGAAGAGCTTTCTGCCCGCAATGCGGTAGCACAATCGGCGCCATCGATGATGATCCTGTCATAGCTTTGGTATCAACCTGTTTTGATGATGGAAACGAAGTCGCCTTCAAGCCGCAGAGCCATTCTTACTGCAACACCCGGCCTGACTGGTGGAAGCTGGACATTGAGTCCTACTCAGACTAAACCAAAGAGGATCTAACGTTCAGCCTTTAAAATATCACTTCACCAAATACGATTGAGTTTCCCATCAGCGATCACATCAAGCGCAGTATCTTTAGACACAAGGTCCAAACCATATTCAATCCCTGTTGCGACAATTATCCGGTCAAAATGATCACGATGCTCGCATTTGAAGGATCCGGCTCGCTCCATGATCTGGCCGTTGGCAGGAATGATGTCAAAATCCAGATTTTGTAATTCTCGAGTTAGATCTATCGACAATAGATGATCAACTTCCGGCCATTTACCGAGCGAAGCTTTAAGCGTTATTTCGTAAAGGCTGACACTGCTTACCGCCCGGTTTGACGCTTTCGACAGAGCACCATGAGCTTTTCGGGACAGCTTTTCGGGTACCATCATCGCCCAGATGAGAGTATGGGTATCGAGCAGCATTAAAGCCCCATATCATCCAGTAAATCATCATCCGTTGGCTCTATCATATGATCATAACCTTCCTGATCCTTTGTCAGTGCTTTCCAGCCCCCAAAAGGAAAAGGTTTAACCGAACGTGTTGGGATACATTCAACGACAGGTTTACCATTGCGGCATATGGTGACTCTCTCACCACGTTCCACAGCAGCAATAAGTTTTGAAAACTGTGACTTTGCTTCGTGAATATTAAATTGCACAACGATCTCTCCTATAGACTAACATTAGTCTATTTAAGGAAAATTGTCAATTTTACAAACAAGCTATGCTCTAACCGTAGAGCTTGCGAACGATCATATTTCCGGTCATCAGGTCCAGATGGGCGCCACCGCCATTTTTGAAAACGGTGATTTCAGTGTCAGATAGACGGCCAGGTGCACCGTTGCAGAGATCCCGGAAATCCCCCTTCACATGGCTGGCGTCAAACAGGCCGGCCGCCATCGGGATCATCAGCTCACCGATCTCGCCAATGGTGGTTTCCCGGGCATCCACAAACAGGCTACCCTTCAGTATTAGATCATCATCCGCTTCACGCATATCCGGGCGATAAGCGCCAATCAGATCCACATGTGTGCCAGGCTTTATCCAGGCTCCCTTAAGGATGGGGTCCTTGGTCATTGTCGCTGTGGAGATGATATCCGCCTTACCGGCAGCCGCGGCAAGATCTGTCGCCACCGCAACGGTCATGCCTTCCTTCGCCATATCCTCTGCAAGCGCCCTGGCCTTGTCCTCCGACCGCGCCCAGACGGTAAAACTTTCAAGACCGGGAAAAACCTCACGGTAAGCCTGCAAGAGTGTCTTGGCGACAGTTCCAGCACCAACAACCAGATAAGATGTCGGC
>ENA-OWNT01003694-OWNT01003694.1-seawater-metagenome-genome-assembly--contig:-NODE-3694-length-14183-cov-4.464767_pt1 | contig 14183 bp, 19 predicted proteins | sample MGYA00238136_ERZ651165 | MGnify/ENA primary metagenome ERZ651165 (study PRJEB26861, sample SAMN08777766) | seawater metagenome | isolation source: coastal seawater | place: USA: Florida | collected...
ATACTGAGACAAGGGTTTCAACAGCGGAAAGCTTGTTGGGACGGCGCTGTGTGGTGCAGTGTCGTGCGATGTCGAGTGAACGTCGTGTGGTCACAGTGCCTGCAAATGAATGAATGCATGGCCGATGTTGAACTTGAAGTCACAATACAGTTGTTGAGTGTTGTATGGTACTCGAGTAGTGTTAGAACATGACGCAGACATGTAGAACACTTTTGGACTATTGTGTTGCTGAGTACATAATGCGGGGACAAGTCACAAGTCCACATGCGACGCCTCGTCAGCTGCTGTAGACTTGTCGTCTTTCTCTGCAGGCCAAGCACGGAGCATGGCATCTGCAAACTTGTATGTGAGGTGATGCTGTCTGGCAGCGTACCTAAAAGGCACAACAACACTGACGATGGAACACGGACTGGAACATTCCAAATGGTCAACTTACCGCGCATAATAACCGCCCGAAGTTGGAACATCCAAGCCACCGAGTGGCATACGGGCATGGATCATGCATGCACCGGTTCCAGTAGACCGCGGAAACACAAAAAACCGGCCACCGTACCTGGTTCAGTGAAAATACAATGATGTCATCCGTGACTGCACACAATCAGCAACAGTGGGCGATGTGCGTACGTGGACCCCCAACTGTAGAAGTTGTGCGTATGGTTGTGTCCCACCCCATACTGAAATGCCGGAAAAGTTTGGCATGCTGCTTCAGTTCCTGGCACGTCCCACGTTGTCTGATGATCTGCATTGCGGCGTGCCTGTTCTTCTGGCGACAGCTCGTGCATCAACGTCGCATGTACGGCGGTCATTTCACTCACGGTGGTCTCTGAAAATACTCTGCGGCCACGGAATTTTCCGTTGGCACCAAAGAGGGTGAGCAGAAATCGAAGCACATCACTAGAAGATGCCACAATGTTGGTTCCCGTCATCAATGCCGACTCTGGGCCGCGGTCAGAGAGCAACAAGTCTGCACCCTCCCGATTCATGTCAAGATATCCATTTTTAAAAGATCGCCGAAAACACCGAGTTGAGGTGTCTCCGCTGGTGCTCATGCAGTTGATCATTGTACTCAGCTGCAGTGGCTCCGCAATGAGTTCCAACAACCATTCACGGATTGACCGGCCCGTGACTTCCTGCATTGTTCAATACATTGAAACAACGTAATCACACTTGGCCAAAGTCGCTTGTAAAGCATGACGCACGGACGAACACACCTTGACAATCGCCGCCACAAAAATGTAAGCGTTGTTGTCGTACAGTTTTTCGACCGTGGGCTCACGGAATACAGCCTGAGGTGTGAGGAAAAAGAATACCGTTACGGCCGACAGGCCCCGACATGAAAATGCAAGCTGACTCTGACCTGCACTGTAGAAGAAGAGTTGGCGCTGAAGACTCGATACATAGTTCGTAAATGCGTGTGTGCTCTCATTTGTGAACAAATTCCGCATAGTTCCGGACAAGCAAGCACTCTTTGGTGCGTGTGTGCGCAGAATTTGTCCCGGATTTGCCTGATGTGCACCAAAATGCTCAAAATGCGGAAAAGGGTAACACAATGAAGACAGTGCAATAGAAGATGGAACTCACTTTTGCAATGTTCGTGGACACCATGCTGCATCAGTGCAGCTACTGTTAGAAACAATCTCGCAAACTTTGCACGTTCTAGGGCACTTCGCGAGCATGAACGCAGGGTTCTTGTAACAAAAACCATTCAGCGCCCAATCCGAGCACTGGCTTGCAAACTCTGCCGCATCATCGACGCAACGAGTGTCCACGATTTCGGCGTCGGCTAAAACAAAACGACGTTCCGGACCGAAATGTTGAGGATTTTCTGCATATGCTTGCAAGACATCCTCAGCTGAGTACAGAGGACATAAAAGCTGTCGCACACATTGTTGGTGTGACAGGTTCTGTAGCTCGCACGGATGCGTTCCGGGCGCTCCATACTGACTTTCGTGCTGATTGACGTGTTGTGCGCTAAATATCATGTCCACTCGGTGATCTAGTGGTGATTCCATGCTCATAAAGCTTTTGAGTGTAGTGTCTCGAAGAAGATGGGTTGAACCTGCGCACTCTGGAAATAAGTCCGAAAGCTTCATGCCCAAACTCAGGCCATTGCCTTTATGAGTCAGCTCATGCACGACGGTGCTTACGAAAACCTTGGACATACTGCGAACACTGAGCCCAGCTGCAGTCGTTTCGTGTGCCCAACCTGGGGCTGTCCAATTTACTACTGTTGAGATTTCTGGGGTCATCTCATCATTCCCCGGCTGCGGGGTGTCAGACGTGATCTCCGCACAGTGGAGTTGAACAGGGCCGTAGAACAGCTCATTGTCGTCGAAACGATGCGCATGCAATTGATCCTGGTGATCGTTGTGATTTAGAGTGACCAGAAGCTTCAAGTCGTCTTCTAGTTGCGTTCGCGACGAGGTTGCTGACAACGAATTAATGTGAAGTAGCAGTGCACAACACAGTCTCAACAATGCCCTCAAGTTTGCGGTGCTAACGAACCACATTTTGTCCAAAGGTTGAATCTGTCACATGGGCACAAAAAGTTGTATTTTGCAAGTCAAAGTTATGTCTCATTTTCCTTGTATGTGTGATTGTTTCCTTCGATTCCTTCCGTGCCCAGCATTTAACACTGTTTTGATATGAGGCTAGTTGTTCGTTTCTTTCACCACGCAAACCTGCTTTGTTGCAAGGCGTCGTTCCGTGGCAGTGCATGAGTTTACTCGAGCAGACGACAACGTGCGCCGCACGATTGAGTTACCAGAGCACTCGCCAGCATTCTCTTCTCCCACCATCACACCACGCACCGAAAAACACACACGTTGGTCGACTCTCAACAGCCCCCCCCCGCAAGGAGGCTGTCATCGAAAGTGATGGAGTGGCGATGTGCAACGGGGGACAAGGCACGGCGCACGGCGCACGGCCGTCGAGCCGAACAGGCGCAGACACACAAACACCAAAACACCAGACGCGGGACACGAACATTGAACCGGCCCACAGCCCACCGTCCAAGGACAAGAGGCAACAGCAACAAGACGGCCGAAAACCCACAGCACGGCAGAACTGCAGAACACGAAAGCAAAGTTGATCTGGTATTAACAGTACTTCGGTACTTAGAACAACAAATAATTCCCACTTCACGGTAATAATAAACACAACATACTAACAGTAAACATATCTACATTCAGGACTGTATAGAAAATAGTACAGTACTATTAGTACAAAGTATTTCAGTACTATGTACTACGAGAGACACAATTTTTGAACACCGCGCTCTGCGTACGTACACAGTGCACTGCCACTCACTTTGTAAAATGTCTCTGCAGATCGACTTTTCGACAGTGTAAAATACAGGTATTGAACAGTACTAGTACGAATACCGATCGTTGGCAGCCAGCCGCAGACACGGCGAGTTCAGTGGGGCTGTGTGCGGAGACTTCAGATTCATTCACAATTCACAATGAATGATGATGGCGAACGAGCGAACGGACGAACGAACGAACAAACGTCGTTCATGCGTTGTCAGGTCGTCGTCGTTGTCGTCGTCGTTGTCGTCGTCGTTGTCGTCGTCGTCGTCACTTCGTCACTTTCACTGCTTGTGTTGTGTTGACTTGATTTGACAGTGTGAAAGCATGCATTCGTCCGTCCGTCCGTCCGTCTGTCCGTCCGTCGGTCTATTTGTTCGTTCGTTCGTTCGTTCGTTCGTTAGTTTGTCGTTCGTTTGTGGGTTGTGGGAGTCATTCGGTCGTTTTTCTGTTCGGTTCCGTTCGAGGTCGTTGCGTCCGGGTCCAGCATCGATACTTGGAGACAGAAATGGAAACGTGAATGCTAGCTAGGAAGGGTGTGTTGGAGCAGCGCGTAACTGTCAGTGTCAAAGTATCGACGGAGTGCGATGACCGTGTGACTGTACGCATTGCCCGCGGTGCACGACTGCTCTCTATTGTGGATTTCTTGTGGTTGATTCGTGTTGTGGGACGGGAATATTGGTTGTGACTTGTGACGAGTGCTGGGAACATTTTTCTGCTGTTAACGTGATCGAAGCATTGTGACTGCGGGTGCTGCAGTACATCGCATTTGATAACTCTGCCAAAAACCGTGCAGCGATTTTTGAATTAGTGTCCAAACAGGCAGCTGCCAGGGCAGCTTGTTCTCGTACTATGATCTGTGGGGAGCTTTCTGCCACAAAGTAGCTTCTGTAATGGCTGATATTCCTCGCGAAAGGCTGTTTGCAGCCATCGTCGAAGACCACCACGCAAAGGTTTGTTTCAGAGGGCTGCACGGGCTTTGTTCGATGTACTGTTTAGTGAAGCTCCGGTGTGCATTCTGCAGGACACGCTTCTCGAAGCTGGAGTTGGCACGCTAGCTGACGTCGCGTACCTTCAGCCTTCCGATGTTCAACAAATGAAGTATGTTTGCCACAGCCTTGCAACGAGAGCATGTTGTTCTTACCCTTGCTACGCTGCGTTGTGTATACAGTTTAAAGTTGGTGCATCGGAGAAAGTTGCAGGCCTTAGTTGGACGACAGAATTTGCGTTGGACATCATGGAACTGTGTCATCATCGCAGTTCTGAGCGTCAATCTCGCTGTTCTCGTTGCTGTTAAATTTTTCCTGCCGAACAGCTTTGAGCCAGAGGGTAAAGATATTCATCATTGTACGTTGATTATCCCTCCTGCGTGATCAAGGACACATGACTTACCGCTGCGTTTCGAATACACAGACTACGACAACGGTGCTGCTGCACCTAGCAGAATAATCGTGACGCAGGAACCGAAACCAAACTCAGTACACGAGGCAGAGCACATCACACGTCAAAAGCAGAATTCGGCAACGCAAAACCTCGTCAATTTGCCTTGGACATGGACGAAAGTTTCAATGCAAGGGCATTGCAAGGTAAGGACATTGCTAGAATAATTTGATTCCATCTGTTATCATTGTACGCCGTCATGATTTGGTGTGGCGCTGGAACAGGCCACTGACCTCTTGAACAGCCAGAACAACAACCCGTCGACCACTGAGTGTGTCCCGCTTGTTTGCACGAGGCACAGGGTTGTCGATCACACTGCGACGGTTCGTTTTCTCCAACAAACTGGGAAGAAAGTACGCTGTGCTGACGTCACGTTCTTGTATGACGTAGGCGAAACGCGGCGTCGAAAGATGCAAAATTTCTTGCCAGGATATCGCCGCCTGCCGAGCGGTCAGCTATGCTCACTGTCGTCAAAAGGTGAGAGAAGATTTCTCGAGGCCTCACTTCTCATGACGTCTTTCAATCATGAGTACCGGTATTCAAACTGTAGGATTCATGTTCAAGCACTGGGAATAACACCTGTGCTTTGTTTTTGGAGAGCAGTCAGCGTACGTGTGACGGTGTCAGCTTGCCCACTGCAATGCAACATGATTTACTATTCTGACTGTACACTGCAGTGCCTTCAGCATTGCTCGATTCAAGTTGGAATTGTGCGCCGGTAAGTCAAACGATGGGCGCAATGCTCTACGCAGTTGACGGCGGTCTCATTCCTCACAACGGTGGGTGCAGGGCCCATGTCTTAGCAGCTCCGGGACGGAGCCATTGCAGGCGGCAGGCAGCGGTGTCTGCTTTGCCAAGGCCTGGATTGAAGATTCTCCAAACAATGGCGACGGAATCGGCCGTGGGCAATTGTTGGGGGTTAACAACAGTCGGAGCGAGGTAATGACATAGAATGTTTTGATTCAAAGTCCGCTTGATCTGACCGGTATTTCGATTTGAAGGACGGTATCACTTCAGTTAAAGCACAATTACACAAAGACATTAGCGCAACAGTTGGGGCCGACTGGGCCCCTTCAAATCCACCGTTCAAGAAATGGGAGCGTAGTTTGACACCAGCTCACGGTTAGGTCGTTACTTTGCCGACGCTTGGTCTGTTTATGCTGACTACTTTCGCTTCTGTTGCTACAAGGGCACCATAAATGTTTTTCGGATTACACCCAAAATGGCGGTCAAATGCTAGAGCTTAGTATGACAGGTCAATACTTGTTATGATTGTTCTGCTGATGCTGTCTGGCTTTGAAACTCTGCAAACAATCTGGTTGGTGACAGGACACATTACAGGTGCAACAATACGGTCGTTTCTGCTTCTTCCGAAAGGATATAACGAGACCAATCGTTACTACCCAACGATTCTGTACCTACATGGGCGAGGTGGCAAAGAAAATCACACATTCGATGAAAAGTCATTTTTCAACACCTACGGTACGATTAATACTGTTGTCAGCAACATTGAAAACTGAAGGCACTGAACACCGGTAGTCTGTCGTCACACTTGCGACGTCATAGGCCGTGAGAAAACAGGAAGATTGCTGTGCATATTGAGGGGAGCCGGACTTCTTGACGATGTCATCGTTGTTGTTCCCGACGGGAAAACACATTTGTGGATTGACTCGTGCGTGCAGGACCTTTGGCCTTTTTATTTTGGTTGACTGGAAACTGATATGCGGATTTATTTGAAACATCAGGTTTGATGGGAAAGAAACATCAGTTGAAACCAACATTCTCAAAGAATTGTTACCTTACATCGATTCTAACTTTCGTACCATTGAAGATCCGGCTTTTAGACTCGTAAAGGGATTCTCCATGGGTCAGTATGCTGTCATGGAATACCAATCGCAAGCATTGTGAAGTGAAATCTTTGTTATTGTGCGCGTATCAACAGGTGGATACGGCGCACTACTGTACGGCGTCAAGTATCCGCACATATTTGGACATGTGTTGGCGCGCTCAGCAGGCTTGTATCTTGTTTCACGGCATCCTTCGCGGAGCTGTCGCCGTGATAACTGTGAGCCATAATCCTGCATTAGGTCGATGGCCATCGAATATGAATTGGAATCGATTATCTAAAAGCGCCGCAAACGAAAAGTTACGGACAGCCCACCAAGCCCAGGTGCGTCATGATGGCTGCGATACATCTCATCAAGGTGGTATGCGTCTCACATTGTGCAACAAAATATCAACTGACAGAATAAAGGGCGACCAAAACGAAACATATCTGGGTATGGGGCACATATACTTGCAACTCATGTCGTGAAATGTTTGTGATTTAACGCATAGTGATCGCACACAGGTGGCGAAGCCAAAGCTTTCTTATTGAGCGCGTTTATCATGATAGCAGCCACTACAAAAATCTCGATTTTGTCGAGATTGTTCGTGCCTTTGTTGAGCGCGCGCAATCATCTGACTCAAAGGCAAAGCAAGAGCTGGACCAATTGCGTAAAACACAGTTTTGGATCTACACAGGAGCGGAAGATTCAGGGTCTCTTCTGCAACAAAAGTCGATTCTTGAGGAAGCGGTGGTTCCTGGGCAGCTGTCATACGTGCTGAAGCTGGTGAATGGCTGCGGTCACGGTTGGTTGCATCAACGTTGCGCTCTGTTCAATCAGGTCTGGCTGAAGGTGTGTCTGTGCAATGAAGGGTTGGACGCATGCATGGACGGTGGTGTTGGATCTGAGCCATCAGGGATTGAGGTGAAACATGTTGTGACGCTTGCTGTATTTGTGACCGGGGTTGAGTCGGCCGTGTTCTTCTGTTCAGATGCTGCAGTACTTGCACGAAGCTTTTATCCCTTCTTCTACATTCTTTCGGGAGCAATTAGCCTCGCAACGGTACAATCACACATCTTGACCGTGTTCCGTTTCGCGGTCACTCAGTTTTTATGGTGTCGATATGTTGTAGACCTGAAACAATAGTGTCCACCATCAATACGCTCATGGAGGCCATGCATCCATCTCATTGAATCACGTGACTTCGAATGACAAGTAATGTAACGATCGTTGTGGTACGAAACCGTGCGTTGTGTCACGAACAGTCAACAAGCTGTAAACGTTACGTCGGTGCGCACCGAGAGTTACTGAGACTCTTCGTCGTCCATCATTTCGTTCTCTAGTTCCTCCATTTTGTCATGAATGTCATCCAACTCTTGCTGCAGAGCGTCAACATCGCCATCTGCATGATTGATCAGTTCTTCCAATTCTGTTTCGCGAATTTCGAGTTCACGGTACTTGTCAAAAGCCTGAACATTATTCGAAACAGAGGTCAATGCTTGAACGGCAGGAGAAAACGTGTGCAATTGAGACAGCGAACCTCAATTTCTCGCTCAACGTCCAAAATTTGCTGTTTTAATTCACGAATGACTTTCTTTTTGCTCGGTTTTGTGTTGGCGAGATCCTCCTGCAACTCCGCGAGTGTATCTAGAAGGTCCTGGCGTGCGTCCTGGACCACGGGTTGAACAAATGTTACCACAGCACGTAACCAACGCCTGCACACAAGCTCAAACCTCGTCGTCTTCCAAGTCGTCAGTTCCATCATTCTCATTTACTATCATGTCAATGTCGAAAGTGACATCGTCAAGTTCGTTTTCTAGTTTCTTAATCTTCTTGGACACCTTCTGGCGAGCGGGCTTGTTCTTTTTGCCGGGCAAACCCTCCTTTTCAGCCTAAGCGCAACGATGTCAGTGGTGGTACACAATGACTGTCAATTTGCTGAACGTGCTGCTTCGCACCTCAAGATCCGCGATAGCTTCCTCCAGGGTCTTCTTGCGCTCTTTAAGCTCTTGCAGTCGTTCATTGTCAGCCTCTTGAAAGTCGTCATTGTCAGATGCGTCACTTTCAACTTGTGCATCAGCTGTATTCTTCTGCTCGAATCGAAGCAGAATGTTACAACAACAAGACAATGTAATTTGTTCATGCGCGCAGGTACCGACCTCCATGGCGACTTGTGTGCCGTCGGCATCGACCAAAAACTCTGGCATATCGGCGTGCGCGTCCTCCTACAGTTGTCAGCATGCCATTGTGATTGGTCATAAAGTATCAAATTACACCAACGCCACGACAAGCAGCTGATTGTGTTCGTACCTCTACTGGATTGCCGTCGCTATCGGTTGGAAGAGTAATCAACGCTGCCGGATACCATGTTTGCTTATTATTGTGGAGGAACTGAACTCGGACTGATCGATCAGACCTGCACATTAGGTTGGTTCAAACCTGCATTGAGCACGACAGCGGGGACCCACACAACCATAATCGGTACGTACTTATCCACTTCCTTTACCACAACTGGTTTGCCCAGGCCAGTCTTACGCAGAAGTTCTTTCTCCGTTTTTGTTCCCCAAAACATCGTGCTTGCGCCACTGCTCCGAACTGTACACTTGCGGCATTCTTGAATTGCACGCGACTCGTTTCGAGAAATAATTGCCCGCATACCGACCTACAGCGCACCACAAATAGTGACTGAAGTTCAAACGAACACCACACCGATACGCAACATACCTTGATGTTGGCGAATTTGACGAAATATTCGTCTGCGACCTTCGCTCGATCTTTTTTGTGCACACCGCCTTCAGCAGGTTCCGTGTCTGCATCTTCTCGCTGTTGGACTAAATCGGCGGCCGTATCACGTTCCGCCTCGTTAATTTCATCGGCCATGTGCTCCAACCCGAATGCGTTTGCGCTGAGGTCCTCCCTGCAAAACAGCGGCATTTATTGTGACAATATTGTGACAAAATACTTTGAGCTCGATTGCGGCTACAGAAGAATGTACGGACATTGCATCGTGAGCATCTAGAGTGTCAGCATTGCCCCCAGCATGCATCCGAAGCTGCATATCTGATTTCCACCTTTGATTGCAAAATGCAGGCACTGATGAATTGACGCAATACCAACAACATCTCCACAATACCACCTACCCAGATCCAAAAACTCGGGCGTGCAGATCGATGCCTTGCTGGCTGATGTCGTCGACACCTGCATGCAATATAGCCGTGAGTGAAAGAGATTACCAAACATGGGACCCGCGAACATCTTGACCACCTCAAAGACAAATATGCACACCTTTGTACTTATTCGCAGTGTTGTCGCCTGCGGCGTCCAGAGTTTCGCGAACCTTCTCACGCACGAAGTCCAGCGGAGTATTTCTCTCTTTTGAATTCGCGGCAAGGTTTTCTCCGTTCTCATCAGCGTTAGTCGATGAGTGATCAGCTTCCCATTCTGCTAGTCCTCCCAGTGGTTTGATCAGGAATTGGTACACCTAGTTCCACCAGCATCTCAGTCACGGTTCGAACCGTCGTTCGGAGATTACAGCAAACAGCACTGCACCTGGTTGTACGTCAAAACCCTCCCAATGCCGCGATTACAAAAAAAGTCTGTGACATTCTTGATGTCACGGTACAAAAACTTTGTTGCGTGTGGGTGCGTGAGTTGAACGGCCTGCACAGAACCCAAGGCGGCTGTCAGAGAAAACTTTGCACGGTTGTGGCAACGGCTGTCGTGCAGACGTACCTGGCCAACGTCGATAATGTAGATGGTTTTTTTGTAGTACAAAATGTTGTACTCGGATAGGTCTCCGTGAACTAAGCGACAGTCTTGGTGCAGCTTGTACATGTGGCTGATAACGTCAACATAAGCAGCTTCAAGTCGCTTGGGGCTCAAGTCGACCTCTCTCAATTGAGGTGCGGGAGTTCCCGACGATTGTTGACCTGAGCACGCATTACATGAGCGTCGCAAAAGAAACACAAATACGCTTCGCGCGAACAGACACGGACCTATGAATTGCATCACCATCAAATGATCCTTCAACTTGAGGGGTTCGGGGCATATGATTCCAGCAGCGTGCATTCTATGCAGATTCTTGAATTCTTTCTCGGCCCAGAGCTTGCAGAGCTTCAACTGGTTGGTCTGCTTTCCGAAACTTGTATCTTTGAATCGATGATCACCTTCAACATACTCAGCACGATTTTTGAAATCACTCATTGTTGTTTTGAAAATCTTCACTGCAACCTCGCCAATCTCATCCGCGGGCTCCTCGTCAGTGACACCTGTCTTCTGTTTCTCGCGCATGGCGAGGATGTGCTCCACACCTGCTCTCAAATCTTGACCCTTTTGGCCGCCGGACGCTCTCATTCTGGTCAAGTTGCCACGTGCATGATAAGCGCTAGCTTCTTTGCCAGATCGAATCGCACCACCCATTTCCTCAAGAAATCCGTCCGCCATCCACTTGAACAGCACCGACATAGTATGTTGGTCAATGACTTGTTCATGTGTAGCTCTCGTACTCTTTTCGACTTTTCCTGTTTGCCGCACGCCCTTTTTCACATCCTTGGATGCGAAATGTGCCAAACTCTTTTCTGCGCTTTCAAGTTGTTCCGCCAGCTTCTCTTCCTCAGCGTCATCCAAAGCAACCTTGCGAGCAACGGGTCCTCCCGCACGACCACCTGCCAACTTCTGTCGCTGTTTTCTGGCGGCACTTTTCTTTTTAGCCTTCACATACTTGCTGACTTTGACCTCACGTTTCGCTGCGTTCATGGCCTTGACCTTCTTCTTGTATTCCTTTCTTTCGGCCTTGGTCATAGTTTTCAACGACACAGTTTCTTTGCCACGGCCTGAGGCCGCCTTGGCGTTCTGCTCCATCGTAGCTGGTCGGCGAACTGTTACGACGACTTGCTCTCGTGCTGCAGTAAACGGTGACACACGAAACGATTGCGTGAATTTAAATCTGCCAATGATAAATTTCCTCGAAGGATGTGTATCAATTGACTCGGTGAATCGCGCTTTGCCAAAGCCTTCGAGACTCGGGAGTCGCGGCTCGTGTTCGTTGCATCGAAACAAACACGCTGCTCTTCGCCCGTTTGCGCTAGCTGCCATCTTCACTCCAACTCTCACAAACGCACGCCACCGTTCCTTCGCGTGCTATTGAGTGTATCAGTGCACATCTCCCTTTTGACAGCGTTTCGTACGATGCTGGGACTTCACACGCGCCACAGAGACAACACACGACACGCCATCTGCGACACGCAACACGCGCCACACGCGACACGCTGCAGTGCCTTCGTGGCAGGCCACGAGCAACGAGCGCCAGCGCCAGCGCGCTGTCGCTGACTGACGGCTGGGACGTTCGTTGTTGTGGCCACTCGTCAGGCTGCTGTTGTCAGTCAGTCAGCCAGTCGCAGTCAGCCACTGTCACAGTCGCAGTCAGCCACTGTCAATCAGTCAGTCAATCAGTCAGTCAGTCAGTCGATGCCTCTCACTGTCCGTCACTGTCAGTTGTGGTCATGCAACATGACTGATTTGAGAGATGGATCACTTGCCACATTGCCGTTGTAGTCGAGACCACACTTCGTTTTGGTGTACGTATCGTAATCGTATGTGGTGGGTCGTCACTCACACATGAACTGAGACAAGTGTCGAGTGTCGAGTACAAGTACCATAGTGGAGTCTGCCGTCGGGGTTGAGCTCGAATTGCCGGCACTCTGGAGTCTCTGTGTGTTGTGATATAACAAGTTGGGTTCATTCATGCCACACCAATAATTTACATTTGAACACGTTGGAGACACCACAACATGTCCACACCAATTCTATTACAGAAAGCACATTTAAGGTGCACTAGTTGCGTCCTGTCCGGCATCGTGGTCGGTCGAAGTACGTGGAACAGCAGAGTCCGCAGGACTTGCGGCAACCTCTGAGGTTGACTCAGAGAGTGTTGGCGGTTGAGGTGGCTTCACGCCCGCAGAACTTGCGAGCTCCGAGAGCACTTGTTCAAGGTCTGACTTGGTTTCACTGTTGCTGTCGCCCGACTTGGAATCACTGTTAATTGAGGCCTTCAGAAAGAAGTACTCATGAAGACGCAAGAAGAATTTCAAGCACTGCAGGGATGTGGGGCGCAATTTGACGTCGACAGATTGCATCCGAGCTAAAAAGCTGATCAAAATGTTGCATGCTTGAGGATCCGTGCGGTAGAACTCGAATGCGACTTCCACGATGGGAAAAGGTGCTCTCGCAGCTTTCTCGTACAGCTCACTGCGCCGCTCTCGACGTAAGATGTCGTCACTGGTGCGCGATATCTTCATCATCTGGTCGAAATACTGAGACTTCAACACACTGCAGTCACCTTGGTAGCGCAGAAATATTAAAACGATCGGAATTGAAGCGTACACATCAATTTCATACGTCTGTTTCGACTTGTAAATATCTGGACCGAAGTACCCACGAGACCCCGTCGGCTTCCCGGGAAACTTACGGTCCTGAGAGCCGTCTCCTTTCGCGACATGCGCGGCTCCCCAGTCGATAATGACGGGGACGTACTCTGCTGAATTTTGAAACTGTCGTTCCACAATCATCACGTTCGAAGGCTTCAGATCTCGGTGTGCGAGAGGACTCATCCCGATCCGCCGGCTGTGAAAGAGTGAAAGTTGTTCAAAGTACAACACAGCCATTTTAGAACCTTGGAGGACACTCCATTGTGCTCCTTCTCTGGCGTGTTGCTTCAGAGATTTTCCAGTGAGAAGAGGCATCACGAAGGCCACTGTGCTGTGGTCCGGGAGTTTGATTGTTTGCGTGTCGTAACCAATTTTCCTCCATCCGATTGCTTCATTGGCAGCCTTTTGTTCCGCATCCGTCATTGACTGGGGATCGGACGGATTGTATTTTAGAAGTTTCACAGCCACATTTTTTCCGTTTCCGTCCACGGCAGAATGCACTTGCGCTTCACCACCATGCCCGATGACTCGGCGCATATCTAGGCCGTGCAAGCGCTGCAAGGCAGCCAGACATGACGCCATGCCTGGGAGCACTCCGAGTCTTGTGCGAGACGGAGATTGACGTTAACGCGAGCAAAAATCCTCGTTCAACATTTCTGCTTGAGGTTACAGGAGTTGAGTTTGAATTAAATGAAAAAAACACAAAACCGGGGACGCGATTCTCTCAGCCACGGCCAACAAGGTGCTTGTTCCCTTCGATGGACTGTGGAACCGTCTCCGTTCGCAAGTGCACTCACACACGACCAGCGCATGGTCGTCACGAAAACTCATTGCGTACTGTAGGCCAGTCGACTTGGCAAGCTAATCTAGCCGTCGTTGAAGCCACCGCTAGAGTCGTGTTTGTGCGTCCACACCGCACCGACGTCACTCGCAGTAAATGGGGATAAGGTACTTCTCTATTTCATGTTGTAGTTGGTCTGTGGTGCACGTGCTCGTCCCTTTCTCCTCGCGTTTGCGGATCTCTTCAACGAATCATTCATTGGCTATTGACTAAACAACGTGATAGTCCAATCATCAGTCATCTGTCGTCATTCGTATCATCGTCGTTCGTCGTTCGTCGTTCGTCGTTCGTCGTTCGTCGTTCGTCGTTCGTCGCTCGTCGTTCGTCGTTTGTCGTTCGTCGT
>ENA-OWNT01003695-OWNT01003695.1-seawater-metagenome-genome-assembly--contig:-NODE-3695-length-14182-cov-4.076781_pt1 | contig 14182 bp, 8 predicted proteins | sample MGYA00238136_ERZ651165 | MGnify/ENA primary metagenome ERZ651165 (study PRJEB26861, sample SAMN08777766) | seawater metagenome | isolation source: coastal seawater | place: USA: Florida | collected...
GTAGTTGATGCGGACCTCGGGGTGCCCTTCCTTCAGGCTGCTGTCGACGTCGCGCAGCCCCTCGTCGAGGCGGAGGCGATCGGCCACCTGGTCGCCGACACGGCGCAGCTGGTCGAGGTCGTAGCCGTAGATGACCACTTCCACCGGCGTGCGGAAGCTGAACAGGGCCGGGCGGGACATCGTGACGTCCAGCGGCTCGAGCCCCGCGAGCCGGCGGCGGAGGTCCTCCATGACGCGGTCCTCGCGGGCCGCCATGTCGCCGCCGGCCACGAGCTGCAGTCGAAGCCGCGCGGTGTGCTCGCCTTCGTCGCCAGAGGCGTCGGCCTGCTGGTCGACCCCGATGGTGGCGTGCACGCTCTCCACGAGAGGGTGCGCCCGCACGATGCGCTCGGCCTCGGCCACCACGACCTCGGTGCGCTGCAGCGGCGTCCCGACGGGCAGCGCCAGCTCGGCCGTGACCCGGCCCTGGTGCAGCTCGGGGATGAGCTCCGTGCCCAGCCAGGGCAGCACCGCCAGGGCGACGGCGAAGGAGCCGAAGGCGACACCGACCACGGTGCCGGGCCGGCGGAGCGCCCAGCTGAGCACACCATCGTAGCGCCCCACGACCCGCGCATAGACCCGCTGGAATCGATCGGCAGCGGCCATGGCGAGGCGGCCCGCGGGCCACACCGCCCAGCTCCCCAACCACAGGGCCACGCGGGCCATCAACCCAGCGGTGACCACCGAGACGACCCACACCATCAGGGCCACCACGTGGAGGAGGAAGCGCAGCAGGACGTAGGGCAACAGCCCCCACCGCCAAGACGAAGCCCACGACCGGAAGGCCCGAGCGTCAGCCAGCGGCGCAGCCACCACCGTGGCCCCCAGGCGCCGGCCCCACGCCCACGCCCCCTCGCCTTCGGCGCGGCGAAGGAGGCCCGTGATGGCGCCGCCGCCGCTCGCCGCCGACCGCAGCTGCAGGCTGGCCAGCATCGGCACGACGAAGAGGGCAGCCGCCAGGGACGCCATCAGCGAGGACACCACAGCCATGGAGAGGTCGCCGAAGAGCTCCCCCGCGACGCCCTCGACGAAGGCGATGGGGAAGAACACCGCCACCGTGGTGAGGGTGGACGCGACCACCGCCGCCGCCACGTCGCGGGTGCCGATCACCGCGGCATCGCGGCCGCTGCGGCCCTCCTCGCGGTAGCGCTGGATGCTCTCGAGCACGACGACGGCATTGTCGACCAGCATCCCCACGCCCAGGGCGAGGCCGCCCAGGGACATGAGGTTGAGGCTCACGCCGAGCATGTAGAGCGGGGCGAAGCCCACCACCACGGACACGGGGATGGCCACGCCGATCACGGCCGTGGCGCGGAAGTCGCGCAGGAAGAGGAAGAGGACCCCCACCGCGAAGACGCCGCCCAGCAACGCCGTGCTCCACAGATTGCCGATCGCCAACTCGATGAAGGCCGCCTGGTCGTCGAGCACGGCGAGGGTGGTGCCCTCGGGCAGCTCGCCCGCCAACCCCGTGGTGCCGCCGTACTCCTCGGGAAGGCCGTCGCCCTGCAAGGCCAGCTTCACCCGCCGGGCGACGTCGACGATGTTGGCGTCGGCCTCCTTGAACACCTCGATGAGCACTGCCTCGCCACCGTTCAGGCGCGTGATCACCTCGCGCTCCTTGTGGTCCTCGCTGAGGATGGCCACGTCGGTGAGGGGCACCCGCACGCCGTCGTTGCGCCGGATGCGGAGGTCGCCCAGGTCGTGCACACCCTGGAACTGGTTCAAGGTGCGGATGAGGTACTCGACGTCGCCCTCGATGATGGAGCCGCCGGACAGGTTGATGTTCTCGCTGCTCAGGGCGTCGCGCACGTTGGCCAGGGACACCTGCCGGGCCGCGAGCCAGTCTTCTCGCACCTGCACCCGGATCTCACGCTCGAGCCCGCCCTGGACCTGGACAGCTGCCACCCCGGGGAGGCCCTCCAGCTCGCGCTTGAGCTCCCGCTCGGCCACCTCACGGAGCAAGAAGAGGCCTGCCTCGCCGGTGGGGGCCCCCTCCACCTCGGGGTCGACCGCGAGCGCCACGCGGAGGAAGGGGTCGAGGGAGGGGTCGTAGCGCAGGATCAGCGGACGGTCGGCCTCGGGAGGAAGCCAGGTGGTCTGGAGGTTCTCACGGATGGTCTGGGAGGCCCCGGCCATGTCGGTGCCCCAGTCGAAGCCGAGCACCACGTCGGAGCTGCCCGCGCGGCTGCGGCTCTCCAGGGTGACGAGCCCATCGAGCGTGGCGAGAGCCTCCTCCACCGGCCGGGAGATCTGGGCTTCGATCTCCTGGGGAGCGGCGCCGTCGTACACGGTACGCACCGTGATGGTGGGGTAGCTGATGTCGGGCATGAGCTCGACCGCGAGCCGCTGGTAGCCGACGAAGCCGAACACCAGCGCGGCGAGGAAGACCATGGTGACCGCCACCGGATGGTCGACCACCATGCCGAACAGACCGCCCGCGTCGGGCCCACCGGAGGGGGGCGCCCGCGGGGCGGTGGCCGCCGGGACGGGTGCGCTGCCTTCGTCGGTCGGAGCGTCGTGCTCGGCCGTGTCGTCGGTCGGAGGCGTGCTCACCCCGCTTCCTCGGCGCCTGCGTCGGCCTCGGCCTCCGCGTCGGCGGCTTCTCGCTCCACGGGACGCACCCGGGCGCCGTCGCGGAGATGGGACTGCCCCACCGTGACCACCTGGTCGCCCTCGTCGACGCCGGTCTGGATCTCGCCCAGCTCGTCGTCGATCAAGCCCAGCTTCACCACGTGGCGCTCGGCCACGAGCTTGGGACCCTCTTCTTCGGCGTCGGCTTCGTCGTCGCCCTCGGCCTCCTCGGCCTCCTCGGACCCACCGAAGGGCCACCACGAGCCACCGGCGGCGTCGGCATCGGCCTCGCCTTCGCCCTCGGCGTCGTCTTCCTCGGGCTCGGGGGCGTCGACCACGGTGTACACCACGGGCACGCCGTCTTCGTAGACGACGGCCTGCTTGGGCACCACGAGCACGTCGTCGTTGCGGCCGACCTCCACCACCACGCTCACGAACTGGCCCGGCCGCAGGGCGGTCTGGCCGGGCTCCACCGCGATGGTGACGCGGAAGGTGCCGGAGGCGGCGTCGACCACGGGAGCCACCCGGTCGACCAGACCACGAGCCCCCACTTCGCTGTCGTACGCGGAGACCAGCCGAACCCCCTGACCGGCCTCCACCCGCCCGAGCTCCCGCTCGGGGAGCGACGCCACCACCCGGAGGCGCTCGAGGTCGACCACCTGGAAGGCCGGCGTCGCCGACGTGGCCAGCTCGCCGATCCGAACATCGCGCATGGCCACCACACCATCGAAGGGCGCCACGATCCGGGTGGTGCCCACCCCGGCGGTGGCCTCACGGGCCGACAGCTGGGCCGTGCGGAGGGCATGCTCCGCGTCGTCGAGCTCACGGGCCGAGATGGCCCCCTGCTCGAAGAGCTGCCGGGTGCGGTCGAGCTGCGACCGAGCCCGCCGGACCTCGGCAGAAGCGCGGGCACCCGCGGTGGACAGCGACACGTTCTGAAGGACGGCGAGAAGCTGGCCCTCGACCACGGGATCGCCTTCGTCGGCGTGGATGCTCTTCACCACACCGGTGGCCTCGGGCACCAGATCGGCCGACGCCTCGCTCTCGACCACGGCGGAGGCCGTGAGCGTGTCGCCCACGGAACCACGCCCCACGCGCTCGACCTCGACGACCGACACCGGCTCGGGCGGCTCCCCGCCTCCGCCGCCGCCCTCGCCGCCGCCACCGGTCTCGGCGGAACAACCCGTGAGCGCGACGAGCCCGACCGTGACCACGAACAGCCCGAGCCGGGCCCCGGCCCCCGCCAGATGCCAGGCCGAGCCGCGCGCGGCCTTGGGTGTGATCGAACGCTGCACCTGACCCCCAACGATCCGTGGCCCGCCTGTACGGCACCGACGCCGGGCTTATTCCGCACCTACGCCGGTCGCCTGGTCATGGTGTGTCATTGCGCCCGGTGGCGCGAACACAAGCGCTACCCACAGCCGGTCGGTCGTGACACAATGGCGTGCCCCCGAGGTCCCCCCGTTGACGTCGCCCGCAGAACACCCCCAGCTGCACGAGCTCCTCGAGGGCCTGCGCCGCCGCGCGAGCTTGTCGGGCGACGCCCGCGAAGCACTCGACCAGCGCCTCATCGTGGCCGCGAGCGCCATCGAAGAGGTGGTGAGGCAGCCGGTGCACGTGCGGCTCCAGGGCACCCCGCCCCGCCGGGTGGGGGTCGCGATGGCCTTGGCGCTGCACAGCGTCCCGCACTTCCACGCCACCCTGGGCGAGCCCTTCCGGAGCGGCGCCGAAGACCCAGGTGAACCCCATCGGCGGCCCGCCGAGCCCGTCCCCATCGCCTCCAACGAGCTCATGGAGCGGGTGCTCGGGCTGTCGCAGTGGGAGATCGACGACCTCCGAGAGGAGGTCGACCGCCGGGTCGGCACCGTGCTCAAGCGCGATCGCACCGTGGCCTGGCTCTGGAGCTGGGCCGGCATGCCGCGCACCGGGGCGGGCACCCTGGGCAATGCGCTCTTCCCCGGCCTCGACGAAGAGCAGGTCAGCCTGCTCCGGCGGGGGGGCCACGTCTACGCGATGAACCGCATGGTCCGCGGCCCGCGAGCCTCCTTGTGGCTCCCCTGGCTGGGCGACCGCGAGCAAGGGCCCACCGGCGGCTTCCGCATGTCCCAGGTCGACGAGGTCGTGCGCAAGCGGCTCGAGCGCGGCATCGGTGCCGAGCACGGCGAAGTCCGCGCCCTGCTCACCGGCATGATCTCCATGATCCCACGCCGCGATGCCTTGGCCCTGCTGCAGCTCGATCACTGGCGATGCTACGGCCGGGCCACCCTGTCCGACATGGGCCAGGACTACGCCGCCGGCCGCTGGCTGGTCCAGCCGCTCCCCGCCGACGGCGCCGACTGGCGCTCCTGGCTCGTGCAAGACGAAGACGGCATGCTCGCCGTGCGGGGCACCGTCACCAAGGTGTTCGACAAGCTGGCCCTGCCGCGCTGCGCCGCCATGCTGCGCCAGGTGTACACGGGCCTCCTCGCCACGGTCGAGGCCGAGGGCCCCGAGGGCGACGGTCGGATCTACGCCGACGACCTCGACCTGTACGACGTCGAGGGCCACCTCCGCGCCGTCATCGCACCGGTGTTCGCCTGGGCCAACAACCCCGCCGCCCACCACACCATCGCCAGCGCCTACGAGCTCCCGGTCGACATGGTGGCCGGCCGCCTGCGCAAGCTCGGCAAGGTCTGGCAGGATCATGCCGAGCGCAGCTGGTGGGGCCGCTCCACCGCCAAGCCCAGCATCGTCACCATCCTCCTGCCGCACCTCATCGCCACGCAGGCCTCGCTCCGGCGGCTGATCCGCCGCCCCTCGGTCGACGACTGGCCCCACGGCGACCTCGCCCTGATGTTCGTGGCCCACTACCTGCGCGAGGCGCGCTTGGAGCGCCTCTGGGTGCCCGAGCTCTCCGACGTGGCCGATGGCTCGGGCAGCCTACCTCCCCCGGAAGACATCGCCGGCGCCTGGTTCTGGGCCGTCTGGCAGCGTCTCCTAGACGAGGTGGAGATCGACAACACGGCCGGCGCCGTCGTCTGAGCGCCCCCGTCGTGCTGGGGCCTCTTCGGGCCCCTCGGCTCTCGTCTCCCCCCTCCGATGAGACAGGAGCCCATTGTCGGATGGCGAGTGGATACCATGACTTCAGCATGAAGCACCTCTGGACCCTCGCGCTGCTCTTCTTCGCCCTCCTCGGGGCGCCGAACGACGCCCTCGCCCAGGAGTGGAAGGCCACCCCCACCTGGACCGACGAGCTCGCCAGCGACCGTCCCGCTGTCCCCGCCGGCTGGGTGACCGAGAAGGGCTCCTACCTCCGCATCCACGGCCACCCCGACGACATGGCCACCCTGGTGCGCATGGCCCGCCACGGCTCCGAGGCCCTCCCCCGCCTCAGCGAGCGGCTGCAGGTGCCCATCGGCCACACCATCCACGTGTACGTCGCCACCTCCGACACCCAGTTCCGCGCCCTGCAGCCGGGCAAGGCGCCCACCTGGGCCGATGCCGTCGCCTACCCCGCCCTGGGGGTGGTCATCCTTCGCGCCCCCGGCGTTCGTGGAGGCACTGCCCAGCCCCTGGAGCGGGTCTTCGACCACGAGCTCGTCCACATCCTGCTCGGGCGCGCCTTCGCCCCTGCCGTGCCGCCGACGTGGCTCCAAGAAGGCACCGCCCAGCTGCTGGCTGGTGAGGTCGGCCCCCAGGTCGCGCGCGACATCGCCTCCGGCATGGCCGCCGGCGGTCTGATCGACCTCGACAACCTCGCCCACGGCTTCCCGAAGGACGCCCTTCGCGCCCGCCTGGCCTACGCCCAGAGCGCCGATCTCGTCGCCTGGCTCGAGCAGAACTACGGCGAGCAGGTCGTGCCCACGCTGGTCGCCGAGACCCGCTCGGGCAAGACCATGGCCGCCGCCGTGCGCAAGGCCACCGGCCGCTTCCTGCACGAGGTCGAGGCCGACTGGGCCCGCCAGTACACCCGCGGCATCGGCTTCTCGTGGACCTCGGTCATGAACGAAGGCGTGCTCTTCGGGCTCGGCGGCATCGTGCTCGCCGTGGGCGGTGTGATGCGTCGGCGGCGCTTCCACCAGCGCATGGAGGAGCTCGCACGACAGGAGGCCCTGATCGACGAGCTCGCCGCCCAGCTCTATCGCCGGCGCTCCGACCGCCTCATCTGACGCCGCACATGCTTCAGCAGCGCCTCGGGATCGATGGGCTTGCTGATCACCGGCACCGCACCGAGAGCGACGAAGGCCCGGGTGGCGGCCGTGACGGCCCCGCCGGTGAGGATGGCGAACCGGCCCGTGAGGTCGGGGCGGTGCTGGTCGACGAACCGATGGACCGCCACGCCGTCGACCTCCGGCATCATCAGGTCGCAGAGCACGAAGTCGATGGTCGGGTCGGTGCGCAGCATCTCGATGGCCTGTCGGCCGCCCTCCGCGCCACACACCTCGTGCTGGAGCTTGAGCACCCGCTGCAGCATGCGGAGCACGCCCAGATCATCGTCGACCACGAGCACCTTGGTGCGCGGCGCGGTGCCCTCGGGCGTGACGGCCGATACGTCCTCCGAGCCGCCGGCCAAGGGCACGACCAGCTGGAAGCCCCGCCCTCCTTCGTCGAGGACGCGGAGGTCGCCGCCCTGGGCACGCAGGGCGTCGCGGAACACCAGCAGCTCCACCCCCGCCACCCCTTCGGGGCCTCGGTGGTCCAGCAGGGCATGGAGGTCGTCGGCCGTCACCCCCGCCTGGGTGTCGACGATCTCCACCAGCGCGCCTTCCCGCACCACCCGCGTGCGGACCCGCACCGCGCGGGGGGCACTGGCCGCGAGCAGGAGCACCAGGCTGGCGATGACCTGCGCCAGGGTCGCCCCCTGCGCGTGGACCTCGTAGCCAGGGGAGCGCTCCTGGATCACCCGAGCCCCCTCCAGCGAGGCCTCGGCGATCTGCAGACCGCGGTCGACGATCTCGTGGAGGACACAAGTGGTGGCGGTGGCGTCTTGCAGGCGAGCGAGCACCGCCAGATCCTGGGCCAGCCGCTGCAGCTGCCCCATGCCCTCCCGGCAGTCGGCCAGGATGGCCTGCACCTCGCGCCGGTCGGGCCCGAGGTCGTCGCCGTGGCGGTGGAGCAGCTCCTCGAGCACGGTGAGGTTGCCGAGCACATAGGTGGCTGGGTTCGACAGCTGGCGCGTGAGGCCCGCCGCCAGCCGGCCCACGCTGGCCAGCCGTGCAGCCGACACGTCGACCGCGGCCCCCGCATCGGCCCGGCTCCTCGCGGCCTCGAGGGCATCGTGGAGCCGGGTGCTGTCGGTGTCGAGCCAGCGGATCACCTCGTGAACCCCCTGCCGTAGGGCGGCGTCGACCGCCTCCCGGTAGGGCCGGCCCTTGGGGGAGTCCACCACCATGACCCAGGGCAGTGGCGTGGGCCGCCGGGCCAGAGCCTCTCCGAGGGAGGCGAAGACCTCCGCTGGGAGGGCGGAGGTGAGGAGCACCCCATCGAGCCTCGACGCCCACTGCGCCAGGTCCGACGGGTCGGAGGCGACGTCGACGCGCCAGCCCGGGCGCTCGGGCACCCGCTCTGCGATGCCCAGTCCTGTGTCGTAGACGAGCACGCGCATGCTCGCTGCCCCCCAGCAGGTGTTCCCTTCCTCCCTCAGCGTAGCCACAGCGTGGCCGCGGCGTCATCCCTTCTTGATGGGGACGACCCGCGCGGCTAAGGGCGAGGCTTCGGAGGTGGGATGAGCGAGGCCGGTTCTGGCGACCCCGGCGTAGACGCCGAGGGCGCAGCGCCCGACGACACCACGGGTCCCATCCCATGGCGCGAGTGGGCATCGGATCGGCGCCTGTGGCTCGCCCTGGGCATTGGCCTGTTGCTCCGCGTGGTCCCGCTCATCCTGTGGCCGCAGTTCGAGTGCGTGCGCGACGAGTGCATCTACCGAGGCATGGCCGAGGCCATCAACAACGGTCGAGGCCTCACGGTGAGCCACAAGGGCTGGCTGCCGGCGCCCGGCTACCCCTACGCCCTGGCGTGGTGCAAGTTCCTCTTCGGAACCTACTTCTCCATCAAGATTCCGCAGGTCATCCTCTCCGAGATCACCATCTTCTTCGTGTACGTGTGCGGGCGCCGCCTCGCCGGCCTCAAGGTCGGCCGAACCAGCGCCTGGCTGTTCGCCCTGCACCCCACCCTCGCGTGGTTCACGAACACCCAGTGGATCGAGACGGTCTACATCTTCTTCCTCATCGGCGCGATGACCCTGATGCTGGGCGCGCGCGCCCGTCGCTGGGGCCAGGCGGCCGGGTCGGGCGCCATGCTGGGCGGGGCCATCCTGTTCAAGGGCGTCGCCACCTACATGCCGCCGTTCTTCCTGCTCGCCGCCGTCTTCCCCGAGAAGGACCCCTGGTCGCCCCGGGCCTGGCTGCGCGAGAGCCAGCGCCAGAGCAACGTCATCATCGGCTTCGTGGTGGCGCTCCTCCTCATGGTCTCGCCCTACTCCATGTACGCGAGCCAGAAGCACGGCGGCTTCCTCGTGGCCGACGCCACCGTGGGCCACGTGCTCTTCCTCGGCAACAACGACTTCCCGCCGCTCACCTTCGACTACGGCATCGGCATGCTCACGCAGCCGCTGTTCGGGAAGTACCTCCGCGCCGGCCGCCGGCCCTGTCCGCGGAACCAGCCGCCGGTGAAGAGCAGCAAGTGCGAAGTCCAGGCCACCCTGGCCTGGATCCAGGAGAACCCCAACGAGTTCGCCGAGCGCATCCCCGTGCGACTGGCGCAGCTCTTCAACCCCAACAGCTTCTTCACGCGACACCTTAGGTGGGGCTACTGGAATGGGCTTCCTTACTACGGAAAGGAGGCTCTTTCTGTCCTGATCGTCCTGTGGACGATGCTGGTCGTGTGGGGGGGCACCGCAGCCGCATGGGCCCGGGCCCGCGGGCCCTACGCCTTCATGGCCGTGTCCGCCGTGCTGTACACCATCGCGACCACGGTGCTGAGCTACGGCATGACCCGCTTCCGCCTCCCCATGGAGGCCGTGTGGATGGTCTACGTCGCCCTGTTGCTCGCCGAGCCCCGCAAGACCTTCGAGGCCCTCAAGGCCTCTCCCGCCCGCCAAGCGGGCCTCCTGCTCACCATGCCGCCCCTGGTGGTGCTCACGTTGTGGTACCTACCTACGGGCTTCCCCATGTTCTGGTGACGACATGATCCCAGCGCCTCTCCGCACGCTCCTCCCTGCCCTGGCCGTCGCCAGCGCGGCCCTCCTGGCCGCCTGCGAGCCCATGCCGTCCTCGGGCTCGCCCTTCCAGCCGGCCCGCGACCGAGCCCCTGTCGCCGCCCCCGGCGCCACGGGCGCCCCCAGCGAGGCCCCACCCGACCCGGACTCCCCCTTCGTGGAAGACCAGGTGCTCGACGAAGCCCCGCCCGATCGCACCGATCCGCCCGAGGGCGTCGATGCGCTGTTCCGCGGCCAGCTCGACGGCCCCCCGGCCCAGGAGCCCGCACCCGCCCCAGCGCCGGTGCCGGTGGCGCCCATGCCGGCCCCCCCTGCGCCCCCCACCGCCTGGGATGGCAGCGCCGCTCCGCTCGAGGGCGGCTCGTGGGGCGTCTCGCTCATGGCTACCCTGCTCGACGTTCAGCCCCCTCGGGCCGTGGTCGCCCTGCCTGATGGCTCCGAGCGCGTGGTGCAGCCCGGCACCTTCCTGCCCGAGCACCGTCTCGTGGTGCTGGCGGTGGGCCGGGATGCCATCCAGGTGGCCCACATCGAGCCCACCGGCTGGAACAGCCGCGTGCAGACCCAGACCCTCCGCTCCCTCTTCCGGCCCCAGCCCTGAGCGAGGGGCCGGCCGCACCGCCCCACCTCGGCGTCTACCGCGCCGTCCTGGCGCTGTGCGCCGTCGCCGTGCCCGTCATGGGCTTCCTCGACTGGGAGACGGCCTACGACCCGTTCGTCCCCCGGCTGATCCTCGGGGGCAGCGCCGCCCTCTTGCTGGCCGGCACCTACACCCACGAGGCCATCCGCCAGCACAGCCGCGGCCTGCTCATCGTGTACGGCGAGGCCCTGTTCGGCTGGTTCCTCGTCATCGCCTACTACCATCGGCTGGGCCACGAGGACGTGATCGGCCTGCTCCCCTGCGCCGCGGTCGCCCCCATGCTGGTCGCCACCCGCGCCGAGCTGGCCGCTGTGACCGCGTACGCCGCCGCCGGGCTCGGCGTCTTGGCCGCGGTGGTGGTCGATCCCCTCGCCCCTCCCTTGGCCACCACGGCCACCCTGGTGCTGGTCACCGTCGGCCTCGGCGTGGCCACCCTCGGGCGCGCCCGCAGCGAGCGGGCCCTGGCCGAGCTCAACCACGAGCTGGAGGAGCGCGTGGCCATGCGCACCCGTGACCTCCGCACCACCCTGGAGCACGTCGAGCACGTCGCCAAGGAACGCGCTGTCGCCGAGGCCCGCGCCCAGGCCGCCAACAAGGCCAAGTCCATGTTCCTGGCCAGCATGAGCCACGAGCTGCGCACGCCGCTGAACGCCATCATCGGCTACACCCAGATGGTCCGGGAGGACCTCCCCCCCCCGCAGGCAGACCTCGACGCCGATCTCGAGCGCGTGGAGGGCGCCGCCGGGCACCTGCTCGGCCTCATCGACGACGTGCTCGACCTGTCCCGCATCGAGGCAGAGCGCCTGGAGCTCGCTCTCGTGGCCGTGGAGCTCGAGCGGGTCGTTCAAGCGGCCCTACCCCTCGTCCCCGACCTCGAGACCCCCCAGCGGGCCCTCACGGTCACCGTGCCCCCCATTCGGGTACGTGCCGACGCCGACCGCCTTCGCCAGATCGTGGTCAACCTGCTCTCCAACGCTGCCAAGTTCACCCCTCACGGCGCCATCGAGCTCGGGGCCGAGGCCGCCGCCGACGCCTCCCAGCGGGTGCGACTGTGGGTGCGAGACACCGGCATCGGCATCCCGAAGGAAGCGCAGGACCACATCTTCGACCGCTTCCGCCAGGCCGATCAGTCCTACACCCGCCAGTTCGAAGGCACGGGGCTGGGCCTCGCCATCTGCCGCGAGCTGGTGGAGCGCATGGACGGCGTCATCGAGGTCGAGTCGGAGGAAGGAAGCGGCAGCACCTTCACGGTGTGGCTCCCCGCCGCCTGAGGCGGCTCCATCCTTCGTTCTCAGTTGGCGATCGTCGATCGGCCCGCTAAACTGACTCATAAGTCGAAAGCTCGTGGGGGGCGTTCGACGCAGGCTTCCAGCACTCCCTCAGCGCGGCCGGTTCCCGGTCGCGACGGCGCTCCGGTGCGCCCCGGGGCCGCTGCCACGCCGGAGGTTCGTCATGGGATCCGATCGACCGCTTCTCGCCAGGGTCACCGCCCACACGCTCTACCCAGGGGTGCTGCTGGCGGCGCTGTGCACCACCGGCTTCCTCGTCCAGCACGGGCTCGACCCCACCCTCGTGGTGCTCCTGGTCATCGCCGGCGCCACGGTGCCGCTGATCTTCGCCCAGCTCGTGGTGCCCTACGAGCCCGCCTGGCGGGCCTCCCCGACGGACGTGTCCATCGACCTGCTCCACATGCTGAGCACCGGGGCCACCACCGAGGGGTGGCGGACCCTCACCCTCGGTGCGCTGCTGGCCGCGGCCGCCGCCCTGTCGGGCCACCTGGGCGACACGCCCTGGCCCACCCACTGGCCCGTGGCCGTCCAGTTCGCCATGGCCATGGTCATCGGAGACCTCGGCGCCTACTGGGTCCACCGCCTCTGCCACCGCTACGACCTGCTCTGGCGGGTGCATGCGATGCACCACTCCTCCGAGCGGCTCTACATGTTCTCCAGCGGGCGGAACCACCCCGGCAATGCCATCCTGGCCTACGGCTCCCAGCTCCTCCCGCTCACCCTGCTGGGCACCCCCGTCGAGGTCCTCGCGCTGGTGTCGGTGTTCACCGCCGTGCACGGCATGCTCCAGCACGCCAACGTCGACCTCCGCCACGGCCTGTTCAACCACGTGTTCGCCACGGCCGACCTCCACAGGTGGCACCACGCCGCGAACCGAGCCGACAGCGACCACAACTTCGCGTCCAACCTCATCCTGTGGGACTGGGTCTTCCGCACCCGCTTCCTTCCGGCCGACCGGGAGGTTCGCGAGGTCGGGCTCCCGGACCTCGCCCTGCCGGACAACTTCCTCCACCACCTCGCCAGCCCGTTCGTGCTGCGTCGGTGGGAGGTGCGCGACCCCTGAAGGGGAAGGTGGCCGGAGCGGAGCCCACGAAGTCAAGTTTGACAGGCGTGCGGGGGATGTGAGTCCCCGCTCCGGCAACGCCTGAGCCTAGTGCAGGGGCCGTGCCATCGCCGGGCGACCGTGGAACCTCGATCCTGGGCCAGGGGTGCGATCGGTTTGCCGCACTGGGGCGCCCACGCCGCCCCCTCCCCACCCCTCAGGGGGCGCCCTGGTCGAGCATCCCCTGCAGCCGAAGGAGCTGGGCCTGGGCCAGGCGGTAGTCGGTGCGAGCCTTCGCCGCCTCGGCGCGGCTCCGATCGAGCTCGGTGCGGGCCTCGAGGACGTCCTTCTGGATGTTGCGACCGGCCGCCGCGAGGGCCTCTTCGGCCGCGAGGGTCTCCTGCGCGAGGCGCTGGTTCACGTCGGCCAGCTCCATGGATCGACGGGCGCTCTGCAAGGCGCGCACCTGCTCCTCGACCTGCGCTCGCACCGAGCGCTCGAGGTCGGCCAGCTCCCGCTCCCGCTGCCCGACCACGGACACCGCTCGGTCGCGCTCACCCCGCGCGGCGCGGTTGCCTAGGGGCACGCTGAACTGCCCGCCGAGGGAGAAGTAGGGCTGGTTGTCGTCGTCGAACAGCCCGCTCACGGCCCCTCCGACCGCGCCGGACAGCTCCTGGGACCCGACCCCGGCGGCCCCCGTGGCGGACAGCGACGGCAACACGGCGTGCTTTGCCGCCGAGGCATCGAGCCGGGCGAGCTCCAGGGCCGCACGGGACACCGCGAGGTCGAGGTTCTGGGCCAGGGCCACCTCCACCACGGCGTCCTCGTCGAGCTCCACCACCGGAACGTCGCCGGCGGGGGTGGCGGGCTGGATGGCTTGGTCGGGGCTCTCCCCGATGGCCAGCAGCAGCGCATTGGCTGCCTGCTCCGCCGTGTTCCGTGCGTCGATGGCCGACTGCTCGGCCTGCACCATCGCCGCCTCCAGCCGGGTGCCCTCCACCGGCGCCAGCTGCCCGCTCTCCACCTGCAGCTGCCCCACGCGGAACGCCTCCTCGGCCACCTCCACCGAGTCGTCGGCGATGCGCTGCAGCTCATGGGTGTAGACCCACGACCAGTAGGCCTCGGCAGCGGTGTACTGCGCCCCTTGCTCGGCCTGCTCCAGCTGAAGCTCGGCCGTGGTGGCGTTCTGCCGCGCTCGGGTGACGTTCTGCAGGTTGTAGCGGTAGAGAATGCCCTCGAGGAGCTGTTGCGTGATGCTGACCCCGAGGTTGGCGTTCACCGCCTGCTGGGTCTGCTCCTGCTCCCCGGCGAGCCCGAAGTCGGTGGTGAACACCGACTCGTTGCCGTCGATGTAGCGAATGGGGTCCCAGGTGTCGCCGCGGGTGTTGAACGAGGTCACGCCGAGCATG
>ENA-OWNT01003696-OWNT01003696.1-seawater-metagenome-genome-assembly--contig:-NODE-3696-length-14181-cov-5.173142_pt1 | contig 14181 bp, 19 predicted proteins | sample MGYA00238136_ERZ651165 | MGnify/ENA primary metagenome ERZ651165 (study PRJEB26861, sample SAMN08777766) | seawater metagenome | isolation source: coastal seawater | place: USA: Florida | collected...
CCATGTTCCAGACTTCGGCGAAGGGCTCGGCTGGTGCGTTCGGCGCGGTGCGGATCATGCCGTTGAACTGGACGCTGGCGAGGTAGTCGCTGGCCGTGGTTTCGATGCCGAGCAACTGGGCGTCGATCGAGACGACATCGGTAAAGTCGGGCGTCGCGCCGCGCTCGGCGATCTGCATTTTCAGTTCGGCGAAAATTTCCGGCGTGGTGAATTCGCGCAGGTCGGCAACGTCGGCCTTGTCCCAGGCGGCCTGCATGCGAATGAAGGACGATTTCGCGTGGCGCAGGAAGGCTTCGGTATCGGCGTTGGTGATCGTGCCAGTTTCGACATCCACCTTGCCTCGCGCACCCGCGACCTGCACCTCGGGTTTGGCCATGATGACCGCCTCCTGGCAATGCAGCGTCTGGCGCAGGCTTTCATGTACGCGCGCGCCCCCCAAGAGGCCGGGCGACACACTCCAGACCGCGACGGGTTTGCGCGCCATCGGGTTCGGGGAGACGCGCGAAAGCCAGTCAATCGCGTTCTTCAGCCCGCCGGGTATCGACCAGTTGTATTCCGGCGTCACGATCAGAACGGCATCCATCCCCTCGACCGCGGCCACCATGGCCTCGACGCTCGCGGGCATGCCGGCATCTAGGATATCCTGGTCGAACAGCGGAAGGGTGCCGGGATTTGGCAGGCTCACGGGGTCCATCCCGCCCGGCACAAGGCCGGTCGCCGCCCGTGCCACCGCACGCGACAGCGATGCCCGGCGCAGCGATCCCTCGAGAATTCCAAGCTTTATCATGACCTTGCCGCTCCTGCGAAGCTCACTCACGCCGCAGGCGCCGCCCAAGGGAAACGATGCTCGCGCCACGGCAGTGGCGCGGGTTCGCCCCAGACATTCATCACCCGCACGTTGTCGGGCCGCTTGAGCGCGGTGATCACGTTCGGCTCATAGCGGTCATCGTCATTGATCAGCGCCATGTTGCCCGCGCATTCAACCATCGCGCCGCAGGTGTCGATATAATAGGCGAAGGTGTTGTCGCCCGGACGATGCCGCCCTGGCCCCCAGATGAAGTTCTTCTCGATCGTGTCCAGACGGTCGCCCAGCGTGCAGTAATCCGAGAACTCGGCCACCTCCCAAGAATAGTGGTGCAGCCCGGTTTCGCCCTTCACGATGCCGAGGATGTGGTGAAGGCGGTTCGCGCCCCGCATCCAGCTAAGGCCATCATCCACCATCCGCTCGGACAGGCGCATGCCCATGATCGCCTCCATCTGGGCGCGGGTCTCGGCCGGTTCGGGCGAAGTGATGTTAACATGGTCGATGCGCAGCGGAGCCATGCCAGTGGTCGCATGCCGGTTGCCGTAGATCTCTGTGGCGACGGGGCTGTGCAGCTCGATCGTGTGGCCCTGCGGCGTGACAAAGCTCATTCCCGTCACGCAGCAGTCTAGGCTGGGCTCGGACGAAACAAGGCGGCACCCCGCATCCGCGACACGCGCTGCGGCCTCGGCAACGGCAGCCTCCGACACCGCCTCGAAGCCGAGCGCGCGCATGGAGTTCTCGCCGGCCTCGTGCAGCACCAGTTCCGCCATGCGCCCGTTCGAAGAAAGCCAGACGCATTCAGCCTCTTCCCGGGTCACGCGCAAACCAAGGATCTCAACGGATTCGCGCACGAGTGCATCGACATCCACGACGTTCAACTGAACGTGGCCCATCGCATTCACAAGATAGCTCATGTCGACTCATCCCCCGTCTCTACTTGCCGTCCATGCTAGCACGTAGTTTCGCATAAAACAAATATTTTCGAAAATTTGTGTTTGATGGAAAATTTCCCAACCCAGCGCCCGAAAGGACGTCCAATGCCTGTATCATTTCTCGGACTCGACTGTGTTGGACAGCAGGCCGATTCCCTCGATCTCGACCTCGACGACATCGCCGGGCACAAGGAATTCGGGCGGTGTCCGCGTCGCGCCGAAGCCCGTGCATGTTCCGGTCACGATCACGTCGCCGGGCACCAATGGCGCGAAGGTGGAGATGTAGGAAATCAGGTAGGGAATATCGAAGATCATGCGTGACGTGTCCGTACGCTGCTTTTCCACCCCGTTGATCCGCGTCACCAGCGACAGCGCCCGATCCGGGATCGGAAGATCCGCCGTTTCGACCATCCAGGGCCCGAAAGCCCCGGTTCCGGAAAAGTTCTTGCCCGGCGTGAATTGGTGACTGTGCTTCTGCCAGTCGCGCACGCTGCCATCGTTGTAGATCGCGTATCCCGCCACATGCGACATCGCCTGCTCGCGCGGGATATGCCGCCCGCCCGCACCTATGATCACGGCCAACTCGCCCTCGAAATCCAGTTTCTGTGACGACCGGGGCTGGATCAACGGCGCGTCGTGGCCGATCTGCGACGACGGCAGGCGCAGGAACAAGACAGGGTAGGCCGGAAGCGTGTCGGGGTCCGTTGTGTCCTCGAGGTAATTGACAGCAGCCATGACGATCTTGTCGGGGTTCGGGATCACCGGGGCCAGTGTGACGTCGTCAAAGGCTAGATCAGGCACCCCCGAATCATCCAGGAGATCGCGCGGAAGGCCCGCCGCGATGAAAGACCGAAGATCGGGAAACCGACCGCATGAGCGCTGCCCGAGATCGATGATCCCCCCCTTCGCGACGCTCCCCCAGCTTGGCTGGCCATCTCTGAAAAAAGATAGAAACTTCATTCGCATATCTTTCTATTTTCGAAAATTGGAATACCATTGAAGATACATCGTGAAAACCCATGATGCTGGAAAAACCTGTCCATTCGCGTTTTCTTGGGATATTCGAAAATATGAAACGGAGGCGCGCGGGGCGACGCCGACACCTCAGCAAAGGGCTGCCAAGGCATGGAAGAACCCGTGATCCCAGGGGCATCAACGTCGGCAAGAGAGCTTGCCGCGAAATCGGACGGGCCAGGCGCATCCGGCGCCCGGGATGCGCTGACGCGCCTGCGCAACGACATCATCAGCAGCGTGTTCGAGCCCGGGACCCGCCTGAAATTCGCGGACATGACGAAGCGCTACGATGTCGGCATCGGCACCCTGCGCGAGGCGCTGTCGCAACTTTCCTCCGAAGGCTTCGTGACCCTTGAGGCCGGCAAGGGCTTCAGAGTATCACCCGTTTCCGCCGAAGAACTGATCGAGATCACCGAGCATTTCATCACTTTCGAAGGCCGCGCAGTGCGCGAGGCAATCGCCCATGGCGACGAGGATTGGGAGACCAACATCGTCGCCGCTCACCATCGCCTCAGCATCATTGAATCGCTGCCCTGGGAACGGCGGATGGTCCGCCACTCCGAATGGGTCGAGCGCCATCGCGAGTTTCACGAGGCCATCGTCGTCGCCTGCCCGGGGCGCTGGCTGTTCCGGCTGCGCAGCATCATGTTCGACCAGCTGGACCGGTACCGTTTCGTTACCAAGCGTGCGCCGAAGGGACTTGGCGGCCGAAAATTCGAGGAGCATCGGGAGATCATGAACGCGACCCTCGCACGCGATGCCGACCTCGCCGCCGCTCTGATAGAGAAACATATCCGCGACACGTCCGAGCGCGCGATCAAGCTGCTCTGAAACAGGAGCGGCTCGACTGGCCAAGATGCGGACTACCCGAGCATTGCCTTGGCTTCGAGGGGTATTTCGAACCAAGTCACCCCTCTTCGCGTGTCTCAAGACTTGCTCAAAATACTGCCGTATTTAGTTCGGGGACCAATGATGCCCCGTCAAGTCGATGATTTTGCCAATGATATCAGATGGGCCACGCGCAAAAATCTGCACGCGGCCCTGATGTGTTGTCTTTACGCGGTGACGCGGCCCATCTGGTCGCTGATCTGGTCGCGGTACAGGTAGATCACTGCAGCACAGATCAGGCCAAGGATAATAGCAGGCACTGCCGACGGCCCAAGGATGAAAAGATGCGCCAGCACTGCGCCAACCATCGTAGCCCCAAGAATCGCAGCACCCAGCACCTGTTTGCCCGGCAGCCAAAGTAGAACAGGGGCGGCCACCTCGATGGCGCACGTCACAAAGCGGAGCCACTGACCAATACCAATGGCGTCAAATGTGGCAACCATCATCTCGGCGCCCGCGAGTTTCGCGATGCCCGCCGCAACAAAGGCCAATGTCAGCAGGCCGCGCAGGCCGTATGAGAGGTATTTCATTGAACACTCCTTGAATGTCTTGTCTTCCTTGCCGACCGTGATGACTTGCCGCAAATTCGCGTTAAATGCGCGATTTTCGGAATGATATGCGCGAAATATGTACAGGTCAGCGTCTTGGAAAATGGACGGAATTACGAACGGCCTATTACGTGGCCCGATTGGGCACGGCCAGTGCGGCCGCAGACTATTTGGCTGCACCGCGCGACGGTGAACCGCCATATCGACGCGCTGGAGGGTGAGATTGGCAGTAAGATCTTTATCCGCCATGCGCGTGGCTATGCTCTGACTGAGGTCGGACAGGATGTCCTGCGCGTGGCTCAAAAGGCCGAAGAGATGATCGAAGACCTGGCCGGGCGCGTGCAAGGAGGCAGTGCACAGATCGAGGGTGAAATCAAACTGTCCCTTCTTGCCCCCTTTGCCGGGCTGCTGATGGGGGCCATCGACGTGTTTCGACGTGAAAATCCGCAATGCGTCGTCCGCGTCGACGTAAGCGAAGACCTTGCCCGGCTGGAATACGGCGGAACCCATATCGCCCTACGCGCCGGGGCAAAGCCGGATCATCCGGACTACGTTGTCACTCGTTTTGGCGATATCGGTTTCAACCTCTATGCGCATGACAGCTATGTCGCTCGGCACGGCACACCGGACGCGCGCGATGGATTTACCGGGCATGAATTTGTTTTGCCGGAATTTCCCCGTGATCGCCTGCCGCTTTTTGGCAGCTGGCTCAAGGACAACGTTCGCCCGGACATGGTGGCGCTCTAGTCCCGCGATATTGGCATTGTTGGAGAAGCGATCTGTGCCGGGCTTGGAATAGGCCTCATGGGTGATACAGAGGCGCAAAGGCGGGGTAGCCTGAGCCCCGTACTGCCTGCCAATGCCGACTGGAAGGTCACTGGTTGGCTTGTCACGCATATTGATCTGCACCGCACCGAGAAAGTGCAGGCCATGTTGTCTTGCATCAAGGCTCATGGCGTTGCATAGGACTAGATCAACCGCTGATCGTCCGTTGCGCGTCAAAGCATGGAGCCCAAAGAAATGCTCGGTGTCATGTCATGATGGCAGATCACTGCAGTTGCGAAGCGTCCAAAGCGGGGCCTTGCTTGGTAAACGCTGAACGGCAGAAAAGTCCCGCGTTGCTGTCCTCCGCGTTCCCGAAATGCTGCACGGCGCATGAATGGCTGGTATGGGAAGGCTGCACGACGGCGCGTGGAAACCGGTTGAAGGTCCGGTCTGGGCCGGTAGCGCACTACCGGATACTGTCAGAGGAACTTGTCTTGGGGAAGGGCATGGCGCTGGCAAGCGTCCCCGCTTGACCAAACCCAGTCCCTTCAAGTACTTCAAGACCAGCCCCGAAATCATCCGTCTCATGGTGATGCTGTACGTCCGTTTTCCGCTCTTGCTCAGGTATCAGATCTCCTTCATGAAAGGGGTGTTGATGTCAGCCACGAAACGGTCCGATATTGGTGGCACAGGTTCGATCCGATGTTCACCTCGGAGATCCGAAAACGACGGATCGAAGGTATCAAATCCAGCTGATGGCGCTGGCACCTCGACGAAATGATCGTGAAGATCAATGTAGAGCGGCAGTACCTTTGGCGGGCCGTCGATCATGAGGACAGGGTCTTATAGAGCTTCGTGACGAAGACCCGCGATAGGAGCGCGGCGCTCAAATTCTTCAATAAAGCCATGCGCAAACACGGACAGCCCGAAGCCATCGTGACGGACTAGCTCCGGTCCTATGGTGCCGCTCTGAAGGAAATCGGAGCGAGCGATCGACAAGAGACTGGTCGATGGCTCAATAATCGCGCCGAGAATTCGCGCCTGCCATTTTGACGCCGGGAGCGGGCGATGCTCCGCTTCCGGCGCATGCGAAGTCTTCAGACGTTCGCCGCCGTCCACGCATCCGTCTTGAAGCACTTCAACCAGGAATGCAGCCTCTCGATTAGAAACCATTTCAAGATAAATCGCGCCACTGCTCTGGCTGAGTGGCCCGCTCTCTGCGCGGCATAAGGAACAGGCCTACTGCCCTTGTGGAGACTGGCTAGAATTCGTCTGGCAGCATCTCTTGGCTCCTACTGGAGCAGACCCCATTAGGTCGGTCCGCCATTCGCTTGGTCAATGGCATCATGGCCTCAGTTGGTACCTAGCCGTGAGCCCTACTTACGGCCTTCGCGAGAAATTTATACTGTGTCTTCTCTCCGACGAACGAGTACCCTTGCCATTTCGAATGCCTGTGTACCGGGGCTCAGGGCGTGCTGATGATAGTCAAGCATCAGGTCTTTCTCATCATCCGTAAATGTTTGCGGCGCTCCCATTTCCCTGATGAACTGACGTCGTTCGATCTCTGTTACCGTGGCGTAATGCCTGTCCGTGATCTGGTCGCTGTCGTGCCCGAGATTGGCTGACCAGATTCGTCCTTCACGCGGTGTTCGGCAGAGAGTTCTTCCAAGGTTCGCAAGGCAATGGCGAGCTGAATGCGGTGTGAAGGAGCATCCGATGGTGCTACTCGCTGATCGGAATGCGGCCGTCACGGCGCCCGAGGTCTTCATGGGTTCAATGATCTTGGACATGTCGCGGTTTCCGTTTTTGACCAGTCTCAAGTCCCGCTTTGAGGGCAAAAGCGCGTCGCAGTCACCGAGGCCCAATTCGTGACGTTCTGAGACCCAGGCCTCGATCACGTCGCGAAATGGATCTGTGCGTGGGAAAGCGAACACGCGGAAACTCTTGCCATTCTTGGCGCGAAGTGATCGTCCGTCGTGATCGAGTGACCATTCATTGCGTTTCAGATGCTCCCCTCTAAGCGTGATCAGAGCAGCAGCACGCAAGCCGAAAACGAATGCCCAAGCAACGATCGCCCGGTCCCTCCGATCGATGATCGCCCCGGTCGGCATTCCAGAAACCATCAGAGTGGCTTCTTCAAAAGTGGGGTAGTGTTTCGGCTCTGGCTCCAGATCAAAGGCGACTGCGCCTTTGGGTAAGTGGAAGTAGTCTGGCAAGGACCGATTGATCCTTCCGATACCGGGTTGACTGCAGAACCAGCTAAAGAACGCCTTCAGGTGCGAAGCCCGGTGCCGCACCGTTGAGCGTCGCAACCCTCCATTACATGTGGGCCTTTTGCTGCGATCAATCAGGTCGTTTCGGTAGCGACTAATGTCTTCGGCTGTGACCCTCTCGAAGCCGGTTCCGCCGATGAATCGCTCGAATTCCCTGATCGCTGTCAGATGCGCATCCATCGTTTTCGGGTCATATCTTCCGGCATAGATCTGCCAATGGAACAGAATCCGGTCATTGGTAAAGTGAATTTCCGGCGGGATAGGGCACGCTCCTTTCCCAATACAAGCCTGCTCTGAACCTTCTGCTTCGTCTTCGCGGTCCGGGCTTGTGTTGGGACGGCTTCCCATGACAGTGCTGTCCCGTCCCGTCCCGTCCCGTCCCGTCGCAGACCGCAACTTACTGACGCGGCTTCCGCCGTTCGGACAAGTTCCAATCGTCATACTATCGTGCTCAGACAACGCTGCTAGCCCAGGCGCAACGTTCAGTGGCACGACGGCAGAACGGCACCCGAGGCAGAAGGCCTCGCCGGGTGCCATCAGGCATAGCGGCCTTCGTCGCCCAAGGTGAAAGCGGATCAGTTCAGTTCCCTGAAACAGATGTGGGACCCTGCTATCTGATGGTCGCAAACCCTGCCTGACCCAATTCGACACCGTGTTTCTGCAGACGTTGAAGAGGTCCATGACCAGTTCGACCGAGTATACCTGCTTGGATTTTGGACGGACTGATGAATATGACCGGCTCATGATCAGCGACCTGGATCCGCTTCATTCGCGGTCAGTGACGCTTCGTAGCGGAGGAGATCAGTTAGGCGCCACCGGGATGTGCCGGGTGACAAGCTCACGGGGGCTGGAAACCGATCCTGTTCCTTTACCCAGCGCCAAACTGTTTGTCGCGATACGCCATACCTTTGCGCTACGGCAAGGTCAGTGAAAAATCGCTCCGCTTGAAGATCAGCGTGGAGCTGGTTTGCGGCAGATGCTCTAGGCGGCTCTAAGGAAGCTTGCACACGCCCTTCGGACTTGGCCGAAGTGGGCGCGTCAGAGGCGAAGCTGAAGAGATCGGGTGTATCTTTGGAGCGTATAGACGACATTCGAAAGCCCATTGGTTGGGCAAATCGAAGGCCTCTTGCACTTCACGATTTGCAGATCAGTTCTGAACGGCGAGCCTGCAGGTGACAGCCTGAGGCGCGACGTAACAAGGAATCTCATGATGTGACAAGATGGTCAACCCAGATTGAAGCACCTTGAGTGCGTGGGGCCCAATGCGGGTCTGCAATCTAGTGAAAGAAAATATCTTCACGTTATCAATATTTTATGGAGACCTATGGCGGACAATGATGTAGATTGTTCGAACACATTATTTGACGAATTAGAGACTTGGAACAAGGTTCTTGATGAGCACAAACATCAGTTGCGGGGGCCTCGTCCATGAGCCGTCCTGCACCGTTTTCATTGAGACTGACACCAGAGGAACGCCAGCAGCTTGAAGGTCAGGCCGGGGCGATGCCGTTGGCTTCTTACATCAAGTCCGTGGTTCTTGCTGACGATGCACCCAAATATCGCGCGCGCCGCAAGCCACCTGTTGCCGAGCAACAGCTATTGGCCGAAGTGCTGGCTCGGCTTGGCCAGACGCGCCACGCCAATAACCTCAACCAGATCGCCAAACATCTGAACCAAGGCACGTTGGTTCTCGATCCTGAACTGGAAGAGGATATCAGGGCTGCCATTGCAGAAGTGGCGTGGATGCGGGTCACGTTGATGCGGGCGTTGGGGATCAAACCATGATCCTCAAGGCCTCCCAACGCGGGGGCGCTAAAGCACTCGCTGATCACCTGATGAATGAACGTGACAATGATCATGTCACATTGCTAGAGTTGCGCGGATTTATGAGTGAAGACCTGCATGGGGCGCTTGCCGAGGCCCATGCGATTTCCAAAGCGACACAGTGTAACCAGTTTATGTTTTCGATGAGTTTGAACCCGCCACAAGATCATATAGCCAGCGAGCAGGACTTTCTGGACGCGGCAGATCGAGCGGAAGCCAAACTCGGCCTGACGGATCAACCCCGCGCCATCATCATCCATGAAAAAGAAGGCCGCAGGCATGCTCACGCGGTGTGGTCGCGGATCGATATTGATGAGATGAAGGCGATCAACCTGCCGCATTTCAAAGTGAAACTGCGGGATGTGTCGCGCGATCTGTTTCTGGATCATGGATGGGTATTGCCTGACGGTCTGGCAACTTACGGCAACAAGTCGCCGCTCAATTTCACACTCGAAGAATGGCAACAGGCCAAACGGCAAGGCGTCGATCCGCGTGAGATCAAACAGGCTTTCCAGCAAGCATGGGAACGCTGTGATAGTCAGCTTGGTTTCAAAAATGCCCTCGAAGATCGAGGTTATTTCCTCGCGCGTGGTGATCGCCGAGGTTTCGTTGCTTTGGATGTCGATGGCAATGTTCATTCGATTGCCAAATGGACGGGCCTGAAAGCAAAGGAAGTGAAGTCAAAACTCGGCTCGCCCGAAAACATGCCGTCGGTCGATGAAACGCGCTCGTCCATTCGCAGAAAAGTCTCCAACCAAATGCGGAGCTATTTCGAACAGGTCAAAACGCGCCATGCCGACGAGCTTGCGCCGCTCAAAACGATCTGAAAACCCTGAACAACGCCCATCGCACCGAGCGTCAGAAACTCAATGATGGTCAGGAAAAACGGTGGGCGGAAGAAACGAAAGTTCGTTCGGAGCGTTTGAACAAAGGGTTTCGCGGCCTTTTTGATCGGATCTCAGGCAAATCCAAATCTATCCTTCAACAAAACGAAATCGAAGCGCGCAAAGCAGCGATCCGCGATCAGAAACAGCGGGATTTCATGGTGACTGAACAGATGAAAGAACGCCGCGAGTTGCAACGTCGGGTCGAAAAACTGCGCCAAGGCCACAAGCAGGATCGGCGTATTCTGGCGCAATCCATTCGTCATGTCCTACGACAAAAGAACACCCACTCAACCTCAACAACCGAACGTTCGCGCCCCCGCCAACATGATCCCGATTTGTCTTTGTAGTTTCTGCGTAAAAGGAATTCCCAATGTATAATAACTCGTTCGATTACACTTTTTGGAGCGCAATATTGCGCATCCTCATGATAGTGGCGTCTGCCGGATGTGGCTTTGCTATCGGCTGGCTGATCTCGCCGCATTCGCGTGGGTTTCGCAAAAAGGCGTTGATCGTATTTGGCGTTATCCTTGTCCTCACCGCTTTGTTTATGAACAACTTTGTTGGCTGGAACGCAGCCGTGGTCGTGTCGTTTGTCGGGTTTATTTACGGTATTGTATTTTGGATGGCGGGGCTGTTTTCGGGATTGCTAGAAACACCCACCACGTTCGGGTCAAGCCGTTGGGCCAGTGCAGATGATGTAACCCACAAAAAGCTCTATGGCGCTTCCGGCATTCGGATAGGGGAGTTCAAAAACGAAGCGGATGACGGACAAAATGTCATATCTTACAAAGGAGATCGTCATCTCCTGACCGTCGCACCAACGCGCTCTGGCAAAGGCACAACGCAGATCATTCCCAACCTGCTGACCTATGAAGGGTCAATGTTGGTGATTGATCCCAAAGGCGAAAATGCTCTGACAACGGCCTTGCGTCGCAAAGAGATGGGCCAAGAGGTCCATATTGTTGATCCATGGGGCATCGCAGATGTTGAGGGGATTGCGCCATCGACCTTCAATCCGTTGGATTGGCTGGATCCAACTGACAATGAAATCACCGAAAACGCCATGATCCTTGCCGATGCTCTGGTCGTTGGTGACAATCATTCTGATAGTTTTTGGAACGAGGAGGCAAAGGCGCTTCTGCAAGGTCTTTTGCTCTTTGTTGCGTCGGATGATGAGGAAGATGGGTCCCGGCATTTGGGCCGGGTGCGGGAACATCTTTTGAAAAGCGACGACGAACAAGAGAAGTTGTTTCAGGACATGGCACGTTCGGGCCATCGCATCATTTCCAGCACCGGACATCGGTGCCTGCAAAAAGAAAAGAAACTGCTGTCCAATGTGATCGCATCCGCCCAAGCCCAAACACATTTTCTCGATAGCGAGCGCCTCAATGACAAGATGATGGCGTCCAGCTTCAAATTTGAAGATTTGAAAAGCAAGCCGATGACGATTTATCTGGTGCTGCCAGCGGATCGGCTGAGCACATTCGGGCGGTGGTTGCGGTTGCTGGTGCAACAGGCCGTCACTGTGAATGCGCGCAATATCGAAACCCAACCGGCAAAGCCCGTCCTCTTTATCTTGGACGAGTTTGCAGCGCTTGGGCGTCTAAGCATGATTGAACAGGCTTTCGGCTTGATGGCAGGATTTGGAATGCAGCTTTGGGGCATCGTGCAAGACTTCAATCAGTTGGAGCGCATCTATGGTGATGGGTGGCAGTCCTTTGTCGCCAACGCAGGCATGATCAATTATTTTGGCTCATCAGATCAAAAAACGGCTGAATATTTTTCGAGCCTATGCGGGGAACAAACCGTTTGGAATCTCAGCTCAGCCCTTTCAACGGCGGTATCTGGCAAAACCGTTACCAATACCGAAACCGACACGCGCGCAGCCTCGCAACGAAAGCTGGCCTATCCAGATGAATTGATGCGGATGAAGGATGGCAACCAGCTTGTTTTTGTAGAAAACATGCACCCGATGATCGCCCAAAAAGTGCGTTGGTTTGATGATCCTATGCTCAAGAAATTGGGCGTCGATCTTCACGCGATCCAAGCAGACACGCAAACAGTCACTGCCGAAGACGCATTAAATGAGGGCCTGACCAATGAGTGATGACGAAAAATCAAACGTCGATAAGTTTGGCAAATCAAGCCAAAAGCCAGAGGTGGAAGATACCCGCACGGTCGCCGAGAAGGACAAGACGAGCCAATATCTGCAGCCGCAGGACACCATTTCTATTGGTGCTGCAGCCTTTTCTCCCATGGGAACGGTCTCCGTAAAGGGCTCACGCGATGTGAATATCTCAGTGACATCCGAAGAGCTGCCAGACCGAGAAATCCCCGTTCTCATGGATCGCTCTGACATCAACATCCAGTATGAAAATAAGGGATTTACTGTCCTTGTGCGGCGAGACGATGAAAAGAGCGAACGGGGTTTAGACGGCGGCCATATATCTCGCCTGACGCTGGCCAAGGGTGAATTGGGCAAAGAAGAGATACTGGCGCATTTTGATCGGGGCCAATGGATCAAGGAACCAAGTACTTTCTTGGCAAAACAGGCCGTGATGGAAGCTAAGAAGCAGGATAACGGCATCAAAATGCCGAGTATCAAACCTGCATTTTCCAAGAGCCATGATCCTGAGATTGATATTTGAAAATCATGGAATTAGGTCAACATTTATGATACAATAAATGCATGAAAGATCACTTACTTCCCATGATGCCGGGGAGCGAATTTGTGGGGCGCATGGTTCCCAACGCATTCGGCATCGACGAACAAGCAGTTATTCCCGAAGGTTGGTGGGCTTACTTTGATTGGTGTGTCGAACAAGGTTGGGATATGGACCATTGGACGATGACAATTGATAAGATGCGTATTCCGTCTTTGACATTTAGCGAAAATATGTGGGGAGCATTGTGGAAACTCGCTTGTAGCCGATACAAGCAGGGGCTTTCCTGCCCGCCGGACTCCCCTCCAGAAGGCTACTCAGATTTTCTGGAGGCTGTAGAACGTGGTGATTATGAAGAGGTGTTTCCGTAAGGCTCACCCTCCGTCGATAACTTCAAACTTCTCTAAATCATCCAGCGCTTTTTCTAACGTTTTCGACGTCCCCTTCGGTCGTCCAACATGGACACCCCGCGCTTTTGCCGCTGCCATCCCGGCCTTGGTGCGTTCTGAGATTAAGCTACGTTCATATTCGGCAAAAACCGCTAACTGACCATAGAGCATCCGCCCAACGGCGGTGGTCGTGTCGATGCCTTGGGTGATGGCTTGAAAATCAACACCACGATCCCTCAGCTCGCTAAGCAACTGCAACAGATGGATGGTGGATCGTCCCAACCTGTCCAGTTTCCAAACCACCAGCGTATCACCGGATTTGAGGCTGGCCAGCATGTCATCCAGCCCAGCGCGGGTTGTGATTTTTCCTGAAACGCCATGATCACCATAAATGATTTTACAACCCGCTGCCGTTAGCGCATCGACCTGTAAATCTTCACTTTGATCTTTGTCCGAGACGCGAACATATCCAATTTTGCGCCCCTGTTGTGCATAGTCGTTCATCCCCAAATCGTAGTTCAAAAAACCGTTCTCACAAGCGCGTTTCATGGTGTTTTCCTATTGCTAAAAGGGTTCCCTTTTCTGACCCGCGCTGATCAACGATTTGAGACGATCCACTGCCCAAGAAAACTGTGGATAAACAGGGGCAGGATGACATCTGAGGTGAATTCTGCGATGAATATCAAAAGGGAACCCTTTTTACACTCATTGCCGCTGATCCCATTGAAGGGTTCAGTCATGAGCTTTTATTCAGGGTATATTCTCGGCCAAGCCATGGGCGACAAGGGCAATTCCGGCGGTGCTGCCGCTGGCCTGTTCGGGCTATTTGCTTTTGCATTTGTTGTCTTATTGGTGGGCGCAACAATTGGGTCTTTCCTGCTGCCCATCTATAGCGTCTTCCACTTTGCGCGTTGGGGCTACGATGCAAGTGACGGCGTCACTGCTGTCCTTGTCGCGGGCATAATGCTGGCTTTGGTATCTGCGGCTTATGCACAGGCCTTGCTTGGCACACGGAAACAGTTCTATCGCGGTTGCGCATTTTTGAGCTTTGTTTGCTTCGCCGTCATTGTGTCGCTTTCGACCATCGATGAAAGCATCCTTCACGACGTGATCAGCGTAGCGACCACCGACAAGCTCTTCGGCAACGCCGTGATCGCCTCACTCTTATGCGCAATCAGATCGGAAGAGCACAC
>ENA-OWNT01003698-OWNT01003698.1-seawater-metagenome-genome-assembly--contig:-NODE-3698-length-14177-cov-3.663901_pt1 | contig 14177 bp, 14 predicted proteins | sample MGYA00238136_ERZ651165 | MGnify/ENA primary metagenome ERZ651165 (study PRJEB26861, sample SAMN08777766) | seawater metagenome | isolation source: coastal seawater | place: USA: Florida | collected...
AAGAATGACGAAAAAGTTTGTGGAGTGGGAGTTCCCCACGACGCTCCCTCACTAACTCACTCACTCACTCACTCACTCACTCACTCACTGATTGCAATTTCGGCAATTTCGGCAATTTCAAAAAAAATCGCAAAATCGCAAAAGTCGTTTTGTGGAATACAATGAACAGTTACAGTTTTGAAGTTTTGCTATTTCTGCCTTCATTGTGTTTATGTATTCATTGACTATACCGTACTACATTTACGGAACACCCACATTCAGTATCTTCCCTCCGTAAACTATTATCTGCAGCATCCCAAAATACAAAATACGAAACGCAGAATGCCTAAATTCTTGTGAACGCAGCAACTGCAAAATCAAAATCAAACTTCAAAACTCAAAACGCCGCTATCAAAAAACTAAAAACTGATTTTCGATCTTCGGATTTTCGGAGGTGTCATTGCCCAAAAATTCGCCCACACCTTCACTCCCTCCCGCAATTGTATCCGCAACTGCAATTACATCGTTTCCCACCTTACTGTCCACTTACAAACACTGTAATCTCAGTTGTAGATACTCCACACCTCCTATCTTGACTCCAGCCTGTATGTATCCAACTCCCCTCCCTGCGATCTCAGCAAGGTCCGTTTAATCCTATATGTGGAATAGAACAAAGATTCCGTATCAACCCACAGCCACTGTGTATCACCAAGCAACACGTATCCTAGTTTAGGCATTCACGGTAAATGTCGCACGTGCAATGCGGTGGGCGCACCAAAGACAGCGCAGCGTCGTTCGTTCGTTCATTCGTTCGTTCGTTCGTGTCGTGATATGTATCTATATTCGGGATTCCATGGTATCACGGCGGTGAGTGCTGTGTTAAAACGTGGAAGTCGTAGAAATAGATACGTACTTCGTTCGTTCGTTCGTTCGTTCGTTCGTTCGTTCGTTCGTTCATTCGTTCGTTGGCAGTGGGTGGCTGTGGGTGGCTGTGGGTGAAGTGAAGTGAAGTGAGAGAGTGAGAGAGTGACTGTGGGTGGGCGGACTGTGCGTTGTTGTTGTTGTTGTTGTTTTTGGGTGACGCAAACGAATGCTTTCCGTGCCATCGTTCGTTCGTTCGTTCGTTCGTTCGTTCGTTAGTTCGTTCGTTGTCGTTCGTTCGTTCGTTCGTTCGTTGGTGGTGGTGGTGGAAGAGTCGTTCGTTGGTTCTTTCTTTGGTGGACGGACGGACGGACGGACGGACGTCGGAATTGGGAGTTGGGAATGGTCAGTTGTGAGGTTGTTGAGTGAGTGTCCCATACTAGAGTAGAGTACGCAGTGGCGCTGTCACCACCCACGAACGATGGATTGCCCGCGCGTCACGCACTCACACTCACTCACCACTTCACAGTGCGTGCATTGTGTTTGGCACTTCGTCAGGTAGGTGCAGCATGACGCACACAGCCTTCTCTTCTTCTGCACTCACGATACTTCATTTGCAGCTGGCTACTCGCTGCTTGCTCGAGGGTTCCTCCGCCGATTCGTTCGCTTCCAGGCGCTCCAGTGATGGTGGTTTCTCGCTCGCTGCGCGCGCCGCTCGCAAAAATGGTGAAATGCGCGGACCGCGGCGGTGGTGCGGCACAGGTCACTAATCTCGACCATGCACACACGTGCACCGGCCCGTAAACTCACTGCAACGAACGGGCGGACAGTGTGTTGTTGAGAGGGTGTGGAAGCGACGCTGCATTGCACCGCGGTGGCTTGGCTGCTGGAGGTGGTGACAAGCAACGCTGATGCAACTCAACACAAACAGCACGGTGCGGACTCACCGAAGATTTAACGGACCGTGGGTTTGTCGCTGCACAAAAATTCCTCGCCCGCAAAGAAAGACACAAGAGAAAGTGAACTCACTGTCCAAGAAGAACGACACGATGATCTGAGCAGCCTATCGACGGCGCTCTGCCTTCGACGCATTAGTCTTTTCACAGTGATGCTCCCCGTGTCTTGAAGCCGCGGACCTTCGTCCTTTGAAGGTAGCCGGTCTAACCGGACAGACGAGACAGGCCTCGTCATCGGCTGAAGCGACGCCATGGCGACCCAATACGCGCCGTCTCTGCCGGGGCAGGTCCTCGAGTCCAGCAGCGCAACCAACGTGCAGGCGCCGCCGCTCTCCCGAGCGTTGTCGACCCCAGCGACGCCGCGGCTGCAGGGTTTCATCGTGAACTGGTGCCGGTTCCGGAACTCACACCCTATTCTTGGATCGTTCCACCACGTCAACAACAGCAATCTGCTGCGACGAGGCACCAACAAGTTCTTTGAGGAAATGCTCGTCACGCCGATTCAGTATCAAGAGGTCAAACGCCTCCGCCACAACCCATACGTCGGCGGCGGCTACATCCGTTCCCACGACACACTGTTCCACGACCTGCATCTCGGGTACTGGGCAAAGGAACGCATGGCGGCCCGTGAGAAACGCAAGCGACACATGGTCAGCGAAATGAAGCGCCCGCGGATCGAACAGGAGCCCGCGAAGACGTCGGCTGCGCCCGCGCCCGCCCCCGCTCCGGTGGCTATGGCCGCCGGCTCTGGTGCGGCCTCCACAACGGTCCCCGCTGGGGTCGTCAAGCCACGCCCTCTGGGAATGGCCGCGCTTGTCGCGGGTTCGACCGGTGCGAGTCCGCCGGCTGCGTTGACGTCGGCGGGTGCGGGAGCAAGTTCCGTTAGCTCCGACGCCGCGACGACACCACACGCCGCGACGAAATCGATAGCAACAGAAGGCGACCTGCCGCAACGGACGCCATTGTTGGTCAACTTCTCCGTCACCGTAGCTGCGGAAGACGAACAGAAAACACCACACGAAGGAGGTTCGCCCCGTTCCAGACATGTGTCCTTCTCCGTGCCGGCGTCTGTGCTGGACATCGACCACGGCAAGTCGAGGCAGTTCGAAGACTTTTACACTTTTGAGAAGTGCCCACCCATGTCGGTCCGCACGATGCCCAAGGTCCGCGCAGGTTCTGGATCGCAGTCTCCCGTTCCCGCGGCACTGACCGCAGAGGCAGAAACAAAAGTGGCAACCGAGGCTCAGCTCGTGCGCCAGCTAGGAACCGAGGCGAAATCTGGTGCCATGGTCGGTCGCGGTGCGTACTCCTCGGTGCGCGTCGGTACCCACATCTCAACGGGGGACCGCTTTGCCATCAAGCAAATATCCAAGCGGTTCCTGTACTCGGAGGAAGAGCGCGAAGCGATCCGTCGCGAAGTGCGCATCCATTGTTCGCCAGAGTTGGTCCACGACAACATTGTGTTTCTGTACGACTACTTCGAAGACTCCAAAGCATTCTACCTTGTGCTGGACCACTGCGAAGGAGGCGACCTCGAAACTTATATGCGCCTCAACAAACGCAAAGGTGTCACGGAGTTGCAAGCCCAGATGTTGTTCCAACAAGTGATGAAGGCCCTTGCCTTCCTTCACGACCAAAACATCATCCACGGAGACATCAAACCACAGAACGTCCTGCTTTCCAAGAAGCCCTTCGCAGTTGTGAAAATCTGTGACTTTGGCAATGCGAGATACGCCAAAGACGTGCGGTACTTCCAGAAAACTGGCAGCGTGTCAAAGGTCCCATACACCTCGATTACAGGTACGGCTGGGTATATAGCGCCGGAGATCCTAGCAAAGAAGCATTACGGGACAGGCATTGACGTGTGGGCGGCGGGCATCATGTGCTTCAAGTTACTAGGCGGCTATCAGCCGTACAACCCACCGTCTGCTTGCCTGACGAGCAAGACGGGTACGTGTGTGGACCGCGTGACTGAACCGCGGAAGCAGCCGCGCATCCTCACGGTGTGTTATGCTGTGCTGTGTTGTTCACAGGAGAACCTGATTTCAACGATCCGGTGTGGAACAAGTACTCGGAAGAATGTAAAGACTTCATCCGCAAACTTTTGCAGCGGGATCCGGTGCGTACTTGCTTTTTTTGAGTGTGTGTGCTTGTGCCACAGTGTCTGCACAGCAATTGACCTTGTGCGCGATTTGTTGGTTTGCTTCACAGGCGAAACGGATCACCGCAGCGGACGCCAGAACGCATCCATGGATCGTTGGCCTTTAACCGTGGCAAAACATTTTTTCTGCGCCTGAACCAACGTCAGGCAGTCGATCTCCTTATCATATTTATATCAATCAACAAAAAGCGAAAACAACAATGCAGCAACGCTACAGCACCGCTCTCGAGGTTGCGCAAAACTAACTTATTATTCACATGAAGTCACACACGACGCAACATATTTGTTACTTTGCCGCGGTCGCTGCTTCTCCCGACGTTTGTCCGCTCGTGGTTGGTTCACCAAAGTCCACGACGATTCCAGTTCCTTTTATGTTCTCCTCAACGACGCTATCGAAATGGGCGTTCAGCTCCGGGTCCTTGAAGTAGTCGCGCCTGGCAACAGTTGCCGCAAACGTGTCAACAGTTGACTGAAATCACTCGTAGCGTGATTCTTTGGCACAACACAATGCGTACTCACCATCCACCAACCCCTCCCTTCCGACAATGACGTGCGGAGAACGTCTCAATGCTGCCTTCGTCTGTGGCACCTGCGCACGACACATCGCGATTGTTACACGGAGTGCCATTCGACAGTACTTGCGTGCACCGCACCACACGCTCGATACCTGGAAGCTTTCTCTTGGGCCATCCAGGCAGTCGACAACCATGTTGTATTTCACTCTTGGCCATGCTATTAAAGGTGCTTGCCTCGGCAATAGCGGAGACAGTTTCCGCTGAAACGTCAATGTTGAGGAACTCAGCAATAGAAGATACCAGCGCCGTTCCTGGTGTGCGGCACATGACCTCGTAATTGAGGAGCAAAACGTCATCCGGGTTAATGAAGTCGAACGCTCGTTCTCCATTTGGTCCTTTTGTGGCGGCAGCGTGGCTCTCTCTAACGAACTTGAACCAATCGCCACTTTCAACTCGTCCCTTCAGAAACAGCTGTGTTGTGCAAATGATGTGGCGGTGAGCGGCGGTGGAACGGCGAGTCACGGGCAGAATCGACGTGCGGCCAGGGACGAACCTCCTTTGCAAAGTGCTCAAAAGGTCCATCGTAAAGGAAATTCTTAGCACGAGTGTGGTGCCACATGGATACGCACAAGTCTTTGGGGTTGCGCGTCACCAAAATTAGTTTGACGCCTGGAACGAAGCGTTTGCGGAGCGCCGGCACAGGAAGATGGGTTTTGAAAGCGCGACGCTTCTTCATCGCGCGCAACTGTTTCAAGCAGGGGACAAATCCCAGTACTGACACGACACTCTCGAGCCACTTTACGCGGTCGTTGCGGTCGAGTCCTATGAATACACCAACTGAAGGCTTGCCTGCCTCGACGGCAGTTTTCTTCGGGATCGACCCATCCGCCTCGTCTGCGGGTACGGGAACAGCCTGCGGCTTCGTGGCGACGTCGTCGGCGTCACTCGCCTCGAGCAGTCGGGTCAATATTTCTTGCACCCACGTCGTTCCGCTCTTGGGAAATGTGCACAGGATCACATCGCTACTCCGCGGCTCAAAATATTTGTCTAATGCATCAATGATCTGCTCGTTGCACCCCATTACCTGCAACCATAGTCATCACACACGCGTATGCACAAACAGGTGAACGACGAAACACCGCGTGACCATGGAAAAGCCGGTGCAACAAACCCAAAGTGTTTCGTCGGTTCCATTTCGGCGTTTGATTACATTGTGCTTGTAGTAGTACCCGTCGCCCAAGGCCCATTTTTCTGGTAGCTCAGGCGCCGGTGCTGGAGCGGCGGCCGGACGCGGCGTTGCTGCAGGTGCCGGTGCTGCCTGAGTCGACATGCTGCCAGAAATCTCGCAGCACTGATCTGCGGACCACCACAATTGCTTGCAAGGTTTGTGTCGAACAAACTGCATTTAATAGCACAATTAAATTCAAACGAGGCAAAAACGCCGCCACATATTTTGCCTCGCATAGACGGGCAGCGCATATAAACGCCACTTCTGCCACAGCTTGACTTGGGTTGTCCTGTCTGTTGATATTCCACTTTCCTCGTGAGCGATCTCCAATCTCGGCATGTCGCGTAGCGACTCTTTCTTGTCCTTGTCCTCATTCACAGCCCCCACCCCGCATCCCATTCCATCCGCCGTGTCCGTCCCTATTATCGCCGTCCAACGAACGCTGCGTCTTGTCATCCTTCGTCGGCATTTCCGCCGCCACCACCACCACGAAGCACCACGAAGCACGACGCAGTGCCAACGCAACAGCGACGATGCGACCAACGATGGCCAACGAAACACCACGACAGCGATGGCCACGCTGTCCCTGATTCTATTCAGATATTCTATGTACTTGTTCTAGTACCTGGTATTTCATTACTTGCTATTTCCTCATTATATATTCCGCATTTTCAGTGGGTGTGACCGCCGGAATGTACTTTCGGTGTTTTAATGCCGGTTTAGGCAGTACTCTTCCCGAGCATTGTGGAATAAAGACAGCGATGGAATTTGAGAACGTAAGCGTACAGTTACTGTTTCATCACTTTCATTGTGTGAATATAAGTGAATGCATAAATCAATTATATTCAATTTTAAAGTCGACACTGTAAACTAACTTCAGCGAGCAATCTTCAATCTTTCGCTGTGGCCGTCGTCGTCGTTCGTCGTCGTCGTTGTCGGCAGTGACACAAAAATTTGCGAAGACGACGACGACGACAACGACGACGACAACGACGGCGGCGGCGTGAGGCCTTCCGGTTACGAATGTTGGGGTGTCCCTAGGGGTTGCTAGGACCACACGTGTGTGCGTGTGTGCGTGCGTGCGTGTGCTCTTCCACGGGGTAAGCAAACGACGTGTAAAACGGCCTCCGTAGGAGGTGTGATGATGGATGGATGGATGGAAGGATGGATGGATGGATGCCCCGAGATGTGAAATCAAACACGCGCGAAGAGACCAACGGAAGTGGTCTGAATAGAGGGCAGTGCAAGATGGCAGTTTCTTTTCTGGCGAAGTAGTATCGAAAGATTCCAGCAGTCAACCTGCGCGTGCGGAGATCTATCATCGGATCGTTCAAGAAAACAACGTGGAGATCTCAAGCTTATGTGATTTTTTTGGCGATCAATACCGGCACTGCTTTGTGTGAGGTAGCTTTGTGCAGCGCGTACGCTCGTGTTAAGGAGCGTGTGTGGCGGCCTGAGACGATTACGGTGTATTTGTATTCCAAATGTTCCTCGTTGTGCAAATCAAGGACTTGGTGCGACTCGCGCCGCATGAGTTTGGGCGGAATAATGTCGAGGCAATCCGCAAACGTCTGGACATAAAACTTTCAAATAAAGTGATCCCCGATTTGGGGCTATGTATTTTGATCAGAAGTATCGATAAGGTTGGGGATTGCACAGTATTTCCCGGCGACGGCGGCGCACACTGTGACATTTTAGCGAGTATCGTCGTGTTCCGGCCCTTCGAAGGCGAAGTTTTGCAAGGACGAGTGCTCCAAAGCAATCGCAAAGGCATCAAGGTTAGCATCGAATTCTTCAATGACATCATCATTCCGCCATACTTGATGAAGGCGGGAACGGAGTACGATGGTACGGAATGGGTTTGGAAATACCAAGATGATGACGATGAAATTGTTCAAGAAGCTGTGATCCGGGAAGGAGACGAAATCCACTTCCGCGTGCACACAATCAAGTTCACGAAAACGTCACGCTCTGGGAAGGTGCGCTTACTTGTTCTCATCCTGCCTCACACCAGCCATGTTTTTGCACTGTGCATACTAACGCACTATTTCGTTACTGTTTTCATACTCGACATGATGCAACTCACAACTATCGTTGCGTCCAGAACGTACGTTGTCAGCATTGCGCGTATTTGTCGTCGACGCACTTTTGTTGGCATCGAATTGAACCCAAACTCTGTGTTGCTACGTAGGGGTCCGTGACGGCCGTGACTACTGAAGTGAATACCCGCGAGGTGTCATCGACCGTGGAAGGAAGTGCGGGAGACGATGGAGGTACATTGGAGTGGTCATTGTTTCACTGTTTTGTCCGCCTCCCAGTGGGTGTTGACACATCGCCGTGTTTTGTAGGAATGGGTGACCCTCTGTCCAAGCCACCGCTACGCAGGTTACGATCGCGGTCAGCTAGTTTCGACTTGTCAGACGCCAAACCAACCGAGCAGGTCCGTGGTTTGCCCTGCAATGGTGATTTTGTCAGTGTGTCCCGGCGGTGTATGCCTTGCTCTAACGCTGTCTTGTGATGCGAACTGCTCTTCAGTCAATTCCGGCGCTTGAAATTGTCGGGGATATTGTGGACCACGGTCTAGGACTCTTGAGTTGGTGGCAATAAGTTGTCACCCAGTGTTGTGCCATTCAAAAATTCAAAGTGCTTTGACCGCCAACGTCGCAACTCAGCCACGCAAGAATAGTCTCCTTGGTTTCTATATTATTTTTATCTATTCACAAAACTGCCTTGCTGTTCGCTCCGACACTGTCGGTGGAACTCGGGTTCTACATCACACTGTCTAAGACACCCGTGGTATCTTTGCAGGTGCCGAGGCATGCCCGTCGCGTTCTGATTCACCGTCGGCTATTGATGCGTGCACTTGTCGCGAGCTCACGTGGCCCGACTGATTTCTGCAAAAAGCTCGCCATCGCAACTCGACCTCGGCACGGCGTCGATGCTTTTCGCCCAAGGAATGGCGGGCCAACTCGGCCAACGAATTGCAGTGGATGTAACATAACTGACACGCAGGTCGAGCCCCAGCTGCTTGCAGCTTCTGAGTCAGTTCCGCCACAGTGTGGGACTGATCGGCTTTTCTTTTACGACTCTTCTCCAACCGTGCGGCTTTCTCCGCTGCCCGTTTCAGAGCTTTTGCTCGCTTCTTTCTTGCTGTCTTGGACAACTCCGGTCCGAGGTCGTTCCCTGCCACCGGATGCCCGTGCGGTAGTGGCGCTTGCGGAGTGTCAGGAACAATGCTACCATCAGTGTTCTCCAGCAAAATGCGTCCATTTACGATGACTGGAATTGCAGATCCTGTAGGCACGCTTGCAGGATTGCCGAACAAAAAGCTGAGCGCTCCACTCGCTCTCCTCGTCACTGCCGCCGCTTCGCCACTGTCGTTGCAGGTGACAGCGGAGTGACCTGCCATCCCGAAGGCTAAATCCGACCCATCGGGCTTACTCATGTCGATTTTACGAACGGAGTACCCCGGAAACTGTTCAATGTCGAAAGGTGCAACACCTTCAAAGCTTGGCGCAAGCGACTCGATGCGCCACAGTTGGTATCTGTAACTAAACTTTGTAGTGATCACCATTTTCCCCGTCGGGCGCAAGAATTTGGACCCAGCTAACAGAAACCGATGTAGCAGCCACCGGTTTGGGATTGCGGGGTGCAAATTCTGTTTGGCGGTTTCATCTGAGCATGTGTGTGCTGCAAGTGGGAAGTTGAACAAGATGTAATCCCAACCATTGGATGGTGCGTCAGCGCTTCCAACCATTTTTGACGGTGGGGGCAAGTCGGTGGCGTCTATGCCATGCAGAACTACCACCCGGCGGGAAGGACGATCACAAGCCTTCAGAAACTCGATGTGCCGTCGAGCATCAGGATACTTCGACACAACAGTCTCGAAGCTATCGTAAGACGTGAAACAAAGGCACCCGCCTGGAAGCTCTGTTTTGTGGTCATGAGAAGAATCAGAATCCTTGTGAACAGTTTTCACGAAAGCGGCCGAGAAACTGAAGTTGCCATCACCGACCACGAGTACATTGTCGGTGCGTTTGTATTGTGGTGGAGGAACAATTGGAAGAATATGTGTGCCATCTGCCGCGTTCTTCGACTTGGCATTATCCGCCACACCAGCCACGTCCTCCTTCTGTAACGCGGACGCCATTGATGCAACAGCAGCTCACATAGGCAGCTGCTGCCAGGGAACCGTCCACACTAGGCGCACGAATTACGGACTACACATCCACAGTTCTTCACACAGAAAATTGCTTGATCATTGATTGACTCTCAAACAATCCTGCAAAGGACCTCGCAGTCTCGCAGTGGACCAGTCGCCAAAGTGCTGGCTTGAAATTCCTGGGCAGCCGTGGTTGCCGAAACTCGCCCAGCGTGTACGTGAGGACGTTGCACATGCGCTCGTCATCATGTGTTGATGCCATCACATTCGATGCTCCCACACAGTACCTGACATGTGGCAGGACAAACGCATGCCGCCCGCGCACTCTTCGGCTCGAAACAGTCCACCCGCGCAAAGCCTCCAGCCACGCTTCCTACCCTACTTCCTGCGACTGGATGGACAGAGAGAAGGTAAGAAGGTGGGCACAAGGACACAAGGAAGTGATCTTGTTGAGTGTTTGAGTGGCCGATTCTCCGTCTAGGCTCGGCTCGGCCAACCATGTCTGTGTTGGCAGTCACGTCATCACACGTCACACGTCACGAAGCCGTCACTGTCACCGTCACTGTCAACTTGCTCTCTTCACTGTATCTTTTCAGATGCGTCGCGCGGTGCGGTGCGGCGTGGCGTGGCGTGGCGTGGCGTGGACGACTTCTACCAACCAACGAAACGGTGACGGCGGGGGATTCGGTGAGTGGGTGGAGAGGACGGGCGTGCGGAGAATATCCGCGGAAGGCGTGGGGAGGATGGTTGTGGTTCGATGTGGCGGCGGCAATGCGACGTTGCACTGTGCGAGATGCACTTTGCAAACTCGGTGCAACGGTTGAAGGATACCTGTCTGAAGGAGGCACTGTGAAATGCCAGAGTATACGCTACGGCGTCGGTTTTGCTTGGTTGGAATCAAAGTTTAGACGAGAGTTTTTTGGGAAGAATACTTGCGTTGCTTTATTTAAACGCGACATACATCATGCCTCAGTTCACGGTCGTGTACATCCCAGAGGATGTTACCAAACCTATTGAGGAGCGAACTATCGAATACACGGAGGACAACAAGATCCCATGCTTGATTGACAACCTTCGTGAGCACTTCCGAGCCATCAAACCGAAAGATGCGGATAAAAGCCAACAAATATATGCAGACCAAGTGATGTCCCACGCCAAAGCCAAGGGTCTGAAGCTGCCTGAGGAGAAGTCTGACATGATGGCCAAGCTTGCCGACGTTCAAATGGTCGACACAGTTGCTGTTCAGTTAAACCATCCAGATGTCGACAACATCGGCGTGTCTGTATATTGCGACGACCGAGCGATCGCAAAGGGCGCTGAAATGAACGAACGCGCAACACAATTTTGCATGTCTGCCGGGTGGAATCAAGGCGTGCTTGGCGATGCATTCATTGGGCGGTTCAAGGACGACAACATGGATCAGTTCGAGCGCATGGATTTCAAAATCAGTGACTTAGATTCCAGTGCTGCGTGGATTAAAGGAGCGCGAGAATTCAACAAGCGGCGAGCGCAACCCACCAACGACCCTGCCTCTGGTGGGGCTACCATTCGCACGATGGACGTGCCAGAGAGCAAGTTTGCCAAATTGGATGCGGACGCCCGAATCGATGCGGCAATGTCTCTCAAAGACAAGGGCAACCAGTATTTCAAGCAGGGTGAACTTGATGAGGCTTATGCTGCCTACACAGAAGCTATTGAAGCGCTCGAAGCACCGGCTCCGTTGGACACGCAGCAAGCCATGATTCAGCAGCTGAAAGGTGCACAAGGAATGGAGAACTTCAATGCACAAGCTTCCAAACTACAAAACGCTGAGCCCCCATTTCCGTCTTCGAGGAAAGATCACGTTGAAACTAGAATTTCGCTGCACAACAACGCAGCGCTTGTAAAGAGCAAGCAGCGTGCTTGGGAGGACACTGCGATCCACTCAACGAAAGCCATTGCATTGGACCCAAACAACGCGAAAGCCTTCTTCCGGCGAGGTACGCTCGACGCTTGGTGCATGCGAATGAGTTCAACATTGCAGCGTTTTTTCATCGTGCAATCTATTTACTGTTGTCTTTTTGTTGTTTTCGCAACAGGAACCGCCAAGAGACAACAAGGCATGCTCTCTGGCGCCCTTTCTGATTTGGCGAGTGCGTACAAGCTTGCACCAGCTGACAAGAGAATTAAAAAGGAATATGCCGCGACGAAAAAGCTCGCTGACGAGAAAGGCATCACCGGAAAACGGGGAAAGGCATTCAAATCAGGAGGTTTGTTCTAACCGCGCCAACCTGCCCGTGATTGGTACGACGACATGTATGTATGTATACATCAAATAAATTAGTTTTTAGCGACAAACATCTGGAGACGGGGTCTGCCGTGAGCATTCGCACAGCATGCTCACTTTCGTTTGGTTCGCGACCGCAGGCGTGAGAAACCCGTGCAGGTCGGGCCCATCATACTATTCTTGAGGCTTCTACAAAGCGACGAACATACTCATCCAAGTCACCATCGCTCATTCGCTGCGGTCCCGTCCCGTCGGACGAATCGGAGGTTGTTTGAGCCTGTCGTTGACTGGACGATGTCTGGAACATTTTGCGCGACAGCATCTTTGTGCGCCGTGCATGAGCAGCCTGCATTTGCTGCAGCTTCTCACTGAGCCGCTGCAGCTTCTTTGAGAACCTCGTCCCAAAATCCTTCATCCCGGTCATTGTGTCGCCACCGTTGCCAGCCGCTTCTAATTTGCCGAGAAGGGCAGATGCAGTTTCCAAGTCGCTACGTGCCTGCGCATATTCGACACGGTAGCCCAGTGCCTGTGCCCGGCGATAGAGAGCCAAAATAGCAGACTTGTGGTCTGGCACACAGGGCGGGTCAACTTCCAGCGCCTTCGTTAGTGCCTTGGTTGCATGGTCGATGGATTCCACGAATTGCTGGGTCTTCAACTTGCATTGGGATAGACTCAGGTATGCTAGGATTTCGAGGTGGTGAAATGCTTTAATGTGCGGCACTTTCTCCGGGAAAGCATACGCCAGATAAACAATGATCATGCGAAATTTTCCAGCCGCCTGGATAAAGGACGACAAATGTCAGACACGGCTGCAAATGGAGTTGTCGGTGAGCATTGCAAACACGAACCCGGAAATATTGCCCCTCGTTGTAGAACAAGAGCCCTTCCGTCTTGAACGTTTCGCAATCGGAGAGCTGTTGTTCGGGTGTCATGTCGTAAATACGCTGCTCTTCCGAATGATCTGAGCAGCAGCTAATGTGTTTCAAGCCTTCCATCTTATCTCGCTTCCGCTGAGCCTGAAGGCGTGCCTTTTCGGCGGAGTCTGCGGACTCCATATCGCTTTGCCAATTGGACCATCTGTCGTAGTTGGCGGTCCAATCCCAATCCGAGTCCATTTTAGGAGACGATGATGTCGGCTCCATTGTGGTGGCGGTGAACGTCGCGGTCCGGACGTTGCAAACAACTACGTCATGCCGTCGCGGGGAGCTGGTGGTAGCCTTAGGTGATGAGGTCCATGTCGAAAGACTTAGAGGAAAAGAAACGGTCTGTGTGTCGCACGCCAGCAAAAAATGAATTTGGGGAACACCTCCAGTTGCGTTGGTATGGTGCGTGCCACATCTCACCCGCGAGGCATGTCAATGTCATTTCGCCCACGGTAGCAACAACAGACAACGCCACGAACTGTACTTCCAAGTGTAGTGAGCGCGTTCATCGGTGACGCCGATGGTTCACGGGCCAGTTGTTCTTTAATTTCGTTGCATGGTTACAGAGTTCCATAGGCCCAACGACGAACGACGAACGACGAACGACGAACGACGAACGAACGAACGAACGACGAACGACGAATGACGAACGACGAACGAACGAACGATGACAACGCAGAGAATGAGTAAAGTGTTAGTTATGGGTAAGGCTTTAGGTGATGACGAGATCGCCGTTGTCGTCTATAATTGGGATTATGCAGCAAATGCCGCGGAATACAAACGGACGAACGTTGTCGTAGTCGTTGTCGTTGTCGTCGTCGTTGTCGTTGTCGTTGTTCGTTCCTTCGTTCGTTTGTTCCTTCGTTCGCTCGTTCGTTCGTTTGTTCGTTCGTTCGTTTGTTTGTTTGTTCGTTCGTTTGGTCGTTCGTTCGTTTGTTCGTTCCTTCGTTCCTTCGTTCCTTCGTTCGTTTGTTCGTTTGTTCGTTTGTTCGTTTGTTCGTTTGTTCGCTTGTTCGTTTGTTCGTTTGTTCGTTGGTTTGTTCGTTCGTTCGTTCGTTCGTTCGTTCGTTCGTTCGTTCGTTCGTTTGTCCGTTTGGTCGTTTGTTCGTTTGTTCGTTTGTTCATT